>Ga0180220_1000960_pt1 | contig 24831 bp, 27 predicted proteins | sample eDN5th37CBELigBY_FD_151335 | JGI IMG/M metagenome (GOLD analysis project Ga0180220, IMG submission 151335) | Enriched backyard soil microbial communities from Emeryville, California, USA - eDNA 5th pass 37_C BE-Lig BY (version 2) (version 2) | ecosystem: Environmental > Terrestrial > Soil >...
GATGCCGGTAAGAAGAAAGGCCAGCGCCGCCAAAGCCCAGATGCCGGGCTCGGGCGTCACCTTGGCCAGGCTCGCGAACTTGACGATGGCGACCAGTATGCCCAGCAGCAGCACCGGTATCATGCTCCAGGGTTCGGCCAGGTGCAGCAGCCGCATGCCGTAGCGGAAATCGGCGGGCAAACGCCCCGACCGTATGGCCATCACGGCCCACAGGGCGACCACGATCTGCGTCAGCGGCACCCAGAAGCCGAACATGCCGGTCATCACCGCCAATATCTGGTGGCCCTGTTGCCAGGTCAGCCACAGGGCGTCGGGCAGCGTGGCCCGCACCGTCATGCCCTGGATGCTGAGGCGGACGATGGGAAACCAGTTGGCGATCGCGAACACCAGCAACGCGGCCGTCAGCACCGCCAGCCAGCCATGCAGAGGCAGCACACTGCCGCGAAACAAGGCATAGCCGCAACGCGTGCACGTCGCGACTGCGCCAGGCTCTATCGGCAGACGCTGGTGCAGCGTATCGCAATGACGGCAGGCGACCAGCGGACCCCCTGCCATCAATCCACGAGCTCGGGTTCCGGATGCGATGGCGAGGACTGGCCCGAGCCGCCCGGCTTGGCCTTGTCCGTGAAGGACAATTCGACCTTGCCGTCCTTGTCGAGCCCGACCTCGACATGGCCGCCATCCACCAGCCGGCCGAACAGCAGTTCGTCGGCCAGCGCGCGGCGTATGGTGTCCTGGATCAGCCTTTGCATGGGCCGCGCGCCCATGGTGGGATCGAAGCCTTCCTTGGCCAGGTGTTCGCGCAGTTCCTGGCTGAATGTGACCTCGACGCGCTTCTCGTGCAACTGGTCTTCGAGCTGCATGAGGAACTTGTCCACCACACGCAGGATGACTTCGCGCGACAGCGGCGTAAAGCCGATGATGGCGTCCAGCCGGTTGCGGAATTCCGGCGTGAACATGCGCTTGATGTCCGCCATTTCATCGCCCTTGCGCGCCGGAGCGGCAAAGCCTATGGTGCTGCGGTTCAGGGTTTCCGCCCCGGCATTGGTGGTCATGACGATGATGACGTTGCGGAAATCCGACTTGCGCCCGTTGTTGTCCGTGAGGGTGCCGTGGTCCATCACCTGCAGCAGGATGTTGAACACATCCGGATGGGCTTTTTCGATTTCGTCCAACAACAGCACGCAATGCGGCTGCTTGCTGATGGCTTCGGTCAGCAGGCCGCCCTGGTCGAAGCCGACATAGCCCGGAGGCGCACCGATGAGGCGCGAGACCGTGTGGCGCTCCATGTATTCTGACATGTCGAAGCGCAAGAGCTCTATGCCCAGCACGAAGGCCAGCTGCCGCGCGACTTCCGTCTTGCCCACGCCCGTGGGCCCGGAGAACAGGAAGGAGCCTATGGGCTTGTCCGGCCGGCCCAGGCCGGAGCGCGCCATCTTGATGGCGGCCGACAGCGCCTCGATGGCGGCGTCCTGGCCGAACACCACGGTTTTCAGGTCGCGTTCCAGCGTGGCGAGCTTGTTGCGGTCGTCCGTCGACACGCTTTGCGGCGGGATGCGCGCGATCTTGGCCACTGTGGCCTGCACCTCGGCCTTGCCGATGATCTTCTTCTGGCGCGAGCGCGGCAGCAGGCGCTGGGCGGCGCCCGCTTCGTCGATGACGTCGATGGCCTTGTCCGGCAGGAAGCGATCGTTGATGTGGCGTGCAGACAGTTCCGCGGCGGCGGTGATGGCCGCCGACGAATAGCGTACGCCGTGGTGGGCCTCGAAATGCCCTTTCAGGCCGCGCAGAATCTGCACGGTCTGCTCGACCGTGGGCTCGGCCACGTCGATTTTCTGGAAACGACGCGACAGGGCATGGTCTTTTTCAAAGATGCCCCGGTATTCGTTGTACGTGGTGGCCCCTAGACACTTGAGCTGCCCCGACGACAGCGCGGGCTTGAGCAAGTTGGATGCGTCCAGCGTGCCGCCCGACGCGGAACCCGCCCCGATCAACGTATGGATTTCATCGATGAACAGAATGGCGTTCTTGTTGTCCTTCAGGTTCTTCAACACGCCCTTCAGGCGCTGTTCGAAGTCGCCGCGGTATTTGGTGCCCGCCAGCAGCGCGCCCATGTCCAGCGCATAGACTTCCGCCCGGGCCAGGATATCCGGGACCTCGCCCTTGGTGATGCGCCATGCCAGCCCTTCGGCGATCGCCGTCTTGCCGACGCCGGCCTCGCCGACCAGCAAGGGGTTGTTCTTGCGCCGGCGGCAAAGCACCTGGATGACGCGCTCGACCTCGTGCTCGCGCCCGATCAGCGGGTCGATGCGGCCGTGGCGCGCTTCGGCGTTCAGATCGGTGGCGTAGAGCTCCAGCGGGGATTTCTGCTGGTCGGACTTGGGCTCGGCTTCCTGTTGCTGGGCCTTGGGCTGCTCGACGGGCGGCTCTTCAGCCGCCTTGGTGATGCCGTGCGACAGGTAGTTGACGACGTCCAGGCGGGTGACGCCCTGCTGCTGCAGGAAATAAACGGCGTGCGAGTCTTTTTCGCCATACATGGCGACCAGCACGTTGGCGCCCGTGACCGAGTTCCGGTTGGAATTGCCGGACGACACGTGCATGATGGCGCGCTGGATCACGCGCTGGAAGCCGAGCGTGGGCTGGGTGTCGACCTCGTCCTCGCCCGGGAATACCGGCGTGTTCTCGTTGATGAATTTACGCAGTTCCTGGCGCAAGACGTCGATGTTGGCCGAGCAGGCCCGCAACACTTCGGCGGCGGCTGCGTTGTCGAGTAGCGAGAGCAGCAAATGCTCTACGGTAATAAATTCGTGTCGGGCACTGCGGGCTTCGACAAAAGCCATGTGCAGGCTGACTTCAAGTTCTTCGGAGATCACGCTTCCTCCATTGCATATCGGAGCGGACAAACAATTCGATATAAATCCTATTCTATGACTAAATCGACCTTGCGTATCAACATTAAATTAAATATAGCGGCGCGCTGCGCTTATACATCAGGTGCGGGCTCCATCACGCATTGCAAGGGATGCTGCCGCGCCTGCGCCATCCGTCGCACCATTTCCACGCGGGTCGCCGCGATATCGCGCGGGTACACGCCGCAGACCCCGCGCCCTTCGTGATGCACTTTCAGCATGATGCGTGCCGCTTCGTCCTCGTTTTTGCCGAAGATGCGCTGCAGAACCACCACCACGAACTCCATAGGGGTGTAGTCGTCGTTCAGCAGCACGACCTGGTACATCGGTGGGGGTGCGAGTCTGGCCGCTTGCCTATCAAGAACCGTATCTGACTGGTTGCCGATTTGGGTAGACATACTAGTGGTTTCCATAGTTGACTATGGTAGGGAAAATTGCGCATTATCGTAATATTCTGAGTGCTTGGAAGTAGCTGCATGCCAGAATCCAGGGCTAAAGGGAACCCTTGTAGTCGAGTTTCAATTTAACACTATAGTCGAGAGGCAGTTCGCATGTCTGATTCAAACGCAACCTCCATGCCTGGGGATACGCAAAAGCTGACAGGTACCGTCAAGTGGTTCAATGATGCCAAAGGTTTCGGTTTTATTACTCCCGACAATGGGGGCGAAGACCTTTTCGCACACTTTTCTTCCATCCAGATGAACGGCTTCAAGACCCTCAAAGAAGGCCAGAAAGTCGCTTTTGAAATTGCGCAGGGACCCAAAGGCAAACAAGCACTCAATATCACCGCCGGCTGATTCCGGCATCGCGGGCTGCCATCCGGACGCCGCCTCACGTTTAATAACAATGCATAAATTTTACCGACCTACAGGGCCTTACAGCCCTGTTTTTTTTTCGGCCGGACAGCGGGAACGCCAGGCTGCAGGCGGCGGGGTCGGCGGCGGCGGGATGGCTGATGGAGGATTCGTCCGCTCCCCGGCCTCCGTCGGCAGCCGCGTCGCCGGTTCAAGGCGGGAACAGCCTCTTGGGCGGCGCCGCCGCGCCGGCGGCAAGCCTGGGGCTGGCGCCGCCGTTTGCGCCCTTATCGCCACGTGGCTGGCCCTGGGAACGGCGCAGGCCCAGTCCATGCTGCTGCCCACGGCTGAAATCCTGGTCGGCCCGCAGAAGGTCCATGTCGAAGTGGCCGCCACCGAAGCCGCACGCACGCAGGGTTTGATGGGCCGGCCGTCCCTGCCGCCCAACCAAGGCATGCTGTTCGTCTTCGAAGCCCCCGGCTCGGTGTGCTTCTGGATGAAAAACACGCCGCTGCCGCTATCCATCGCCTTCATCGACGCCGCCGGCAAGATCATCAACATCGCCGACATGCAGCCCCATACCCTGGACAGCCACTGCCCGGCGGGACCTATGCTATATGCGCTGGAAATGCAGCAGGGCTGGTTCCGCCAGCACCAGATCAAGGCCGGGGCGCTGGTCAAGGGCTTGCCCCGCCCCTGAAAGAGGGCGCGCCCGGGCCGCTAGACTTTTTCGAGAATGACGGCGATGCCCTGCCCCACCCCTATGCACATGGTGCACAGGGCGTAGCGGCCGCCCGCGCGATGCAACTGATTCACGGCAGTCAGGGCCAGGCGCGCACCGCTGGCGCCCAGGGGATGGCCCAGCGCGATGGCGCCCCCATTGGGGTTGACGCGCGGATCGTCATCGCGCAGGCCCAGCAGACGCAAAACCGCCAGCCCCTGGGACGCGAAGGCTTCGTTCAGTTCGATGACGTCCATTTGATCCAGGCGCAGTCCCGCCAGCGCCAGAACTTTCTCCGTGGCGGGCGCGGGGCCTATGCCCATGATGCGCGGCTCCACCCCCGCCGTCGCCATGGCGACTATGCGCGCGCGCGGCGTCAGCCCGTGCTCGCGCGCCGCAGCTTCGGAGGCCACCAGCATGGCGGCCGCGCCGTCATTGACGCCGGAAGCGTTGCCGGCGGTGATGGTGCCGTCGGGGCGCACGATGGGCTTGAGGCGCGCCAGCGCGTCCAGGGAGGTCTCCCGCGGGTGCTCGTCGATGTCCACGACGATGGGGTCGCCCTTGCGCTGCGGGATGTGGACGGGCACTATCTCGGCCTCGAACACGCCTGATTTTTGCGCGGCGGCGGCCTTGGCCTGGCTGGCCAGGGCGAAGGCATCCTGGTCTTCCCGGCTGACCTTGAACTGGTCGGCGACGTTCTCGGCCGTTTCGGGCATGGAATCCACGCCGTATTGCGCCTTCAGCCGCTTGTTGACGAAGCGCCAGCCTATGGTGGTGTCGTAAATGGCGGCATTGCGCGAAAACGCGCTCTCGGCCTTGCCCATGACGAAGGGCGCCCGGCTCATGCCTTCCACCCCGCCGGCCAGAATGAATTGCGCATCGCCCGAACGTATCGCCCGCGCGGCCGAACCCAGCGCATCCAGGCCGGAGCCGCAAAGGCGGTTGATGGTGGCGCCGGGGACCTGCGTCGGCAGGCCCGCCAGCAGGCCGGCCATGCGCGCCACGTTGCGGTTGTCCTCTCCCGCCTGGTTGGCGCAGCCGAACAGCACGTCATCGAGCCTCTGCCAGGCCGCGCCGGCATTGCGCTCCATCAAGGCCTTGATGGGAATCGCCGCCAGATCATCGGCGCGCACCGGCGCGAGCGAGCCGCCATAGCGGCCAAAAGGGGTGCGAACGGCATCGCAGATAAATGCTTGTATCGTCATGATTCAATAAGGTCTGATGATCAAAAAGGAAATCCGGCGGCCGCGGCGCGCCTGGCGTGCGCTGGAGCGGCCAGAGCATGGACTGATCTTAGCCCACCCCTGCCCATTTCTACGCCTTCAGGCCCTGGAATGTCCACCCCACGGTCGTTTCATACGCCGCCGCCCGCCGCCGGTGCGCCGGTCGCCGGTACGCCGGCCGCAAAAAAATACCCGCACGCTTGCCGCGGTGGCGTCCCCCAAAGGAGGGTTTCTGCCGGGGCGCCAAGCCTTGGGAGCCGCCCAGCCGCAAAAAAACCCCCAGGATGGGGGTTGATGTGTCGCAGCATGCGTATGCGGCATGCGTCCATGGGGGCTTAGCCGAGGTTGCCGGCCGCGAAGTCCCAGTTCACCAGGTTCCAGAAGCTTTCCAGATACTTGGGCCGCGCGTTGCGGTAGTCGATGTAGTAGGCGTGTTCCCACACGTCACAGGTCAGCAGAGGCACGTCGTCCGTGGTCAGGGGCGTGGCGGCGTTGCTGGTGTTGACGATGTCCAGCGAGCCGTCCGGCTTCTTGACCAGCCAGGTCCAGCCCGAACCGAAGTTGCCGGCGCCGGCCTTGTTGAAGGCTTCCTTGAAGGCCGCGAAATCGCCCCACTTGGCCTTGATGCCGTCGAGCAGCTTGCCGGTGGGCTCGCCGCCGCCATTGGGCGACATGCAGTTCCAGTAGAAGGTGTGGTTCCAGACCTGAGCCGCATTATTGAAGATGCCGCCCGACGACTTCTTGACGATTTCTTCGAGCGAGGCGGATTCGAATTCGGTGCCGGAAATCAGATTATTCAGATTGGTGACATAAGCTTGATGATGCTTGCCGTAGTGAAACTCGAGCGTTTCCTTGGAAATGGTGGGAGCCAGAGCATCCATTGCGTACGGCAGCGGGGGGAGCGTAAAAGCCATGTTCTATTCCTTCGAAAAAAACCGGTTGAGGATCCAGATGAATAAGCGTTTTCACTGGCGCGATACGTGGGCGCGCCCTTTTGTCTGAGGCGCGCCTGTCGATTTCCAGCGCCGCGGCATCAGAGCAAGCCATGTACCTGTATGACGCCCACGCGCAGCCGGCCCCGGCCAAGTTCAACACTCAGCTCATCGCCGACTCTTAAGTCTAACGCATTTTTGACCACGCTCCCCTCATCCTTGCGGACGATCGCGTAACCGCGTTCCAGGATGCGCCCCGGGCTGAGCGCTTCCAGCGTCTGGACGGCGGCCGCCAGGCGCTGCCGGGCGCGCTCCTGCCGCAGGTCGGCGGCCTGGGCCAGGCGATGCACCTGGCGCTCGAGCAATTGACGCTGGGGCGTCAGGCGGGGCTCGGCCCGTACCAGCCTTGCGGCCAGCGCCGCAAGCGCGCTGGAGCGGCGTTCCAGCGGCAGCGCCGCCGAGCGGGCCAGGCGCGCCTTGACGGCCTGCAGGCGCTCGCCCTGCTGGCGCAGCCGCTGCTGCGGCGAGACCAGCATTGCAACCGCCCGGTCCAGGCGCAGGGTGGCCCGCTCCAGCATGCGATGCTGCAGGCGGTCGAGCGCATTGACCGCGGCGCTCAGTTGGCCGATACAACTGGCGCGGCTGCGGCAGCAAAGCTCGGCCGCGGCCGTAGGCGTGGGCGCGCGCAGGTCGGCGACGAAGTCGGCGATGGTGAAATCCGTTTCGTGCCCGACTCCGCTGATCACTGGGATGGGGCTGGCGGCGATGGCGCGCGCCAGCGCCTCGTCGTTGAAGCTCCATAAATCTTCCAGGCTGCCGCCGCCGCGCACCAGCAGCAGTATTTCGACCTCGTTGCGCGCGATGGCCAGCGCCAGGGCCTGATTCAGCCTTTCCGCGGCATCCGCCCCCTGCACCGGGGCCGGGTAGATCACCACGGCCACGTGGGGCGTGCGGCGCGCCAGCGCGGACAACACATCGCGCAACGCCGCCGCGCCCAACGAGGTCACCACGCCTATGGTGGCCGGCATGGCGGGGATGGGACGCTTGCGGGCCGGGTCGAACAGGCCCTCCGCGGCCAGCTTCTCCTTGAGCCGGAGGAAGGCCTCGTGCAGGTCGCCGCGGCCGGCGCGGCGCATGCTTTCCACCTGCACCTGATAGTCGCCGCGCGGTTCGTACAAGGTGACGTTGACCCGGAACTCGAATTTTTCGCCCGGCCTGGGCACAAAGCCCACCGCCTGGGCCTTGCCGCGGAACATCACGGCACGCACCGCCGCGCGTTCGTCCTTGATGGAAAAATACCAGTGCCCGGACGCGGCCTGGGTGAAATTGGACACTTCGCCCGCCACCCAGATACGGGAAAAATGCCCCTCGAGCAATTGGCCTACACGGCGATTCAACTGGCTGACCGTCCAGACCTCCGTCTCGGCCGCTTGCGGACCGCCCAGGCCCGTAAATCCGTTCATATTTGCGCCTTGGCTTTGAATTCTTTCCACAGAGTTTAGCAACTTGTCAAATCAATGAAATATCAACCGAATCGGGGCCTTTGATTAATCCATGCTTTAAATCTATTATCCAAGCTATTGATATTAAATGGATTATTAAATCGGACACTGGTGGATGCAAATTAGCCATTGAACCTCCAGAGCCTGTAAATAGCACCTATCGGGGAAGTTTTACACAGAATTATCCACAGTTTCTGTGGATACCCGCCGCAAAGCCAAGTACGACGCCGATCCGCCGCTTTTTTTCAATGCGCGCCGCGGGGTTCGGGGCCTTCATGCCGCAGTCAAGCCCGCCATACGCCGCATTGCGCATCCGCCGCGCGGCAGAGCCTCGCCCAGCCAAGCGTCCTAGGCCAAACAGCGGGCAAGGACAAGGCTTGCGGCCATACCCGCCACGGCTTTTCCTGCGCCGTGCCGCTCGATTGTAAAATGCGCTTTGCCGAACATACTTTACTGCGGGTGGAGACCAGATTGCTGGACATCATTTCTGCGGCCGGCTGGCCGATATGGATTCTGATCGCTACGTCCGTCCTCGGCCTGGCGCTTATCATTGAACGCTTCCTCTCTTTGCGCAGCAGTCTGGTGGCGCCGCGCCGCCTGCCCGGGCAAGTGCTGGACCTGCTGCGGCAGCGGCAAGGCGATCCGGACGCCATCCTGCGCCTGGCCGGCAATTCTCCCCTGGGCCGGGTGCTGGCTGAAGTGCTGCTCAATCGCGATGAACCCAGCGCCAGCCGCCAGGCCGCGGTCGAGGACACGGGCAAGGACGTGGCTTACCGCCTCAATCGCTATCTGCCGGCGCTGGCCACCATTGCCGTCGTGGCGCCCTTGATGGGCCTGTTCGGCACCGTCGTCGGCATGATAGAGATTTTCGCCTCGTACACGCCGGCGGGCGGCGATCCCGCGCAACTGGCCCGCGGCATCTCCATCGCCCTGTACAACACCGGCTTCGGCATCCTGATCGCCATTCCCGCGCTCATTTTCCACCGCTACTTCCGTTCGCGCGTGGATTACTTCCTGCACCAGATGGAACGCGAGGCCAGCGCCCTGAACCGCCTCATAGACCGCGGAGCGGCCCGATGAACTTCCGGCAGCCCCAGTGGGACGACGAGCCGGAAATCAACCTGATCCCCCTGATCGATGTGCTGCTCGTGATTCTGATTTTCCTCGCGGCCACGACATCGTTCACCCGCTACAACCAGATGCAGCTGGCGCTGCCCGAGGCCCGGGCGGATGCGATCGACGAGCAGGCCATCAACGTCGCCATCAGCCGGGAGGGGCTGTACGCCCTGAACGGCCTGCTGCTTGCGGGCGGCGAGGTCCAGGAAATCGCCCAGACCCTGCGCGCGGCGGCCCAGGGCCGGGAAAAGCCGGTGCTGATCATCAACGCCGACGCGCAAACCACCCATGAATCCGTGGTGCGCGTCATGGAGGCCGCTCGCCTGGCGGGCATCGAACGCGTCAATTTCGCCACACAGAGCCCGCCTTGAAGCCGCGCACGCCCGCCTTCTGCATCGAGCGCGCCGTGCACTCGGCCTGGCAGCGCAAGGGGCTGGCCAGCGCGCTGCTCTGGCCGCTCAGCCTGATCGCGCGGGCGGCCATCGCGCGCAAGCAGCGCCGCTATCGGCGCCATCCCGAACTGGTTTATCGCAGCGCGCTGCCGGTGCTGGTGGTGGGCAACATCTACGTCGGCGGCACCGGCAAGACGCCAGTGGTCATCGCCCTGGTCCAGGCCTTGCAGGCGCAAGGCTGGCGGCCCGGCATCGTCAGCCGCGGCTATGGCGCCCGCCTGGGCGATGCGCCCCGCAGCGGCCGGGGCGAACTGGACGCGCGCGAATTCGGGGATGAGCCGGCGCTCATCTCGGCAAGCACCAATGCGCCGATCGCCGTGCATCCGGACCGCGTGCGGGCGCTGCGCCGGCTGCTGCGCGACTATCCCGAGGTGGATGTCGTCATCGCCGACGACGGCCTGCAGCACCTGGCGCTGGGCAGGGATGTGGAAGTGGTCGTGCAGGATGCGCGCGGCATCGGCAACGGCCGGCTGCTGCCGGCGGGGCCCCTGCGGGAACCGGCCAGCCGCCTGGAAACCGTAGACTTCCTGATCACCAACATGCAGGCGGGCCTGCCCGATCGCGCGGCGCTGGCGATACCGGCGCGACAGATCATCATGCGCCTGTGGCCGAGCATCGTCGTGCACCTGGCCAGCGGCCGCGAACTGGACTGGGACGCCTGGCTGGCGGAGCATCGCGGCCAAGAGGCGAGCGCCGCGGCCGGCATCGGCCAGCCGCAGCGCTTTTTCGCCATGCTGGAACATGCGGGAGCCGCCCTGGGAACCCGCCTGGCCTTGCCCGACCACGAGGCCTATGAAAGTTCCCCGTTCGCCGCCCTGCCGCAGCAACCCATACTGATCACCGCCAAGGACGCCGTAAAGTGCCGCCGCTTCGGCGATGCCCGGCTTTGGGTGGTGCACGCCGCGCCGGAATTCTCCGATCCCGGCTGGACGGACGCGGCCGCTTCCATGCTGCGCGCGGCGGCCCGACGCAAGGCGGCCATGGCCGATACGCCGTCCAGGCATTAAACTCTATGTTTTGCCTCAACCGTTATTCCGGAGCCGCGCATGGAATCCCGCTTGCTTGAAATCCTGGTTTGCCCGCTGTGCAAAGGGCCCTTGCGCCATGAACGCGACAAGAAAGAGCTCATCTGCAAGGCGGACAGGCTGGCTTTCCCCATACGGGACGGCATTCCCGTCATGCTGGAAAACGAAGCGCGCGAACTGCCGCCCGACGATGCCGGCGACCCGGCGCCGGCCGCCGCGGATGCGGCGCGGGATCCGGACGCCGCGGCATGAACTATATCGCCGTGATTCCGGCGCGCGCGGCTTCCGCACGGCTGCCGGACAAGCCCTTGCTGGACATCGCCGGCAAGCCCATGGTGGTGCGCACCGCCATGCAGGCGCGGCGCTCGCAGGCCAGCCGCGTCATCGTGGCCACCGACGATGCACGCATACAGGCGGCCGTGCAAGCCCACGGCTTCGAGGCCTTGCTGACCCGGGCCGACCATCGCAGCGGGACCGACCGGCTGGCGGAAGTCGCCGTGCAATTGGGCCTGGACGCCGAGACCATCGTGGTCAACGTGCAGGGCGACGAACCCCTGATCGATCCCGCGCACATAGACGAGGTGGCGCAGTTGCTGGCGGATCAGCCGGATGCGGCCATCGCCACCTGCGCCACACCCATACACGCAGCCGCCACCCTGTTCAATCCCAATGCGGTCAAAGTCGTGTGCGCGCATAATGGACGCGCCCTGTATTTTTCGCGTGCGCCCATTCCGTGGGCGCGCGACGCCCTGGCCGGCGGCGAGCCCGTGCTTGCGGCCGGCCTGCCCGCCCTGCACCACATAGGCCTGTACGCATACCGCGCGGGCTTCCTGAAGTGCTACCCGACGCTCGCGCCCGGTCCTCTGGAAGCCTTCGAATCGCTGGAGCAATTGCGCGCTCTGGAAAACGGCTACGCCATCGCCGTGCGGGTGACGGATACGCATCCCGCGGCCGGCGTCGACACCGAAGAAGACCTGGCCCGCGTACGCGAAATGTTCGCAAATGAGTTATAAAGCGGTCTTCGTTTCGTTGGCTCGCGCCGACCGGCATGGATGCCCTTTTTGCGCTGGTAGACCTTGGCCATGCAGAAATTGCTGCATTGCGGCATAATCCAAAAGTTAAAAAAACAGCAACCCAGGAGAAATACATGCGACTGATTCTGCTCGGCCCGCCCGGCGCCGGTAAGGGAACCCAGGCTGCGTTCATCACAGAGAAATTCGGCATACCCCAGATCTCGACGGGCGACATGCTGCGCGCGGCAGTGAAGGCCCAGACCCCTCTTGGTCTGGAAGCCAAGAAGATCATGGATACCGGCGGACTGGTGTCCGACGACATCATCATCGGCCTGGTAAAAGACCGGCTGCAGCAGGACGACTGTCGCAAAGGCTATCTCTTCGACGGCTTTCCCCGTACCATTCCGCAAGCCGACGCGCTCAAGCACGCGCATATTCCCCTGGATTTCGTGGTGGAAATCGTCGTCCCCGAAGAAAGCATCATCGAACGCATCAGCGGACGCCGCGTACACCCGGCCAGCGGCCGCAGCTACCATGCCAAGTTCAATCCGCCCAAGACGCCCGACGTCGACGACTTGACCGGCGAAGCGCTGGTCCAGCGCGACGACGACCGTGAGGAAACAGTGCGCCGCCGCCTGGCCGTCTATCGCGAGCAGACCCAGCCTCTGGTCGACTACTACTCGAACTGGGCCAAGTCCGGGGCCGCCGACGCCCCCGCCTACCGCCAGCTATCGGGCCTGGGCGGCGTCGAAGAGATCAAGCAGCGCATCTTCGAGGCCCTGGGCGCCTGACGCTCGCCGGGCGGCGCGGGGACGGACGGCGTCGGGCCATCCACGCCCCTGTTGCGCCCGCCGGCTGGCCACGCTTTCTTCACTTAGCAAGACACAGAGGAACAGGATGGAAATCAAGAACAAGGTATTCATAGTCACCGGCGGCGCATCCGGCCTGGGCGCCGGCACGGCGCGCATGCTGGTCCGGGAAGGCGCGAAAGTGGTTCTGGCCGACGTGCAGGACGAGGCCGGCAAGCAGCTCGCGGCCGAACTGGGCCAAACCTATGTGCACTGCGATGTCACCCAGGAGGCGGACGGCCAGGCCGCGGTCGCCGCCGCGCTGAAGGCAGGCAAGCTGTTCGGCCTGGTGAATTGCGCCGGCATTGCGCCGGCCGCGCGCACGGTCGGCAAAAACGGCCCGCATCCGCTGGATCTGTTCCAGAAAGTGATCATGATCAACCTGGTCGGCACGTTCAATATGTCGCGCCTCGCCGCCGCCGCCATGAGCGAAAACTCCCCCGAACCCACAGGCGAACGGGGCGTGCTGATCAACACCGCCTCGGTCGCCGCCTACGATGGGCAGATCGGCCAGGCCGCCTATGCGGCCTCCAAGGCCGGCGTGGCGGGCATGACCCTGCCTCTCGCGCGCGATCTGGCCAAGGCCGGCATACGCTGCGTCACCATAGCGCCGGGCATATTCGGCACGCCGATGATCTTCGGCATGCCCCAGGAAGTGCAGGATTCCCTGGCCGCCAGCATCCCCTTCCCCCCTCGCCTGGGCCGCCCGGAAGACTACGCCAAGCTGGTGCAGAGCATCATCACGAACGACATGCTCAATGGCGAAACCATACGCCTGGACGGGGCCATACGCATGGGTCCCAAATAAACTTTTCCCATGAGCCTGCTCAGGTCGGCTGCCACCATAAGCAGCTTTACACTGCTTTCACGCATCACGGGGCTGATACGGGACATCCTGATCGCCCGCGCTTTCGGCGCGGGGCCGCTGACCGACGCTTTCTGGGTAGCCTTCCGCATTCCCAATCTGCTGCGCCGCCTGTTCGCGGAAGGCGCTTTTTCCCAGGCTTTCGTTCCCATACTGGGCGAAGCGCGCAGCACGCGTTCCGCTCCGGAAGTGCGCGTGCTGCTGGACCGCGTCGCGCTGTTGCTTACCGTGGCGCTGGCGGCCGTCACCCTGGCCGGCATGGCGGCGGCCCCCTGGGTGGTCAGCGCGATGGCCAGCGGCATGCGGGCCACGGCCAGGCAAAGCGAATTCGCCGCGGCCATCTGGATGACGCGGGCCATGTTTCCCTACATCGTCTGCATGTCGCTGGTGGCCTTCGCGTCCGGCGTGCTCAATACCTGGAGCCGCTTCGCCATTCCCGCTTTCACGCCGGTGCTGCTCAATCTTTCCATGATAGGCGCCACCCTGTTCCTGGTGGCCTGGTTCGACACGCCCATCTATGCGCTCGCCGTCGGCGTCATGGCGGGCGGGGTGGCGCAATTGGCGGTGCAATGGGCGGCCCTGGCGCGCCTGGGCCTGCTTCCCCGCTACCGGCTCGATGTGCGGACCGCCTGGAACGACGCGACCGTCCAGCGCATCCTGCGCCAGATGCTGCCCGCCATCCTGGGCGTTTCAGTGGCCCAGCTGTCTTTGCTGATCAATACCAATATCGCCACCTGGCTGGCCCCCGGCAGCGTGACCTGGCTGTCTTTCGCGGACCGCCTGATGGAATTCCCCACCGCCCTGCTGGGCGTGGCGCTGGGCACGGTGCTGCTGCCCAGCCTGTCGGCCGCCCACGCCAAGCAGGATCACGCGTCTTACAGCGCCTTGCTGGACTGGGGCTTGCGGCTGGTGCTGTTGCTGGGCCTGCCGGCCGCATTGGGGCTGGCATTGCTGTCGGACGGCCTGGTGGCGACGCTGTTCAACTATGGCGCTTTCGGTGCGCGCGATGTCGTGCAGACGCAATGGGCGGTGATGGCCTACGCCGCCGGCCTGGTGGGGCTGCTGAGCATCAAGATTCTGGCGCCCGGCTTCTATGCCAAGCAGGATATCCGCACCCCCGTCAAAATCGCCGTCTTCGTGCTAGTGCTGACACAGGCCTTCAACGTGGTTTTCGTTCCCTGGCTGTCCCATGCTGGGCTGGCCTTGTCGATCGCCCTGGGTGCGGTCGTCAATGCCTTGTCCCTGGTCGTGCTGCTGCGGCGCCGCAATCTGTATCAGCCCAGGTCCGGCTGGCTGCTGTTCGGGCTGCGCATGATTCCGGCCCTGGCGGCGCTTGCCGCGGTATTGTGGATGGCGCGGCAGCATCTGGACTGGGTGGCTTTGGGCGCGCAGCCGGGCGTGCGCGTCTTGTGGCTGGCGGGTGTGCTGGCCGCCAGCCTGCTGGCGTATTTCGGCGGCCTGCTGGCTTGCGGCTTCAGGCCGCGCGACTTTACACGTCGTGCCAGGTAGTATAGAATAGCGGTCTTTGCCAAATAAACCATTAGATACGGATACAAATGGCCAATTCCGCACAAGCCCGCAAGCGCGCCCGCCAGTCTGTTGAGCGCAACAAGCACAATTCCAGTTTGCGCTCCATGCTGCGCACGTCGATCAAGCGCGTACGTCAAGCCATCGACGCCGGCGACAAAGCCGCCGCCACCGAAGTCTTCCAGAAAGCAAGCAGCGTCATTGATCGCGTTGCCGACAAGAACATCATCCACAAAAACAAGGCCGCACGTCATAAAAGCCGCCTTGCCGCTGCACTGAAAGCCTTGGCATAATCGCTGCAATGGTTTAAAAACGGCAAAGAATTCCCCGGTTTCTCCGGGCAAGAATGGGACGCAAGTGGCGACACGGCGTCCCATTTTTCATGCGGCGCCACGTCTGGGGTATAGTCTGTTTTGCCTGGGCGGGCTTCGCCCTGGCCCTCCATAACAACTATTTTGCCGAGACGACATGAGCGTGAACCGACCCGCACTGGTACAGCTTTTTCCTCTTCCCTTTCCCGACATAGGCCAGCGCCTGGCCGATCATTTCGACATCATCGAACTCTGGAGGGAAAGCGATCCGCAGCAGGCCGTCGCCGGCCGGCAAAACGATGTCGCGGTGCTGCTGACCAGCGCGCTGGGCTCCACGCCCGCTGAACTCATCGACCGGTTTCCGCGCCTGAAGGCCATCTGCAGCCTGGGGGTGGGCTACGACTCCATAGACGTCAGGCACGCCCAACAAAAAGGCATACAGGTCAGCAACACGCCGGACGTGCTGAACGACTGCGTGGCGGACCTGGCCTTCGGGCTGCTGCTGGCCACCGCACGCCGGCTGGGGCATGCCGAGCGCTACGTCAGGAGCAATCAGTGGGGCGGCGGCGCGCCCTTTCCGCTGGGCGTCAAAGTCAGCCATAAAAAACTGGGCATTGTCGGCCTGGGCCGCATCGGCATGGCGATCGCCCAGCGCGCGTCCGGGTTCGATATGGAGATCCGCTATCACAATCGCAATGTGCGCAACGATGTCGACTACGCCTATGAGCCCACGCTGATCGGCCTGGCGGAATGGGCGGATTTCCTGGTCGTCGCCACGGTGGGCGGGCCGTCCACCCGCCGCCTGATCGATGGGACGGTACTCAAAGCCTTGGGGCCGGACGGCGCCATCATCAATATTTCGCGCGGTTCGGTCATCGACGAGCGGGCCTTGGTCGACGCCCTGTCCACAGGCGGGCTGGGCGGGGCGGGCCTGGACGTCTATGAAGACGAGCCCAATGTGCCCGATGCGCTCAAGTCGCTGGACAATGTCGTGCTGCTGCCCCATATCGCCAGCGCCACGACCGAAACCCGCCGCGCCATGGCGCAGCTCGTGGTGGACAATGCCGAGGCCGTCGCCACCCGCGGCAAGGTCCTGACGCCGGTGCCTGTGCTTTAACCGTGTTTTTAGCGTGTCTTTAGCGTGTTTTTAGCGCGGCATGCGGCTTGGTTATGGCTGCGATCGGCGGTCGTCGGGCGGCCCGCGGTCCGACGGCTGGAATCCGGCGTCCAGGGTCAAGCGGCTGGGGGTTCAGGCTCCTGAGAGGCCGGCGGCCGGCGTCCCGGCGGCGGGCCCCCCGGCAGTTCGATTTCACGTTCGGAAGTTTGCAGATGGTTGTCGGCGGCGAAGTCGCAGACGAATTTCCAGGCCAGCGGTTCCAGCTCGCGCAGGCGGTGGTCCACCACGACGCAGCGCACACCGTCCAGCACTCTGGGCACAGCATAAGGCGAATAGGTAAGAGGGCCGCCCACCGAGCCCGCCGGACGAAACTGCGAGAGCACGCCGGCCAGGCGTTCGGCCCAGTCGCTGGGGCGGAAACGCTGGCCTTCCTTCGTAAGGCCGTGAATAATTAATTGCTGCACCAGATGTGTCATAAACTCCGCGCATGAGTATGCGTCCTTCCCGAGGGCCTACGAACCCGGCCCGCGCAGGGCATTGTATCTGATCGACCGGCCAGCCTCTTTTGCCGGTAATGAAAGGACAAGGTAAGATGGCTCTTTTAACCAGGGCTTACTATGTCTGACGCAACAACGCAAACCGGTCCGCTACGGCATTTTCTGCAATTTCGCGACTTGTCCACATCCGAAATCCAGTATGTGCTGGACCGCGCGCGATTGATCAAAGACAAATTCAAACGCTACGAGCCCCACCTCACGCTGCACGACCGCAACCTGGCCATGGTGTTCGAAAAAGCCAGCACCCGCACCCGCGTTTCCTTCGAAGCCGGCATGTATCAATTGGGCGGCTCGGTCATACACCTCACCACCGGCGACTCTCAACTGGGCCGCTCGGAACCCATCGAGGACACGGCGCGCGTAGTGTCGCGCATGGTCGACCTCATCATGATACGCACCTTCGAGCAAACCCGCATCGAACGTTTCGCGGCGCACTCGCGCGTACCCGTCATCAACGGCCTGACCAACGAATTCCACCCCTGCCAGATCCTGGCGGATATCTTCACCTTCATCGAGCACAGAGGGTCCATAGAAGGCAAGACCGTGGCGTGGATAGGCGATGCCAACAATATGGCCTATACCTGGCTGCAAGCGGCCGAAATGCTGGGCTTCCGCCTGCATGTGTCCGCGCCCGCCGGCTACCAGCTCGACCGCCAGCGCATAGGCCAGCCGCCGGCCAGCGTGCTGCAGGAATTCGCCGATCCCATGGAGGCCTGCCGCGGCGCGCACCTGGTCACGACCGACGTCTGGACCAGCATGGGCTATGAAGCCGAAAACGAAGAGCGCCGCAAAGCCTTCGCCGATTGGTGCGTCGATACCGAAATGATGGCCGTGGCGGACCCGCAGGCTTTATTCATGCACTGCCTGCCCGCCCATCGCGGCGAAGAGGTGACGGGCGAGGTCATCGATGGCCCGCAAAGCGTGGTGTGGGAAGAAGCCGAAAACCGCCTGCACGTGCAAAAAGCCTTGATGGAATTCCTGCTGCTGGGCAAAATCGACTGATCTTTCAGCGACGTTGCGGCAAGGGCTTATCTCAGCGTCGTATTGCTCTGCTCTGCCCCAGGCCGGCTACGGCGTCCTCCCCCGGCTTTACTTGCCTTCTTTACCCTTGAGCTGGGGCAGCGCCGAGCCGCCCGACGCGGCCAGCAGGCCGGCCTGGGCATAGGTAAACAGCTTGTCCCGCGTATCGACGATGTCCAGATTGCGCATCGTGAGCTGGCCGATACGGTCGCGAGGCGAGAACATGGATTCACCCTTTTCCATGGTCAGGCGCTCGGGCTTGTAGGTCAGGTTGGCGGAACGCGTATCCAGTATGGAATAGTCGTTGCCGCGGCGCAGTTCGATCACCACTTCGCCCGTAACGGCCGCCGCCACCCAGCGCTGCGCGGTTTCGCGCAGCATGATGGCCTGCGGATCGAACCAGCGTCCCTGGTACAGCAGGCGGCCCAGTTTCAGGCCATTCATGCGGTACTGCTCGATGGTGTCTTCATTGTGGATACCGGTGACCAGACGCTCGTAGGCGATATACAGCAGCGCCAGGCCCGGGGCTTCGTAGATGCCGCGGCTCTTGGCTTCGATGATGCGGTTTTCGATCTGGTCGCTCATGCCCAGCCCGTGCCGTCCGCCTATGCGGTTGGCTTCAAGCATCAGTTCCACGCTGTCGCTGTATTCGATGCCATTGAGCGCCACGGGCCGCCCTTCTTCGAAGCGAACCGTCACTTCCTCGGCCTTGATCGCGACGTCGTCGCGCCAGAACGCCACGCCCATGATGGGCTGGACGATCTTGATGCCCGAGTTCAGGTGTTCCAGATCCTTGGCCTCGTGGGTGGCGCCCAGCATGTTGGAATCGGTCGAATAGGCTTTTTCGGCCGACATCTTATAGTCGAAGCCCGCCTGGCGCATGTATTCGGACATTTCCGCCCGGCCGCCCAGTTCGTCGATGAAGGCCTGGTCCAGCCAGGGCTTGTAGATCTTCAGCTCGGGATTGGTCAGCAGGCCGTAGCGATAGAAGCGCTCGATGTCATTGCCTTTGAAGGTGCTGCCGTCGCCCCAGATATTGACATCGTCTTCCTTCATGGCGGCGACCAGCATGGTGCCCGTCACGGCGCGCCCTATCGGCGTGGTATTGAAGTACGTGACGCCGGCGGTGGAAATATGGAAGGCGCCGCACTGCAGCGCGGCAATCCCTTCTGCGACCAGTTGAGGCCGGCAATCGATCAGCCTGGCCCCCTGGGCGCCATATTCTTTTGCGCGGCGCGGAATCGCGTCGTAATCCGTCTCGTCCGGCTGCCCCAGGTTGGCCGTGTAGGCGTAAGGGATCGCGCCCTTGTTGCGCATCCAGAGCAAGGCGGCGCTGGTATCCAGGCCCCCGGAAAAAGCAATGCCGACCTTCTGGCCGACGGGAACGTCTTCGAGTATGGTTGTCATAAGTGGTCTAAGGCCTTGGATGTGAACGAGCTGGCTAACCCGTCATTATATCCATGGCGCCCGCCCGCCGCCGGCCGGGCGTGCAGTTCTCGGACCTGCGGTTGCATGCTCGATGGTGTTCAGGCTGCTGCAGGCCAGGCCCTACGCGGCATGAACGCCAGGCAAGCAAACCCGGCGCGGCGGGGCACGCATCGTCAAGGCGGTCACGGCCGGCAAGGCCGCGGTTTCCATTTATCGGCTTAGGGCTATGGCTTCAAACATGGACGCCTTGTGGCATAGTAGACGCTCCACAACCACTCCAATGGAGGCCCAACATGGCAGACACCTGGCTTACTTCGCTTCAGACAGCTACACCTCAGGAAGGATACGAGCTGGCTATCAAGCTTTCCCGCATGGCCGTGAAATACACCCAGCCTTCGGCCGAAGTGCGCGACAGGCTCCGTCCGGAATATGGGGAAGACGCCGACGCGCTGATAGCCGTGTCGCAAGTGGTGGCCATCAATTTCCAGACCATCGCCGCCGCCAATGGCTACTGGAAATAACGCCATGGCGAGGCTCCCCTTCCCTGTCGCTTCAGCGTTGCAGTCCTGTAGACGCTGACACTGTCGCATTGCGGGCTGTCTCGATGCTGGACGGCAAGCCCGCGACCGCCGGCCGGGCCGGCTTTCTCCTCGAGCCCGGCGCCGGGGCCGGCCTGATGTTGCCGGACGAAGCATCGGGCAAGAAACACCTGGTATAGGTCGCGTCCGCCGTTCCGATGTACAGTAAACAGAAGGGCGTCGGCAGGCGGACATCGGCCTGGCCCTCGCCCGACTGATACAGGAGATCCGATATGACGGACAAATTCAAGGTGGGCGACCATGTACGCTGGAACTCGGAGGCGGGTCACGTCACCGGGAAAATCATCAAGGTCCACAAGAAAGACACTGATTACAAGGGCCATACCCGCCACGCCAGTCCGGAAGAACCGCAATACGAGATAAAGAGCGACAAGACCGACCACGTCGCCATGCATAAAGGCTCGGCGCTGCAGAAAATAAGCTGATGACCATGGCGAACCCCGAAGAGACCGGAAGCCATCCGCAAACTCCGCAGGCTGGAAAATCGCGCGGCATCGCGACTAACTCCGAAAAAGCCGGGCGCCGCTCCGCTCCGTCCGATGTGAAGACGATATGGACCATAGGCCATTCGACCCGCAGCATTGAAGAATTCATGGACTTATTGGCCGCGTACGAGCTGCAACTAGTCGCCGATGTGCGGCGCCATCCCGGCTCGCGCGCTTATCCCCAGTACGGCCAGGAAGCCCTGGAACAGTCATTGCGCAATGCAGGCCTGGCCTACCGCTGGCTGCCCGACCTGGGCGGCCGGCGCAAGGCGGCGGCGGATTCCCCCAACACCGCCTGGCGCAATGCCTCATTTCGCGGCTATGCCGATTACATGTCCACGCCCGCCTTCGCGCAAGGCCTTGAAACGCTGATAGACCTCGCCCGCCAGGCGCGCACCGTGCTGATGTGCGCCGAAGCGCCCTGGTGGCGCTGCCACCGTTCCATGATCGCCGACGCGCTCTGCGTGCAAGGCATCACGGTTCTGCACATCATGGACGCACATCACGCCACCAAGCACCCCATGACCGCGCCGGCGCGCATCGAGCACGGACTGCTGACCTACGCCGCGCCCGAATCCTCCGCGTCCTGATTTAGAAATCTATAGTCCCATCTCAATGATTCCAGCCTGAATAGCCCAGTCTCAATAGGCCCGATCTCAATGGCCTTGGCCCGATAGCCCAAGTCGGCTACTTTTTCGCCGGCCGCATCGGCTGCTAAACACCCATTCCTCCACCACAACCCCTTGTTTTTCCAGGGCCGGCGCGGCGCCGATGCAAGTTTCTAAAATTTGCTAAAATAGCGCTCTTTCGGGGACGTAGCTCAGCTGGGAGAGCGTCGCGTTCGCAATGCGAAGGTCGGGAGTTCGATCCTCCTCGTCTCCACCAGAATCCAACGCCTAACCAATCTTGGTTAGGCGTTGTTGTTTGCGCGTTCAGCTGGAGGCCATTGTTGTGCAGCATGAAGTACTCGCAGGATACGCACGACGAAAGGATCCTCTGTGTAGACGACAATGTAGTTTGCCCATACAACCATTTCCCGTGTTCCGGGAACCCGGCCGGGCCGGTAGAGTCTGGGGTACTCGGGCAATCTCGAAGCCTTGGCATAGATGTCGTCTTTCAGGCGTTGCGCGGCGTCTGGGTTGTCGTCGGAGATGTAATCGATAATCGCCAGCAAATCAACGCGAGCCCATTCAGTCCATTCAAGTTCTGGCATGGCGCTTCCGATCGATCAGGGCTTGCGCCTCATCCATAACCTGCCGATGGGGTACATCCGGTTGTGTGCCGGCCAGTGCTTCGCGAACCTTGGCGGTGAACCAGGCATCATGCGCCGCCGGATCCAGCGTCAAGCCCGCCGGCAAACCTCCTTCCTTCACGACGCGAGTCAGCAGGATACGTACGGCATCCGAGACGGATAGGCCGAAACTCGCGAGCATCTCAGCCGCGTCGGCCTTGAGTTTGTCATCTACACGGACATGCAGCATGGATGTTCGAGCGGCCATCGTTATTTCTCCCAATATTGGCACTGCGTCTATTATGTATCTCAAACGAGACACATTCAAGAGCAGATTAATTAAATCGAGCCGGCTAAACCGTCCTCCTCCGCGATTGCGTCAAGCTGACATAGCAGCATTAATGCCAAGTGCAAGAACGATACGGATCTGACAGGCGGCGTGGCCCCCGGTTCACACAGCAGTCTAGCTGTTGTGGGTTTGCTGTCCAGGAATGGGCAGCACTACAGAATATGCGATTGGCCATGCCCGCCGGGAACCAGGCATCAACCGGTGCATCGGGCCGCGTAATGCCGCGCGCGCCGCAGAAGAAGTGCTCGCGCAAGGCGTCACGCAGGCGTCCCTTTCACTTTCCGGGCGGGACAGGTCCAGTGGCGATACCGATTCTTGCCGGATTTCTTCGCCACATACATGGCCTGGTCGGCATGCTTCATCAGTTCCTCGACCGTCTCGCCATCCTCGGGATGGCGGGCGATGCCGATGCTGCAGCGGACGCGCGCCTGATGCCGCCGGTCGATGTCGATGGGCCGGCTGACCGTCTCGATGATCCGCCGTGCGATGTCTTCCAGGGCCTCGCGATCGGCCGTCGGCACGCCGAGGGTGAATTCGTCGCCTCCGAGACGGGAGGCGATCGCTTCGCTCCCCACCAGATCCCGCAGCCGCCCCGCCACTACACGCAACACCTTGTCGCCGCCAGCATGGCCGAAGGTATCGTTGACGGGCTTGAAATCATCCAGGTCCAGCAGCAGCACGCCTACTCGCCCGCCCGCCTCCAGGCGCTGCGTTAGCCATTCCTTCATCCCCCGACGGTTCGCCAGCCCGGTCAGATCGTCCCGCAGCGACTGGTGCATGAGCTGGCGGTATACGGCCGCCATGTTGACGGCGATCCGTGCCATCTCGACCGCGACGTTGATGGTCAAGCGTTCGCCGCGGGTCGGCATGCGGGGCAGCTCGTTGTAGACCGCGAAGGCCCCCAAGGCCTGGCCGTCGTCATCCAGGATCGGCGAGGACCAACAGGCCCGCATGCCCATGCGCAAGACTAGGTCGCGGAACGGCGCCCAATTCGGATGGGAAGCCATGTCGTCGATCATCACCGGACGGCGCAGATACATGGCCGCGCTGCAGGATCCCACGTTCGGGCCTATCTCCAGGCCGATCAGGGCCTGGCTGTAATAGTCCGGCAGGCCGGGGGCGACGGACTTCCCCACCGCCCGGCGCTCGGGATCCAGCATCAGGACCGAGCAGCGCGCTCCGGGAATCCGGCCTTCCACGAACCGGCACAGTATGCTCATGGATTCATCGAGCGGGCGGTGTCTGGAAATCGTCCGCAGCACCTGGCCTTGCCCGCGCAGATAGTGGATGCGCATCAACAAGCGATGGTTGCGTTCCCGCACCGCATCCAAACGGGCGAGATATAATTGCCATCCGGCTTTCTGGATTATGAACAGCGTCAAGAACAGGCCGGCGGTCAACGCCGCCGCGGCTGCATAGGTGACGTCATCCAGAAAAAATGAGAGCGCCAGCAGGCTGAATGATATAAAGATGCCGAATAGAACAGTAACGCGAACCGGCGCCCATGGGGAAACTTGCCGAAATCTACCGAACATGAAAGCCCGAGATGATTGACCCACGGCGCCATCCGTTTATTTTAGATATAAGTAGATATATTTTGATGTTATAGAAGGCCACAGGCGCTCACATTGATCTGCATCAAGACGGAGTTCGGACATGGCGCAATACTCAAGGCCTTTCCATCGTGACGGCTCGAGGCTGGAGGACCATCACGGAACCGCTACCTGACGGTGGGCATGTGGCAGGGCACCGCCCGTAACAAAAATCGCTCCAGCGCCCGATGAGCGGAAGCGGCGGCAACCAGTGCCGCCAGCCCGCCGATCCCGGCAATCATCAAGGCGGCGAAACCAGGGGTCAAATGGACTTCTCCCGCCCAGCGCTGCCACAACACGCCGGAGGAAATCAGCAGGCACATCGCCGCCAGGGCATTGCGCCCGCCCAGTCGCAGGCCGGCCCGCAGCGCGCCTCCGAATGTCACCCGCCACGTCCATCCGCGAAGCCGCCGGAAGCGGCTCAAGAACAGCGCCAGGCTCACCAGCAGCATCAAAACGGCGGATGCCACCACCATCAAACCCACCACCGATTCCACCTGCAGCGAAATGCTATCCTGAGTCATGGGAATGGATTCCAGATGGCGCCATTCCAGCCAAACGGGAACCGCGACACAAAAAGCGGAAAAAACCGACACCTTCCAGTCGGATCGGGAAATGTGAATACTCATGACGTCCTCTCGAAAAATCGACCCCTCAAGAGTACCGGAGCCGGACGCCGAACGGGATACGAACGGCGGGGATTCCGCCCAAAATGGGCAAACAGCCGGCTCGCAGCCATCGGCCGTCCAGAACGGCGGCGCCCCGCCGGAACAGCGCGACCCATGCTCGCCGCAGGCGTTCGCCGCCATCAGCTTCGCCATGAACAGGCACTTCATCGATCATCTGCTGCGCAGCATGCGGGTATTCGATCTGGATGCCGAATCCTTGATACTGCTGGGGCTGGTGGCCCACCTGGGCGTGGCCCGGCAGATGGCGCCGGGCCAGAATTCGCGGCAGGCCCCCGGCTCGAGCCCGGACCACGCTGACGCTGCAACCCTTACACCCCGCCCGGTCCGGTTGCGGGATCTGGTGATCGTGTCCCGGCTGCCCAGAGAAACCATACGCCGCAAGCTGCTGGCGCTACGGGATGCCGGCAGAGTGCGGCAGACGGATGAGGGCTGGGTGCTGAATCCCGCCGCTGTCGACGAACACATGAGAACCTTCACCCTGGAATCCATGCATCGCCTGCTGGCAGCCGCCCGCGAGGTCGAAGGG
>Ga0180220_1000961_pt1 | contig 24806 bp, 22 predicted proteins | sample eDN5th37CBELigBY_FD_151335 | JGI IMG/M metagenome (GOLD analysis project Ga0180220, IMG submission 151335) | Enriched backyard soil microbial communities from Emeryville, California, USA - eDNA 5th pass 37_C BE-Lig BY (version 2) (version 2) | ecosystem: Environmental > Terrestrial > Soil >...
GATAGCCGTAGCCTGGTGCATGCTCAGCGTCTTCAACAGCAGCGCCAGATCGCCGGGCAGGCGCAGCTTGTGCATACGGATGAGCGTCGTCACGTCGCGAATCACTACTTCGAGATCGATCTCACCCACGGGCATGCGCTGGTAGCGATCGATCAGGCGCTCGATGTCGCGCGTCAGCGTGTGGCGATCGAAGCGGCCCTGAATGATGCCGAGTCCGGTCGCCGCATCAATGATGCGGTCAGCGTCCTCGCGCGTCACAGCCCAGAGCATCGACAGCAACAGTCGCGAGTTGCGCTTGCTCAGCCGACCGACCATACCGAAGTCATACGCGGCGATCCGACCATCGTTGAAGACCGCGAAATTACCGGGATGCGGATCGGCGTGGAAGAAGCGGTGGAGGAAAACCTCATCCAGGATAATGCGTGCGGCGCGGCGCGCCAGCGCTGGGCGATCGATACCGGCAGCGTCGAGGCCGGCAATATCGTTGATCCGCAGCCCTTCGATCCGCTCCATCGTCAGGACACGCGCCGTTGTCAGCTCCCAGTGGATTTCGGGAACGACCAGGTCGTCGACGTCGCAGAAGTCGGCGCGAAACGCGTCAGCGTTGCGTCCCTCGCGGAGGTAGTCCAGCTCGTTGCGCAGCGTCCAGCTGAATTCCTCAGCCAGGTCGACGAGATCGTACTGCTCTGCAAGTGGCGAATGGCGCTGCGCGAACGACGCCAACTGGGAAAAGACATGCAGGTCCTCGTTAATGCGCTCCAGCACGCCGGGCTTTTGCACCTTGACGACAACCGAGCGACCATCATGCAGCGTCGCGCCGTGAACCTGACCGATCGACGCGATCCCCAGCGGAACGCGCTCGAAGGTCGCGAAGTGATCGCCGAGCTGACCGCCCAGATTGCGCTCAATGACGCCGATGATCGCGTCCGCATCGACCGGCGGGGCATTCTCGCGAAGCTTGCCCAACTCGATGATGTACTCTGGCGGCAGGAGATCATCACGCGTTGACAGGATCTGGCCGAGCTTGATGAAGGTCGGGCCCAGCTCCTCCAGCGCCAGCCGCAGATGCTCGGCCTGCGACAGGTCGGCATCCCGTCCGGCGCGGAAGCCCAGGCGTCCGAGCACCGGAACACGATCGAGGCCGAACTGCTGGACCAGCCACCACAGCCCGTGGCGCGAGATCACGCCGGCGATTTCCCGGTAGCGATGGTGATAGCGCAGCATACTGACGCTCAGAGTCCGGCCCTTTCTTGCGACCGACCGTCCGGCATGTGCAGTCATCTTACGAGTTTCGACCGCGCTTGCGCGCGTCCGTAACGTCGACCGTTACCACTGGTAGGATTCCGTGGCGCAAGAACCGAGTACAGCATCTATGCCGCACGGAAAGGTGTCGATGGCCGGCTCAACGTATCCGCAATCTGTCGAGCAATCAGACGCGGACGCGATCCAGTGGCGACCGCTGGCCCTCCTCACGCTGCTGGCGATCGGCATGGTCGCGCCGGCTGTGTATTTCGCCCTGCGCTATCCGCTGGCCGAGCATGTCTGGGAGTTGACTGACCTCGGTCGCCTGTCCAACTACACCACCAGCTCGTTTCAGATCTTCGTCACCGGCCTGCTCGTCTGGTTCGCGCTCTACATCGGCGGCTACCTCATTACGCGGCGCTGCAACCAGCAGATCGCGCTTGTCATCATCCTGGTTGCGGCCGCGATTGCCGGGTTGTTTCTGGTGGCGATGTACCCGGTCAATGCCACCGACATGCACATGTACGCTGCCCGGTCGCGGCTGTTCACTGAGTACGGATTCGATCCCATCGCCGTCACGCCGAACGCCGTTCCGAACGACGAGTGGCGTCGGCTGGTGAGCGGCGAGTGGGCGAGCCACACCTCGCCCTACGGCCCGCTCTGGACACTGATCGCCGCACCGATCACCGCGCTCGCTGGCGACCATCTTCTCCGCGCGCTGCTGGGCTTCAAGCTGCTGGCGCTCAACACCGTCCTGGCGACCGGATGGCTCATTGCGAAGGGGGCAGCACGCGAACCAGCCAGTCGCCCGGCAGCGGCTGCGCTCCTGTTCGTCTGGAACCCGCTCGTTCTCTGGGAAGGCATCGGAAACGGCCACAACGACACGGTCGTTGCCCTGCTTCTGGTGGCGAGCGTCGTTGCCTGGCGCTATCAGCGCCTTGCGTGGGTCATCCCGATTCTCGTCGCCGCCGTCCTGCTGAAGTACGTCGCGCTGATCCTGCTGCCCCTGGCAGCAATCGCCGTCGGCCGGCAGGCGCGCGCAAACGGATCGCTCCGTCGCACGACGGTACAGACTGTCATTCTCAGCACCCTCGTGGTCATCGGCGGGCTTGCGCCGTTCTACGACATCGGCGCGATCCGCGAAAGCATCTCTACGCAGGGCAGGATCTACGCGACCTCGCCCGCCTCGCTCGCAATCAAGGACCTGGCGCAGATTACGACCGAGCCGACTGCGGTCCGTCTCGTTCAAGCGATCGGCCTGCTCGCGCTTTGCGCAGTAGGGCTGCTGTGGATGTGGCGAGTTGGCAGGCACCCGCAGCGCTTGCCGGATGCGATGTTCGCGGTCGTGTTCGTCTTCCTGGTTCTGGCGACGCTCAACTTCCGCAGCTGGTACCTCATCTGGTTGGTCGCACTGGCTGGGCTGGCGACGTCGCGCTGGGCAGCCGCGCGGGTTATGGCCTGGACTGCGGGCGCAATGGCAGCCTATCCCGTTCTGATCTGGATCTGGGGGTGGGAGGGTTACACATTCCAGCGCGTGGAACAGATCGTCGTGCTGCTCATGTTCGGGCCGCCTGTCGTCGTGTCGCTGCTGGCGCTTGGGTCACCGGCCTTCGACCGTCTGTTTCGTCGTACCAACGGGCCGCAATCGCGGCGGTCGCTCAAACCAGCGGTCAGCCACGGCAATGACTATCAGCAGCGCTACCGTCCCCCAGAGGAGACCACCGAGTACATCCGAGGGCCAGTGCGCGCCGGAGGCAACGCGGCTGTACGCGGTCGCTACGAGGGCAAGAGTCGCGCATACCCTGATGAGGACGCATCTGAGCCGCGATGCTGACAGCACCGGCGCGGCCAGGAACAGCGCTCCGGCGATCAGTACCGTGCCGTAGACATGACCGCTCGGGAAGCCATTGCCGGAACTCTGACGCAACACCTCGACCTGCTCGGCTGTCGGCCGCGGGCTACCGATCAGAATCTTGGTCAGGACGTTGACGGGACGCATCGCCGCCGCTCCGATCAGCAGTGCCGCTACCCATCGCTGCCCATTGCGGAGTTGCCACAAGGCAACGAGCAGAACGAACGGCAACGCAATCGCCGACGAGCCAACCCAGTACCCGAGCGCCTCAATCCAGCGATCACCCAGGAACCCACGATCCTGCACAGCGCGAGAAATCCGCAGGTCGATGGCTAACGTGTTGTCGCCGGAAACCATGACTGACAGCGCCAGCGCAGCGCCGACGAGGAAGAAGAAGGCGACCATGCTGGCAATGCGGATCCGACCGTCAGCCACGACGATTCACTCCGTACACGAGCGCGAGGGTGCGGTGTTGCACCCTCGCGTCGCCATGTCGCTGATCTTACCGGCACTCAGTCGTGATCGACGACCGTCTCCCAGGCGAGTGCAACAAGATAGCGGGTGATCGACATGATCGTATTGAGGTCAACCGACTCGTTGATGTTGTGCGCGCCGGATTTGCTCGGGTCCGAGTCCGGGTGGCCCGGCATAAAGCCGTAGGCGACGTTACCCAGTGGGCGGACGAAGCGGGAGTCGGTGAAGCCAACCGTCAGACCTGGTACGAACTCGACATCGTCACGGCCGATCGCCTTCTTCGTGGCGGTCATGATGTGGTCGGCCAGCTCCGAATCGTAGGTCGACGCGTTCGACACCGCCGTGTTGATGACCTCTACGCGCACACCATCGACGCCCGACAGCAGATTCTCGATCTGCTCTTGAACGTAGGCAGGGCTCTGGTGCGGCAGCGAGCGGACGTCGCACGTAATCATGCAGTTCTCGGCGACCGAGTTGGACTTCACTCCGGCGTTGATCATCGTCGCGACGAACGTCATCCGGCTGGCAGCACGGAGGTACGACGCGAGGCTCGGGTTCACTTCGTCGACCTTCGCCAGAACCTCTTCGAGGTTATCGACGGTGACTGGCTCATCAATGCCAGCGAGCGTTTTGAGATCAGTGAAGGCGGCGTTATCGACCGACACCTCCGGCTCGTAGTTGCGAATCCGGCGAATGACCTCCTCAGCCTTATAGATGGCGTTGTCGGCCTTCCATGGCTGTGACGCGTGGAAGCCACGTCCAACGATGTGGATGTGCACTTCCATGCGGCCCTTCTCGCCGACGTTGATCGGGTAGATGAGGCGATCGCCAACCTTGATCGGCGCGCCACCGCCCTCGTTCACCGAGTAGTCTGCTCGCAGGATTTCCGGGTAATGCTGCGCCATCCAGCCAAACCCGTACGCGCCGCCGGACTCTTCATCCGCACACACCGCCAGGGTGAGCTCGCCCTTGAGCTTGACGCCGGCGCGCTTGAGAAGAATGAGCGCCATCGTTTCGGCAGCGACGATCTGCTTCATGTCCGATGAGCCGCGGCCCCAGAGCCGGCCCTCGACGATCTCGCCGCCGAACGGGTCGTGTGTCCACTGTGAGGCATCTTCCACCGGCACGACATCAATGTGCGAGAGCATCAGCAGCTTCGGTCGGGCGCCCGGATTGCCGAGGCCGGCGACGATGTTCCCACGGTTCTCACCGGGGATGTAGATGGTCGACTCAATGCCGTCCGCCTGCAGCTTATCGCGCAACAATTCGGCGGCGGGCAGCTCATCACCGGTGCGGGTCGTGCCACTGCCGTCGAATGGGACGATTGGCTCGGGATACGGCTCGCCGGCAGCCGGCTTGCCTGTCGGCGGCCAGGGCGGCTCAGCGTTGCGGCCAGTGTTCACACTCGGAATCTGCACGAGCTTCTGCGTCAGCTCGATCACCTCGTCCCGAGCGTCATCGGCCATCTTGAGCAGATCGTCCAGCGTCACCATGTCTCGTCACCCTCCCTGATAGCCACAAACGGATGGCGGTCGGGCGCACTCTAGACGGCTTTCGAGGCTGACGCAAGCCTTCGACAACACTCGAGCGCTGTCGGACGCTCACATATCCTCATGTGAACGAGGTTTACTCCGGTGATGCAGGGATGCGCCCTGTCTCGACCTGATAGGCCGCCTCACTGCCGATCCAGACCTCGCCGTCGGCGTAGGCCTCCTTCTTCCAGATCGGCACGATCTCCTTGATGCGTTCGATGCAGTACGCACACGCCTCGAAGCCTGCGTCGCGGTGCGCCGACGAAACGGCAATGACGACACTCGCCTCGCCGATCCCAAGTCGACCCGTGCGATGCTCGACAGCGACCGCCAGGACCGGCCATCGCTCGCGCATCTCACCGCAAATCTGCAACAGCATCTTCTCGGCAGCTGCTGGGTAGGCCTCGTAATCTAGCCAGAGCACGCCCCGGCCACGCGCATTGTCGCGTACCACCCCGGCGAAGGTAACGATTGCCCCAGCGCCCGGATGCTCGGCGCGTGCGGAGATCGCCACCTGATCGAGTGGCTCATCCGTCACTCGCACGTGATCCTGGCTGCCGCCCGATACCGGCGGAATGAAGGCGATCTCGTCGCCATCGCTCAGCGGCTCGCCACGCCCGACATACTCCTGATTCAGCATCACCATCGAGGCCTGGAACAGCGGAGCGATCTCAGCGAACTCGCCATTCACCCAGGCCAGGACATCGGCGACCGTACTTCCGGCGGGCAGCTCGATCGTCCGCTCGGACTCACCAATACGCTCACGGACAATTGCGAAGAATCGCAGCGACACCCTCACGTCGAACACCCTTCACCAGACAGCAACCGCGCCGACATCAACTATCGTACCCGGACTGTTCCCGCTTCATCGCACGGCGAGAGGCCATCTCGCGACTGACTTCGGCCGAAAAGATCACGAGAATCGCGGCGAAATAGACGAAACCCATGAACGAGATCAGGCCGCCCAGCGCTCCATACACCCGATCGTAGTCGGCGATAGTGGCAACATACCAGGCAAACCCGTACTTCAGAATTTCGAAGCCGACCGCCGCCAGCAGCGCGCCGAACCAGAGATCTCGCACGCCCAGCGTCTGCCGGGGCACCCAGCGAAACGCGAGCAGGAACACGAGAAACGACAGAGCGATCGGAACGAGCAGGAACACCAGCGACCAGATTGAGTTTGACCAGATGAAGTTGAAGCGCTCAACCGCTCTGGCGCGAATCAGGCTCAGGACGATCGTCGCAATCGTCGAGCCGAACAACAGCAATGTCAGGACGATCACCGAACCGACGTCGGTCAGCCGGCTGCGAATGAACGAGCGCTTCGATGACACGTCGAACGCCCGATTCAACGCGCGACGAAGCGCTCCAAACACTCCGCTCGCGGTCCATGCCGCCCCGAGAATCGCCGGGACACCAAGCAGGCTGCTTTGAATACTTGCCACGGAAGAGACGGCGTTTGCGATCGGCTCGTCGAGGTTCGCGTCGGCCGGCAACAGTCCAATGATGTGGTCGGTGATCGTGCGCTGCATATCCGGATCGCGAATGAAAATGCCCAGGATAGCCACTGCGAAAATGACGAACGGGATCAGTGACAGCAGCGCGTAGAACGTGATCGCTGCCGCGTAGATCGTTCCATCATGGGCCGCGAAATCCTTGTATGCGCGGTAGAACAGGTTGGATGAGACAACCGAGTGGGCTCGATCGAACTGGTCGCGCGCACCGGAGGGTACTTCTGGAAGACGCATGATGCCAGCCACCCCCGACTACTCGTGACCTGTTGATATCGCGGCGAGCGACTTGCTGTACGAACATGTGCAACGCGTCATCCGATCGACGCGCCCAAGCCTGAACGATGATATCCAAAAGGGACGAAACGATGTCCGCGAACAGATTCCTGCTGACCGATGGCTCAGCCGTCTCGATTCACGATGCAACTGTCACACTGGAGCAGCATTCCGGCGAGTCACTGCTCGTAGATTGCACGCAGATCACCACCGTCAGCCGTGGAGGCACTGAGCTGATCGTTGCGCGGCGCGAAGCCGACCCGCTCCGCATGCAAGCCGCTTCCATCGCCGACGCACGCGCCATCGAGCAGGCGTTGCAGGCCTGCTGTGGCATCAGCCCGCTCTATCGCGCACGCTGGAACCCGGAAGAGGATGCGTAACGAATGCAGTGAGAGTGCCCCCGGCAGGACTCGAACCTGCGACATGCGGCTTAGAAGTACGATCCGGGGCTCGCCACGGCCCTTGGTGATCTCGTTTTCCCTGTCTACAAGCCTAAACTCAGCCGGCTCTTCCGGGCTGGCTACCTGCCTCGCTGCAGTTTTGCTGTCAGATTGCTGTCAAACCGCTGCCTGCGAACCACCCGAATCATGGCACAAATAGGAGATCACCGATGGCATGGAGCGCGGTCAAGACGATGAACACCACCCGTGAGCGATGGATCGTGGAATGGGGTCGCTATCAGTTCGAGCCACTGCGCTCACCGGTCTACACGGCCTTCTTCAAACGTGAACACGTCAGACGGCACCTCGCGAAGTTGCAGGCAGATCCAATCGCGCGATCGGTCTCGGTGAAGCGCGTAGTGCCAGTGGTGCGGTGGGAGCGAGGTGATGGATCGGCCATCGAGCAACTGGATGCGTTCCCGATCGATGAGGTGGAGCCGATTCGGTGGAACGTGGTCTGGGTCACGACTGGCTACCCCGGACTACCATACACGCCACCCAGCACGCGGTTTCGCCATCGCGAGAGTCTGCGCCAGCGCGTCTCTGAACTCGAAGCGTTGGACTACGTCACTCACATCTACGTGACGCACCTTGCGAAGGTGCTGTACTGGTGGGTCCAGTCGGGAGAGGACGCGGTCGAGGCGTTTGACGCGTTCGTGCAGCGGAGCAGTCTGTCTGAATCACACCAGCCGGGATCGCATCCCACCGGCTGACGAGTCTTCGGGGCGAAGCATAGACATGTGAGCAAATAGGGCATCGGTTCCTAGCAACCCATGCCCTCGCCTTCCTCAAACGATTCGGAATTGATGGAACACCTCTTGCGTCTGCGCGATGAGCGAACTGGGCAAGATGGATATGTGTGGACTGGAGGACATTGTGGGCACAGTTCTCGGACGATTGACGATCGCTGCGGTGCTCGTGCTGGCGATGCTTGGAACGTTCGCTCCATCTGCCTCGGCTGTGCCGATCGCCAACGATGCTTTCACTCGCACGTGGCAGCGCACAGACAAGCCCGTTGCGGAGCTTGTAGTGAGCCGGACGTGGATGTGGGGCACCGAGCCATTCACGGCTGGAGGACCCGAGGACTATGTCGAGGCACCCGGTGGAATCCGTGAGGTGCAGTACTTCGACAAGAGCCGCATGGAGATCAACCACGACCCTAATGTCCCGGCTGACAGCCCGTGGAAGGTTACTAATGGTCTGCTCGTAAAGGAGCTGATGAGCGGTCAGATGCAGGTTGGAGACGCCACGTTCGAGACCCGTGAACCGGCACGCGTTAATGTTGCCGGTGATCCCGATGACGCGAGCAACGTGACCTATTGGTTTATGGGGTTGCTTCAGGATGAGGCACCGGTCGGGGAAGGCACAGTGATCAACCAGATCCTGACACCGGGTGCTGCCGGTAACCTGTATCTGTGGAGTTCCGAACTCGGTGGGTATGGAATCACGGCTGCACGATACGTCCCCGAGACGCACCACACGGTGGCTGGCCCGTTCTGGAACTTCATGAACTCGTGGGGAACGGTCTACGAGCACGGGGCATACGTTGACGCACCGCTGTTCGAGAACCCGTTCTACGCCACTGGATACCCGCTGACAGAAGCGTACTGGGCAAACGTCAAAGTGGCAGGAATCGTCCAGCCAGTGCTGATCCAGTGCTTTGAGAGACGCTGCCTGACCTATACCCCGAATAATGACCCAGCGTGGAGAGTTGAGGCCGGCAATGTTGGGCAGCACTACTTCAAGTGGAGGTATGCGAGCCTACAGCCCGACCCGGATCCAGTGTACCCCGATACACACTATGAGTGGGCTGGGTCGATGTCTCTGGACGCCTGGAACGGTGACCACCATCCGGTAGCGATCGATGCTGACACCGATGGCTCGGTGTATGTGTCGAGTGGATACACAGCGGGGCCGTATGACAGCGGCCATCCGCACGTCCTGCACAAGTTCTCGCCTACGGGATCACTAGAGTGGAGCGTGACGTATAGTTACGACCGAAACTATTTCGATGATGTTGCAGTGAAGAACGGCATGGTTTTCGTCTCGGCTGGGGGAGCACAGGTCATCTACGGTTTCACCTCAGACGGGAAATTGCTCTTCACCACGGATCTCAGGCTATGCATGTCAGATGACCCGAACCTATGCACTGATCTCGGACCGTACTTCCTGGTCAGTAGCATCGATGTGGACAGCGATCTCCACATTTACGCAGCCGGGGGCGCTAGCTCACGGACGGTTGGCGTGTTCGCTCTGGATGGGAAACTAATTGCGGTCCGCAATTTCTCCAACGTAGGTGCGTGGGACATTGAGATCGACCCCAGTCGGGGAGAGTCGTACCTCACAGACCCCTACAATGATGCGATCACGAAACTCGACCAGTATGGCACCGTGGTTGAGACGTGGCACGGGTTCGATGGCGCGTACCACGTTGCGATGGATCCGCTTACCGACACGCTGTTCGTTGCGAACGCGTTCGGCAATGAGATTGTGCGGGTGACGCGAGGTGGCAGCGTGCTCACCCGCTGGGGCAGTTCCGGGTCAGACCCCGGACAGTTCAATCGGCCGGGTGGGATCACGACTGATAGCTTGGGCAACGTCTACGTTGTCGACATATTCAACAACCGTGTACAGAAGTTCGCTCCCGCATCACAGTAGAGCTTGTTCTGGTCGAACGACTTCCTTCGGACATTGCGAGCCACCGTCACGACCAGCACGAGGTCGCTGCCGAGCTGGAGTACGAGTGACTGAATCTCGATTTGGCCCGTATCCTCCTGTACCACGCTGGACCAGCGGTTGTGGCTTCTTTGCTTGACGTGGGCGGTTTGGTCGAAATATCTCATAGCCGGACGGGACTTTATCCACTCAACCAGAACCGGAATCGAAGAAGGTATGGGGGTGGTCTCGCCAGACCTCCACATCATCAGTACCACAGCACTGAAGGAGCAGAATGATGGGACTTCTGATGGGCATGTTCCTCCACTACCGATCGGTCTGGCAGCGCTTCGCGGCTGATGAGTCGCCCCATCTTCAGCATGCGAGCACGAGGATGCAGGCCGCATGGGAGGCGTATCGCGTACGTAACGCTGGAATGCTCTTTGAAGAGTATCGAGGCACGGTGCGAGCGCTGGATTGCGAGATTCAGGAGTTACGCGGCAAAGTCACCGAACTGGAGCACCAGCTCGCGGTGGTCGCAGCCGAGCGACAGGCCGCGATACGTCTGCGGCTGCTGCCTCATCGATGCTCTGGTCGCCTCTGACCAGTCGCGAGCCAGCCCTACTCGGGCACGACACCATCATGACCAGCGTCCCTGAATCGATGGAACTCGTTGGCGATTGCAGCGGTAGTAGATTGGAAAACCCCTGCAGAAGTCACTGCGAGCGGAACCGCCTGCCGGCTCGCGCTACCGCGCACGGTACCTGTCGCCTGAATTGAGTCGCGCTGTCCGCACCGAGTGTCAATGATCACACCGCGTCTACCACCGATCGCTTCATGGTGGGCATTGAGCACTCGTTCGACCGGATGCGCGTTGGCTGCTATGGGGCTGTACAGTATCCAAAGAAGGTAGGCAGGTTACCGACCGCCCTATTCAATTCTCGTTTCACGATGCACTCCACAAAGGTTTCGAGTCGTTGTTGATATTGGTAGTCTGATAAGGAGTCAGACCGCTGAGTCGGGTATCCGACTTGTGGTGTGGTCACAGGCAGATTGTTCACAATAGCGCCATCTTTGACCGTGCGAATACACTCCGCCACTTGTAGGTTCGCCTGATCGCCCTGATCAGTCACGCAGGCCATGTCGACATAGTTACCGTCCGATAGGCCCGACCCATCAGACGGAGCCGTACGCTGGCAGTTCGCAGTCATGGATTCCGGGTCTGGTTGCTGCGATGGGCAGAGCAGGTCCACGTAGAGACGGTGCGACTGGGCAGCGAACGAGTTCATTGCTCTGCTGTAAACGCTACCGACACCAAGTTGAGCTGCGCTGCTCCCAGCCGCGAGCACGAGCGCCAGTACCGAACAGACGAACGCCCATTTCGCGTAGTTCATATCCACCCCGATGTTCGACCGATGCGGGACGCCACCGAACACGAGGTATACCGACATTTTCCGGCCTCGAACGGTGGCTGCGCGCACCATATGTCGCAAGTTCGTATCAGTTTCTGGGGAACTGGCATCAACCTTGAGGAGGGTGTACCTAGTTGATGATAGCGGTCTCGGTTCTAGCCATGCACAGAGCTATGAGCAAGGACAACGAAAGCGAGTCATGATGCAAAGGATCACCACAGCCACTGCCTCGTCACGTAGGTACAAGTTTTCGAACCATTTGGCTGTCTACATAGGGTTTCGATGCCACGTTGCGTAGGCCGGTACCTGATCCGTACCGCACCACTGGAGATCGCAGCGCACGTAATCTATAGGCGATGAAGTTCCGATACCGCGCTCATGGTATCCGTCCCTTGACCGTTGTTAGAACAGGGCACACGAGAGATGTCGAACACTCTCGTGCACCCCGCGAGTGCTGCATGTGTGACTGAAGTTACTGAACGAGACTGAAGCGATTTACGGGTTCAGGACTAGGTCCTCGTTAGATAGTGCCAATACCGGATCACCTTCAGCATCCTTCAGTCCCTTCAGTCGTTCGAAGTCCTGAATGAGTCGGATACCGTGCCACTCTGTAGAACCTGCCGACCCGCTTCTACGCTTGGTGAAGCCTCGCTCGGCCATTCGCTGGGAGAACTGCTTCTTCGCGAGTGGTGCCTCTCCGTTGCCGTAGCACCAGTTCAAGTACGAGTCATGTAGGTCCGCAAGCGATGTACGACCTGCGGGAGTCTGGTCACAGCAGTCAGTCATCCACTGCGCAACCACATCCATCTCACCGCGGTACTCACTCGTTGCGAGACGCACCTCCTCGGGCACACCAAGTTCCTGTTGCTGCCATGCGAGGCATCCCTCAATAGCCCAGTTGAGGATCCCAGACAACTCAGACCCGAGCTCCTGCCTCAGTACGTGACGCGGCACCCGCTCAGACTCGGGGATCGTCACCGTGAATGGGATCAGCTTGATCCGGTCCCAGATCGCGTTGTCAGTTCCCACGACTTCAGGCTTGTGGTTGGTCCCCATCCAGAGCTTGAATGTCGGTTCGAACTCAAAGAAGTCCTTGTGCATGAACCGAGCGGTCACCATATCGCCACCTGTCAACTGCTTTATGATGGCTTCGGATAGCCGCTTCCCCTGATCAGCTTCGGATGCATGAGCGAACCGCGATCCTCGCAGACGCGCAATGTCGTTGGGCACGGCACCGTCACGCTTGAGCATAAAAGTTTCGATCGGTGTCGCCATCGCATACTCACCCAAGAGTGTCGCGATCGTCTGCAGGAACATCGTCTTCCCGTTCGCACCCGACCCGTGCAGGATGAAGAGCGCCCTCTCGCTCACAACACCAGTCAGGCTGTACCCCACTGCACGTTGGAGGAATGAGATCAGGTTCTCGTTGCCGTCCATGATCCGATTGAGGAACGACATCCATTTGGGAGCCTGCGCAGCCGGATCATAGGCCACAGGCACGAGCTTGGTGATCAAGTCCTCGCGCTTGTGTGGTTCGAGTGCTCCAGACTTAAGGTCGATCGTTCCATTCTCGACCGTCAAGAGGAACGGGCGTTGATCAAGATCGCTGGTCTCGACCGGAACACCCGGAAGTGCCCGCGCCAACTGGATCATCGCGTTGATGCGGTATTGCGCTTCGGAATTCAGTGCGTGCTGCCGGAGTTCCCTGCGCTTTGCATCATCGGTGAGGGCGGCAGCCTCCTCGTGCATGTACTCGACCGTGTCGAACGCTCTCCGCACCACCTCACGTGATGTGTCGGTCTGCCAGCGCTTCCCATCCCAGTAGAGCCACTTACCCCACTCCTCGCTATACCGCAGGGCTGACCCGTGCCTCGCGATGAGTCTCTGCGCATTGCCGAGATCAGTGAGGTTCGGACGGGTGTCGTCTGAAGCGAGCATGAGTTCCTGATCTTGTCGAAGGCCAAGCCACTCTACAAGCTTGCGAACGACTACCTCTCCGAGTAGGTTCTCAAGTGATGCGATACCTGTCACTGATTCACCGCGAGCAAACGCAGCGTAGGTATCGTCTACTGCGGTCAGCCGGTTTGCAGGCTCCTCATCGTTGCATGCCTTAACGATCGCAGTCACGAACTCCCTAGCCTGACCAGCGTCCCATCCGCTGCGGAGGAGTGTCCCTGCGAGCGCGAGCGATACCTGGTGTCGAATCCCTGGCACCCAGCATCGAGCAAAGAGTGCTGCGCCAGCGAGCTTCCGAACCCCTGTCACCAGGTCGTCTGCGGTGACGCGCGCTGCCTGTCCATCACAGTCCCAGGCGATGTACTCGCCTGTCGGATGGGTGCTGGGTGGAACGACCGTTTGTGCTCCCGTGGATCGAACTTCCACGAGGACCGCTGCCGACACGCCTACCGCTCCTGCTGGCGCGGTGAATCGCTCAGTCTTGGGGAGGTCACCATCCACGGTGTAGAGCCGGTGTGAGCGCGGCTTGCTTTTCCGTCCGAAGACGAAATTCGTTGCCGGCAGGAATGCATCCGCGAGCGCGACCGCTTCGGGACTGTCGAGGTCAACATCGACAAGGTTCCCGCTGGGTGATCCCAAGAGCAGTCCAATGTTCATGGGGCTGGCTGCGTCCCCGAAGTCCCGCTCGACCTGATCGATCGTTGTCATCTCGTTCTGCCAGCCGGAGCGACCGGGGTTCTTGCTCATGTGCGGGACGCGAATCGGGTTCCAGCCGCGTTCCACGTAGTTCAGAGCGGCCACCAAAATGCCACGCTGTGAGCCAACGGTATCTTGTACGTCCATTTACTCTCCTAGTCGGTAGACATCATTCCTCACCCGATGCTGAAGCTGTCCCCAGACTGTGAGCTGCCTTTTCTCCCATTCACCATTCCACCTCCCTTCATTCGGGTGTGAGGCAGCATGCGAACTGGGGCACAGACGCTCCGGCATTCAGATACCCAACTAGAACGCATGTTCTGTGCCATCAGCACTCTCGAGGTGCTCGTGGCATAATTCGAAGATCCGGAGGTAGTTTGGTTCTAGGGAGGAAGAAAAACGATGACATTCGGCAGCTGGCTACAGGACGAGATTCACCACCGTGGGTGGTCGCTGTCCGATCTCGCTCGGGCAATACACGCCAGTCCGAGCACCGTTAGCCGCTGGGTAAATGACATTCGTCTTCCCGATGCTGCCTCGTGTCGGCAGATTGCGCTAGGCATGGGAATACCCGAAGACGTGGTACTGCTACAGGCGGGACACGCAGACTTCCGCGACCAGCGGATAACCGAACTGGACGGCAAGATCGCGGCACTAAATGCCGAGTTAGCCCGCACCTATGCCAGAGCGGAGCAGATCGAAGAGGAAATCGACCAGTTGCACCATCAGCGGGCAATACTGGACGAACAGGCGTCACACACCTCGACTACGATTCATCGAGTGCTACATTCCCTGCGAGAGGTTCCTATGACAAACAGTGTGCGAAATGAGATCGAGAAGCGAGTAATCGCAGCACTCTCGCAGCTCTAACCACTCGCGATAACGATAAGCGGACAGCCCTCTGATAGTCTGTCGCGTCAGCGTTAGCTCTTACCCTCTACCGATCTGCACGTAGCCAGGGACCCAGAGCTTCGAGCTCTTGTCCCAGAAATAACTGTCAAGTGCATCGGAACGCACCGATCTATTGTCCGTTAGAGAGTGAGCGAGTGGATCCCTGGCATCGCGGGCACTGGCCATTGCCTCGACTAGGTCATCTTCCGTCATGCTTGTATCGATGCTCAACTGAGCTTTTCCGCATCGAATTGCCACGGGTATGAAGTCACGACCATGGTCATTCCGCTCGGCTTTTGGAAGCAGCTGGCGAATCGCGGCACGTATCCGGTGACCGGCAGCCTCTGCTATCTCCGCGAAGAAAAGATCCCAGGTCGCGTCCGCAACCCAGCTAACAAGGATTGTGACTGCGACTTCCTGGACTCCAGCGGCTGGTGCATCGAACGAACTTCGATAGGTCGTAACGGAGGCAAAGCGATTGTTCAGTGCGTCAAGTAGTGGAGCAGCTTCAGCGTGTGAAACGTGATTCCACAGCGACACCGTTACCTTTGGGTCGAAGTTCCACACTGCTTCGTGGCTTGCTGTATTTTTACGACTGGGTTCGTCAGTCATCAGCAACGACCGCTTCTGGAATGGCCAGGTCAGCCTGAATCGCCTCGAACTCCTCCAGCGCAGCCCTGAGGTCCTCGATGATCTCCAGTGCGATCACGTCCGGATCCGCGAGACTTGATGCGTCCTCCAGCGACTCATCGCGCAGCCAGAAGATGTCGAGCGAGACCTTGTCACGCTGCATCAGCTCATCGTAGCTGTACGACCTCCAGCGGCCTTCAGGTGTTTCAGGCGACCAGGTGGGCATCCGATCGTGGCGGTTCGCTGGGTTGTAGCACGCAACAAACTCATCCAGATCTGATCGCTTGAGTGGGTTAGTCTTGAGCGTGAAGTGCATGTTGGTACGGAGGTCATAGATCCAAAGCTGCTGGGTCCAGGCACTCTCGCTCGCAGGTCGCTTCTCAAGAAAGACGACATTCGCTTTGACGCCTTGTGCGTAGAAGATGCCAGTCGGCAACCTGAGAAGCGTGTGAACGTCAGCACTCTGGAGCAGTTTCCTCCGGATCGTCTCACCAGCACCTCCTTCGAAGAGCACGTTGTCCGGCACAACGACTGCTGCTCGGCCTCGGGTCTTCAGAATCGTGTGGACATGCTGAACGAAATTGAGTTGCTTGTTGCTCGTTGTGGTCCAAAAGTCGTCTCGATAAACGGTCAGCGCTTCCCGGCCCTGCTGACCCTCTTCGTTCACGACCATCACGCTCGACTTGCGGCCAAACGGAGGGTTCGTCAGGACCAGGTCGTAGCGATCACTTGGAGCAGCAGCGAGGCTGTCAGCCTTCTCAACCGGGGGACGCCCTTCAGCTGTGGTGGGACCAATCCCATGCAGAAGCAGGTTCATCGCACACAGGCGAACAACACCATCCACAATGTCCTGTCCGTAGAGAGCATCCAGCCTCAGGTGGCGCTTCTGCTCAGCATCCATGTTGGGATGATTCCGCACGAGGTGATCATGTGCAGCCAGGAGAAAGCCACCGGTTCCGCACGCGGGATCGCAGATCGTGTCACCAGGCTTGGGCTGCATGACCTCGACAATCGCCTCGATCAGTGGGCGTGGGGTGAAGTACTGGCCGGCACCGCCCTTCGTGTCTTGAGCATTCTTCTCCAGAAGCCCCTCGTAGGCATCGCCCTTCACATCCGCATCGAGGATCATCCACTGTTCGCGGTCAATCAGGTCAGCGATGAGCCTTCGCAGCTTCGCAGGGTCCTGAATCTTGTTCTGCGACTTGCGGAAGATGATGCCGAGCATGCCGGGCTGGGTGCCTAGCTTTTCTAGCGTCTTGCGGTAGTGCACCTCCAGGTCGTCACCATCCCGCTCCATCAGGTTCGGCCAGTCAAAGCCCTCGGGGATGGCCGATGGCCGTCTCCATGGTGGCTGCGTCTGTTCGTGTGCCATCTTCAGGAACAGCAGAAAAGTGAGCTGCTCCACGTAGTCCCCATAGGACAACCCGTCATCGCGAAGCACATTACAGTAATTCCAGAGCTTCTGGACAATCTGCTGGGAGTGGTTGTTGCTGCTCACTCGGTCTCACCGACTCTCTCTAGGTCGAATAGTGACTGCTGGGTGCTCCTGCGTGCTCGTGGCTTGCGTTGCCTCCCGTTAGAAGAAGTCGCTACACGTTCAGCGCGGATGCGATCGAGGAGGACCTCAGCAGGCTCATCGGTCCGGTCCTGAGGAACGAGCTTGCCTTCGAATGCTCGTTGAAGGATTGATTGCTTCAGTCGCTCTGCCCTCAACAGTGCGTGATCCGTTGTCCGTTCGAGTTCTTCTATCACCGATAGCCTTCGGTCAACCTCGGCAACGATTCTTTGCTGCTCGGCAATCGATGGAAGCGCGATGGCTGTCATGCGAAGTTGATCGAAACTCAAATGAGGTCGACCCTGTCCGTAGATGTAAGCGCGGTACTGTCGCTTTCCATGCTCCTGCGAGTTCAGGTACAGATTCATGTAATCTGAGATTGCTTGATCGACCGGTCTCATCAGAGCTACGCTCTGACACACGTAGTGCTCAGGAAGATTTCGCGGAACGCAGCAAACATCACCTGTGTTTGCCCCGACAATGGTCACGAGCAGATCACCTTGTTCCACTTGACTTCGGAGTCTGTCACGATCGTTAGGTGGAGGATCGACTGCCTGCCGGAAGTCCAAGTCCAGCAATCCCGGTCTCACGTTTTGAGCCATAATGAAAGTCCCTGAACCGCGACCGTAATACTTTGACCAGTCACGCGAGCCGCTGGTGATGTGACTCGTTAGTTGGTCAACACTTGCGATGCACCATCCCTCGGGCACATCCCAAGCTCCAATGGCATCAGGCTCAACCGGCTCCCGGTACTTGCTCTTCCTTGCGTTACTCTTTGAAGTCGTTCCCTTTGCCTTGAGCCTTGCGAACTGATCCGCTTCCCAGCGCTCCTGTCGTTGCCGAAGAATGTGCTCAAGCAACTTGTCAGCCGACTCGTACTCCCGACCTTCTCGCGCAGCCAACTCCGCTTCTGTCGGCACCAGCCTTCCCGAGCACGCAGCAGCAAGAACTGCCGCTCGATAGCGCCTGAGGTTCGCTTGCGTACGCTTCAGCCCTGCAACCGCTGCATCGAGTCGCGTGAACTGCTCTTCGATCGCTGCTACGATGCGCTGCTGTTCCGCGATTGGAGGTACGGGAATCATGGACTCCTCAAGGAAGTCCTTCGGCACTCGTTGCTGACCAACAGCACCCGACATCCGAGCCTTCGCTTGACTGCGGAACGATTCCTGAAGGAGGAACATCAAGAGATAGGTTGGCTCGATTGCAGGAGTCGGTCGAAGTACGTGAAACTCCGTTGAGCCGGCTGCTCGACCTCCACACAACCCGCGAGCCACCGCGAACTTGCCGTTCTCCATGCACGGAGTGATCTTCGCGAACAACACATCGTTATCTTGGAAGGTCGTGTAGCCACGCATGACCTCTGACCATGGTCGCGTGACTGATGGATCAAGCCGACCAGTAGCCGCTTCGACTGCTGCCATTGGAACGAATGACACCAGTTCATCCTGATCAGGAGCTGGGTCAAATCTTCGTGGATTGATCTCAGCTAGTTCTCCTAGTCGATCAAACACCCACCCGTTCGGCAGGCTTCGTGTGATGAAGTCCATCAACCCACTAGTGTCCTATTCAGTTCGTCCAGCAATGGTTCTAGCCCCTCACCAAAAAGTAGGTAGACCTTGCCCAGTCCACCACGTTGATTGAATGGAGCGTTGTCGAAGTCATCCCACTCGATCCTCAGACTCCCAGCAATGTGACCACAGATGTCCTGTAACCACTGCCGCTGCTCAGGTGTGAAGGACCTACCTAGCCCCTCCTGCTGGGCCACCCACTGATCAAAGCGTGCCTGCACCTGCTCAGGGAACGGCACTAGCTCGTCCGCCTGGTGTGTGGCGTAGCGGACGAGAGAAACGATATTGGTAAGTGTCGTGCCAGCTGAGCCACGGACCTTCGATTTGTCGAGGGTTTCGTAGGCTTGCCAGAGCATTTCAGGCGTCCAGGATCGCGGAGGAGAAGCGATTTGGGATGCCAGGTCTCGTATGTCTCCGAGGGTCATACGGTGCCGATATGGACGACTGTAGAGCGTCTGAAGTGCAGTGATCTCGTCCCTGTTCTCTTCGATGTACTGCTCGAAAGATTGCACCAATGAAGCCGCTCGCTCCTTGGCGGCCACCGAGTATCGCGAATCGATCACCTCGTCCACACTGATGGTATCAATCGTCTGCTCGAACGACTGCCTGATCTTGTTGATCTGGTTTCGGAGCTCCGGATTCGCGGCCAGCGGCTTGACCGCACCAAGCATGAGCTGCCAACGTGCTTCATCGAGTTGTTCGATCGTGGGCTCGGCCTCAGATGAAAGACCGTTCGCGAGCTGGGCGGCCTCGACCTGACGATCGGGATCAACTGCCTCCAGCAACCCTTGTGCGATGTCTTGCAATGTCAGGCCACCAGCCAGCACTACTAGCTTTTGCCGCTCGGGTGCACCGAGTTGCCGATCGAGTCTCGACAACCGTCCAGCCAGTGACGACAGCACATCCTCGTCTACATTCCCAACAGCGACCATATTGAGCAGCTTGTCGAAGGCGATGGTGGGATTGCGCTCCAATGATGGCTGATCGGTCATCGTCTGCTCAGTGACGCCAACACAGTCGATCAGGACGAAGCGCGTCTTGGTCTTTGCATCTGGCGTGACGTGCTGGAAGTCGGTGTCATTGATGACACGGACGCCACGACCCTTCATCTGCTCGAAGAAGTTCCGACTCTTGACCGCGCGCATGAACATCACGATTTCGATCGGCCTCACATCGGTGCCGGTCGCAATCATGTCCACCGTCACGACAATCCTGGGACTGTAGGAGTTGCGGAAGTCTTGAAGAAGATCCTCGGGCTTCTTGCCGGTCGTCCGGTAGGTGATCTTCTGACAGAAGTCGTTCCCCTTGCCGAACTCCTGCCGTACCACTTCCACGATGTCGTCCGCGTGGGAGTCATCCTTGGCAAAGATCAGCGTCTTCGGAACCTCAGTCCTGCCGGGGAAAATCTCTTTGAAGAGCTTGTCGCGGAACTCGCGGACGATGGTCCGGATCTGCCCCATCGAGACAACTGAGCGGTCCAGCGCACTTGGATCGTAAGAGAATTCCTCTTCGAGCAATTCCCAGCGCTTGGCCCTGGTCAGCCGATCACGCTTGTCGATGTTAACGCCCGACTCAACCGTAGAGCCGGACTCGGTGATCTTGGTCCGGATGCGGTAGATATCATAGTCAACGTTGACGCGATCAATAACCGCCTGCTGGTGGTTGTACTCCATCACCAGGTTCTGGTGGAAAAAGGCTAGCGTCTGTTTGCTTGGAGTAGCTGTCAGTCCAATGAGGTAGGCATCGAAGTACTCCAGCACCTGCCGCCACAGGTTGTAGATCGAGCGGTGGCACTCATCGGTGAAGATCACATCGAAGGTCTCGATCGGGATGCTGGGGTTATAGGGCACCAGCAGTGGCTCAGATGCCGGTTGTGAAGCGGTGTCGAACTGCGAGCCCTCTTCATCCGCAGGATCCAGCTCCTCTCCACGCAGCATCGAAAACAGACGCTGAATCGTGGTGATCACCACACGAGCAACTGGATCGATCTTGTTCGACTGGAGCAGTTGGACATTGTACAGCTCGGTGAACTTCCGGCCATCGTCTGGTGTCGTGTAGTTCTGGAATTCCTTGAGGGTCTGCCTGCCGAGGTTGGCTCGATCTACGAGAAAGACGACCCGCTCGGCACCTGCGTACTTGATCAGCCGGTAGATGCTGGTGATCGCGGTGAAGGTCTTGCCACTACCGGTCGCCATCTGCACCAGCGAACGCGGCTTATCCAGCTTCAGCGATTCTTCCAAACTCCGCACCGCTCGAGTCTGAGCCGGCCAGAGACCGGTCTCGATGATGGGTGGCATGGTCTGGAGACCCTGGCGCAGGAGCACTCGGTGTGCGGACGTATCACTGGCTTCGTAAGGCGCAGGCTCCTCGGCAACAAGCTTCAGACCTGCATCCCAGCTCTTTCCTCGACTCACCCATCGCGCTAGTGTCTCTGGCCTGTGAAAGCCGAAGAGCGACCGGCTGCGTGGTTCAGGATCAAGCTGATTGGTGAACCGGGTCTCAATCCCAGTGCTCTCATAGAGGAACGGGAGAGGCTTGTGGTGTGCGGGAACACCGACTGGCAGACCACTCCCATACTTCCCCGACTGGACCTCGACTCCGATGAGCGGAGTGCCACGCTTCTTCGCCTCAATCGCACCAATTGCACGGTTGTCCACGAAGAGGAGATAGTCAGCGGTCCCATGCCCACTGCTCATGGGATATTCGCACACTGCAACACCGCGACTAGCGTACAGATTCACCGCAGGGTAGCCCTGCACGACCCAGCCAGCGGCAATCAGGGCAGCATCAATGTCTTTTCGGGCGATCTCCTCAGGCTTCACCATCGGGACCAGATCCTCGTAATGTTGAAAGGTCTCTATACATTGTATCTGAGCACGAAGGCGACAACGCCAGCTAGCCCATCAAGACTTGTCGTCCGGCAGATCGATCGCTGGAATGAGCAGATCATCCATGCTCACTCCGTATAGCCTCGCAAGCGCACGCAACTGTGACGCCCGAGGCTCGGTCACATTCCGCTCCCAGTTACCAACGGTGAGCGGTGTCACTCCCAGCTGGATAGCGACTTCCAGCTGTGTCCACCCACGCTCTTCACGCAGATCTCGAATCGACCTCATGGCGACCATTCACTGACAAAGCACAAGAAAACCACTTTACAGAATGGTATCTCTATGCATGCTTCATGATGTATACTTTCTTTAGTCTATTTTCTTATACTGTCCGAGAGGAACAGTGCATGGGTGCCGAGAAAAACCGCAGGCGCGGGCATCATGAGGGCTCCATCTACCAGCGCAAGGACGGTCGTTGGACGGCAGCGGTGACGGTGCCAGGAACTGGTAAGCGCAGGTACGTGTATGGATCGACAAGACGCGAGGTTAGTGAGCAACTGACAAGTATCATGGCCGACATCCAGCACGGTCTCCCGGTGCACGCGGACAAGCAGACCGTGCAGGAATACCTCAATGGCTGGCTAGAACACTCGAAGCGGGGAAAGGTCCGTCCGACTACCTACACGAGGATCTCCGGCATCGTCCGTAACAACATTAACCCGTATATTGGCCAGACCCGGCTTCAGGCATTGACTCCCCAGCAGGTCGAATATATGTTGAATGAAGCGAGCGCAGCTGGTCTGTCATCACGGACAGTACAGTACATTCACGCTGTTCTCCGTAACGCGCTCAATCAAGCGTTACACTGGGGACAGGTGCAACGAAACGTAGCAAGCCTCGTTCGTCCCCCGCAGGCAGTGCATCAGCCGATTCAGCCTTGGACAGCAGAGCAAGCACGACAGTTCATCACTGCAGTCCAGCATGAACGCCTGAGGTCGCTCTTCGTGCTCAGTCTGACCACCGGCCTCCGTCAGGGAGAAGTGCTTGGCGTGCGTTGGGAAGACATCGACCTCGATGCCGGAACATTGACCGTTAACGGTCAACTCCAGAAGTTCGATGGCAAGCTCCAATGGGTACCAACGAAGACCGTCAAGAGTAAGCGCACGATCGTCATTCCGGCAGTGGCACTAACCGCTCTCCAAGCGCACCACGATCGCCAACGTTCTGAAGCAGCGTGCAACAAACCAACCGGCTACGTCTTCACCACCAGAGACGGCAAGCCACTCATGGCACGAAACGTCTACCGCAGATTCCTCGAACTGTCAGAGCAGGCAGGGCTGCCAAGGATTCGGTTCCATGACCTCCGCCATACAGCAGCCACGCTGATGCTGGCTCAGGGAGTTGATCCACGGACAATCATGGAGATCCTAGGACACAGCCAGATCAGCCTCACCCTGAATACCTACAGTCACGTCCTCGGTTCAATGAAGCAATCTGCGGCAGACAAGATCAATGCGCTACTCAACGAACCGGAGGCTGCATGACCACTCCGTTTTGCTGTCACATTGCTGTCAAATCGGTATCAAGCCACAACATGATCAGTGCAACAGACGGACTTTTGGCTTGTAGTCAACGAAACGAAGGTGCCCCCGGCAGGACTCGAACCTGCGACATGCGGCTTAGAAGGCCGCCGTTCTGTCCCCTGAACTACGGGGGCGGGTTTGGAGAGCGGGGTGGGGTTGTCGCATGAGACAGCCACACAGGAATCTCCAACAGAGAATTCTATCCCAGCCGGGCGCGCCGCGTCGGATCACGATGACTCCACGAGTCGGGTATCCTCGTGCGACGCGAGAGGCTGGTCGTGCGTCGTTGAGGATAGCCACTGATGATCCGCGCGTTGCGCAACCCGCGATTCTGGATCGGGATACTCGTCAGTATTGTCGCACTGGTCGTGGTCGCTCGCGGCGTCGATCGCGATGAGGTTGCCGAGGCATTTCGCGACGCCAACTACTGGATGCTCATTCCGGCCATTACCCTGGCTGTCGTCTCGCTGGTAACACGGGGATATCGCTGGCGGGCGCTCTTCCATCCACTGCGGCCGCCGGTCGGCGAGCTCTTCGGCATCATGATGATCGGTTATACGGTGACGGCTGTGCTGCCATTGCGGCTGGGCGATTTCGCGCGCATATATCTTCTGAGTCGACTGAAGGGCTACCGGACACTGCAGGTGGCGGCGACGATCATCGTCGAGCGCCTGCTCGATGTCTCGACGGTTATCGTCATCATGGCCTGTCTGATCCCGTTCGTGCCGCTGCCCTACGAAGCGCGGGTAGGCATGGGCATCGGCCTCGCTGCCGTGACGCTGATCGGCTTGGCGATCGGCATCAGCTGGGTGCGGCGAGACGCAATCCGACGCGTGCTTGCGCGACGCAGCAACGCGACAGGTGGCGGAATCTGGGCACGCGTCGAAGATTTCTCGGGCGCGGCGATTGACGGCTTCAGTGTGCTCGCTTCTCTCCGCGCGACCGGCTCAGCAGGTCTGCTTTCGTTGCTGACCTGGCTGTGTGGCGGGCTGACCATGTGGGCAATGTTGCGGGCGTTCGACCTGCCGAGCTCGCTATCGGCTGCGCTGTTCATCCTGACAATGTCGGCGCTGTCGATGGTCATCCCGTCGTCGCCGGGATTTGTCGGGGTCTACCACGCCGTCCTCGTTGAGGCGCTGGTGACGGTCTACGATGCGCCGCGCGGCCCGGCGGTGTCGTTCGCCATCCTGACGCACCTGGTGATGTTCCTGCCGCCGGTCATCCTCGGCGTCGGCTATCTCGTCAAGGAGCATCAGATATGGGATGCGCTGTTGCGCTGGGGGCAGGGCGATCCGAAAACCGCGCCCACCGAGTCCAGCCCGGGCAGCCTAGTCGACTGACGGTGTCTCGTCGGGTGGGGGGCGGCGCGCGCGCAACGAGGCAGCGAAGTCGGCCAGGTGTGCCGACAGGGACTCGCCGAATCCGGAGATCGTCACCATCGTGACCTTGCCCTTGCCGACGTTCGCCTGCACCAGAATCTCAGCGGTGACGCGCGGCAACGCGCCCTCGCGGCCACCCATGACGAACGCCTGGTTCGGTCGGCCAGTCCGCCCGGAGCGGTAACCGCGCTCGGTAAAGAATGCGACTGCGGCGTCGAGCACCGCGTCGGGCGGCTGGCGCGACACGGCTTTGCGCTGAAATTTCGTTCTGGCCATCTCCGCCGAGACGGTCTCGCGGTCGCTCATCCTCCTCGCCCTTCCAGAAT
>Ga0180220_1000962_pt1 | contig 24795 bp, 18 predicted proteins | sample eDN5th37CBELigBY_FD_151335 | JGI IMG/M metagenome (GOLD analysis project Ga0180220, IMG submission 151335) | Enriched backyard soil microbial communities from Emeryville, California, USA - eDNA 5th pass 37_C BE-Lig BY (version 2) (version 2) | ecosystem: Environmental > Terrestrial > Soil >...
CGCACGGTGCCGATATTCTCAAAGAGCTGCGACATTTCCCACATGACCCACTGGCTCATGCCCTGGAAGCGCATGACGAGACCGAGGGCAACAGCGAGGGCGCCGGGAGTGAGCTCACCGCCCATCCACGACCAGATGCCGATGGCACCGACCGCGGCGAGCAGCACGTAGTTCGAGATCGTGACCGCTATATGCAGCCAGGTGAACATGCGCATCTGCCGGTAGACTGTGTCGAGGAAATCGTCCATCGACTCGCGGGCATAGCTCTCCTCGCGGTTGGAATGGGAGAAGAGCTTGACGGTGGCGATGTTGGTGTAGCTGTCGACGATGCGGCCGGTCATCATCGAGCGGGCGTCCGCCTGCTCCTGCGAGATACGGCCGACGCGAGGGATGAAGTAGATCATCAGCAGGGTGTAGGCGATGATCCAGGCAACGAAGGGCAAGGCCAGGCGCCAGTCCGCCGAGGCTGCAAGCATGATCGCGCCGGTGAAATAGACCGCCACATAGACGAGCATGTCGAGGACCTTCATCACCGCCTCGCGTACGGCGAGCGAAGTCTGCATCAGCTTGGCGCCGATGCGGCCGGCGAATTCGTCCTGGAAATAGCTCATCGACTGACGGATGAGATAGCGGTGGCTCATCCAGCGGATGCGCTGGGGGAAGTTGCCCAGCAGCGTCTGGTGGATGGTGGCCGTGCTGATGAAGACGAGCAGCGGCATGACGACGAGAATGAAGCCGCCCATCAGCATGAGGCGCCAGCCTTCGTCGGCAAGGAAAGTCTCGCGGTCGGCATCGGCAAGCCAGTTGACCACATCGCCGAGGAAGCCGAACAGCAGCACCTCGCCGGCGGCGATCAGCGCCGAGGTGACGGCCATCAGTAGCAGCCACTTCTTGGCGCCGTGGCTGTAGTGCAGGCAAAAGGCGATGAGGCCGCGCGGCGGCTCTACCGGGTCGCCGCCGGGATAAGGGTCAAGGCGTCTCTCAAACCAGCGCAGCATGGATGTCACCACTTGTCTTGGTCCCTGGAACGCTGCAACGGCGACGCGCGCTACACCCTCAACCGCTTGAGGTGGGAAGCATATCGGCCGAAGGCAAGTGGCCCATCGGAGTGATTGGATTTACGCACTCGGTACGACAGAAGGATGTTGCAGACGAGTGACGTGCCGCACCGCCGAGACTGCCTCCCCAATACCGTCTCAACTGACGCAAATGAATGAAGGTTTGGCAGGCGCGGGCCGCGTAGAATACACGGATCGAACGAGTCGGCAACCGAGTCGCCGCCAACAACACTATCGTTTCAAACGGGTCCACTGCATGCGTACCGAAACCGAGCACACCATCTACCTCAAGGACTATGCCCCGACCGCCTATCGCATCATCTCGGTGGACCTGGATTTCAAGATCGAGCCCGGCGTCAGTCAGGTGCGTGCGCAACTTACCGTCGAGCCGCGCGAGGGCACCGCGCCGGGCACGCCGCTGGTGCTCGACGGCGAGGACCTCAAGCTGGAAGAAATCGCGGTCGATGGCGCGCCGCTGGTGGTGGCCGCCTATGCGGCAGATGCCAATGGATTGACGCTGGTCGAGCCGCCGTTCCGTCGCTTCGTACTCGAAACGCTGGTGTCGATAACCCCCGAAACCAATACGCGGCTGATGGGGCTTTATCGCTCCAATGGCGTGTGGTGCACCCAGTGTGAGCCGGAGGGCTTTCGGCGCATCACCTATTATCTCGATCGGCCAGACGTGCTTGCGACTTTCAGGGTGCGCATGACCGCCGATGAGAGTTTGGCCCCGGTGCTGCTGGCCAACGGCAATCTGATCGAGCGCGGGACGGCAAGGGATGGCAAGCACTATGCGGTCTGGGAAGACCCGTTTCCCAAACCCGCCTATCTCTTCGCGCTGGTCGCGGGCGATCTCGGGCGCATCACGGACACCTATACGACGGGGTCAGGCCGCAAGGTCGATCTTGCCATCTATTGCGCCCACGGCAAGCAAGAGCAGTGCCTGTGGGCCATGGACAGCCTCAAGCGCTCCATGGCCTGGGACGAGAAGCGGTTCGGGCGCGAATACGACCTCGACGTGTTCAACATCGTTGCCGTCTCCGACTTCAATTTCGGCGCGATGGAAAACAAGGGGCTCAACATCTTCAACGACCGGCTGGTGTTCGCCAAACCCGAGACGGCGACGGACGCGGATTACGAGTCGATCGAGCGGGTGATCGCGCACGAATATTTCCACAACTGGACGGGCAACCGCATCACCTGCCGCGACTGGTTTCAGCTCTGCCTCAAGGAGGGGCTTACCGTCTATCGCGACCAGGAATTCACCAGTGACGAGCGCAGTCGCGCCGTCAAGCGGATCTCGGACGTGGTGACACTGCGCTCGGCCCAATTTCCCGAGGATGGCGGGCCGCTGGCGCATCCGGCGCGGCCCGACCAATACCGTGAGATCAACAACTTTTATACGCCCACCGTTTACGAGAAGGGCGCTGAAATCGTGCGCATGCTGGCAACTCTGCTTGGCGAGGCCGGTTTTCGCAAAGGCATGGACCTTTATTTCGAGCGCCATGACGGAGAAGCGACCACCATCGAGGCGTTCCTAAAGGTCTTCGAGGAAGCCAACGGGGTCGATCTGGCGCAGTTCGAGACCTGGTACCTGCAGGCGGGCACGCCAAGGCTGACGATCGCCGATACCTATAACGAGGCGACGCAGACCTATACGCTTTCGATCAGCCAGGAGACGGCGCCGACACCAGGCCAGCCGACCAAGGAAAACCTCGTCGTTCCAATCAGGTTCGGGCTGATCGGGCCCAATGGCAGCCCGATGGGCTGGCAGGGCGTGACCGGTGGCCAGGTGCGCGACGACCTCATCGTGCTCGATGACGAGCGGGTCGAGTTGACGTTCACGGGCGTGCCGAGCAGGCCGGTGCCATCGCTGCTGCGCGGATTCTCGGCGCCGGTCAATCTCACCTCGACGCTGACGCAGGAGGACCGTCTGTTCCTCGCCCGGCATGATGCCGATCCGTTTAACCGATGGCAGGCGCTGCAGGATGTCGGCATGGCGCTGATCATCGACGAGGTACAAGGAAAGCCGGTGGGCGAGAGTGCAACCGCCCTCTCCCAGGCCATGGCCGATACACTTGGCAGTGGCGTGCTCGACGATGCCTTCAAGGCTCTGGCTTTATCGTTGCCCGATGAGCAGCTGATCGGCCGCACCATCGGCAAGGACATCGATCCGGAAGCGATTCACAAGGCCAGCAAGGTGATCGCCAAGGCGGTATTCGGACCGATCGGGGAAAAGCTCCTGGCGGCCTATGAGGCGCTGGCAAGCGATGCGCCCTATTCGCCCGATGCGGCGCAAGCCGGCCGGCGGGCGCTGCGCAACCGGCTGATGTCGCTGCTTGCCATCAGTGACCCTGATGGCCCCAAGCTCGCGGCGCGCCAGTATGAAACGGCCACCAACATGACCGAGCGCTTCGCGGCACTCGCAGCGGCGGCAACCCTGTGGACGTCAGAGGCACCAGCGCTCCTCGCCGATTTCCGCACGCGTTTCGCGCAGGATCCGCTGGTCTTCGACAAGTGGCTGGCGGTTTCGGCACGGGCCGAGGACGAGGGTGTGGTGGACCGGATCGCGGCAATCCTCGCCGAGCCGGATTTCCCCAGGAACAATCCCAATCGGCTGCGCTCACTCGTCGGCTCGTTCGCCATGAGCAATCCGGTGCAGTTCACGCGGCAGGACGGGGCCGGCTTCCGGTTCGTTACCGAGTTCGTCGCCGATGTCGATGCCCGCAATCCGCAGGTGGCAGCACGGGTGCTGACCGGCTTCCGCATCTGGCCGATGCTCGAATCACGCCGACGCGAGGCGGCCAAGACTGCACTCACAGGGCTGAGCGAGAGGCAGGATCTAAGCCGAAACACCGCGGATATCCTGGAGCGAACGCTGGCGGGCTAAGGAGACGGGTCTTAAGAGTTAACCTGCTCTTAATGTTGGAAGAATTTTTCTCGACCGTTAAGTGATTCAAGTGACTCAAGAATTCGGCCTGCGCCGCCCGGCGCGGCCGGCGGAGGTCTGGACAGCCGAGTCCGCCTGATTCATTGTCCGGCTCAGGGCATTCGTGGGGGCGCTTTCGTCCCATTCAAAGGTTCGGGAGAGATTGATGCGGTCGTCGGAGCAGTCCGGCGCCGGGGCCGAAGGATTCGGCGCCGGCAATGACATGGAACCACAAGGCGGCAGCCAACACACCGCCGGCAAGGTGCCCGGCATCGGCATTCTCGCCCGCATCTCACCCGTCACATTCGCCGTCGCCATCACCGCATTCCTCAGCGCCGGGTTGTTCGTCGCCTTCGATACGGTCCGCACGATCGAAGACGCCCGCGCCGACCTGCGGCTGATCGGCGGCGCGGTTGCCGCAAATCTCAACCGGCAGGCCGTGCAGGCGGACGCGGACCCCCTGGCGCGGGCGATGGAAGGGTATTCGGGAATCGTTGCGGCGCGTTTCGAGACACAGCCGACTGAAAGCCAGCCGCTGATATCGCACAGGTTCGATGCCGGAAGCCTTGGCCCCGTGCTCCTGCGGATCGATGAAGGCACTGCGCTCGCGACCGTCTATCCGCGTGCCGGCGCTGCGCTTCTGCTTGCACTGCTGGTGACCGTCGTCAGCTTCCGCCGGCGCCCCGTGGCTGTTCCCAACGGCATGGAAAGACTGATCGCGGCAATACCGTTCGGCGTTGCCTGCTGGACGAAGGACGGCGAATTGCTGGCCTGCAACGAGCATTACCGTGCCAGCATTGGCGGCAAAACCCACGCCAGGCTCGGCTATCATGAAGCAGTCAAAAATCTGATCCGCAACGGCTATATGAAGTTCGTCAGCAATGACGATGCGAGCCGCAGCCTGGAGCTGCACCGCGAAGATGGCGCCTGCCTGCTGATCGACGAGCGCCCGCTGGGTGAGAACGGTTTCGTTACGCTGGTCTCGGACGTGACCGAGCGCAAGCGCATGGACGCGGCGCTGGCCGCCATCCGCGAGGAGCAGCGCCTGCTGGCACGCCGTTATCACGAGGAGAAGCTGAAGGCTGAAGCTGCGAGCCGTGCCAAGACCAACTTCCTTGCCCATCTCAGCCATGACGTGCGCACGCCGCTCAACCATATCATCGGCTTTGCCGAGCTAATCCGCCACCAGGCCTTTGGGCCGGTGGGCGATGCGCGCTATCTCGAATACGTGCAGAACATCAAGATGTCGGGCGAAGGCCTGCTCGACTCCTTTGCCACCATTCTCGAGCTTGCCGAACTGGAAACCGGTCAGAAAGCATTGCAGAGCGAGCGCGTCAGCGTCGACGACCTGCTCGCTGGCATTGCGCGGCGCTTCCGCCCGCAGGCGGAACGCGCGGGCATTCGCTTCGAGGCCGGGGCGAAGTGTGGCGTCGTGATCAAGGGCGACCGCTTCTGTTTGCAGCGCATGCTGGGCAATATCGTAGATAATGCCATCCGCTTTACGCCGGCGGGCGGGCGCATAACCCTGGCAGCCTTTGGGGCCCATGACGGGGTCGTCATCGAGGTCTCCGACACCGGGCTCGGCATGAGCGAAGAGCGGCTGGAAAACCTTGCGCATCCCTTCGCGCTCGGCGATGCGACGCTGACACGCGAAGGGGGTGGGCAAGGACTGGGTATACCGATCGCCCGGGCGATCGCCGAACTCAGCGGCGGGCGGATGGCGATCGACTCGAGCCCGGCGCTGGGCACGACGGTCGCGTTCTCGCTGCCGCTGCGCCAAGCAGGCGCCGTCGAGATCGCTGTCGAGCGCGAGGCGGCATAAATGCGGTTGCCGCGAAAGGAATAGCTTGGCTTAACCCTCGGAGGCGAGCCAGCGATGGGCCGCTTCTGCCGTATCCGCGGGATTGGAGTTAAACGCAATCCTGGCGCCCGGCGAAATGGTGTGAACGAGATTGATCACCTTTTCGAACAGCAGCAGCAGTTCCGGTGGCTCGCGCAGGCCAGCACCGATGACCACGCAGTCGAACGGCTTCGACCGCAATGCCTGTTCGACAACCTGTTCGGCGGTGTCGCCCAGGTCGATGAGGCAACTCTCAACATCGTAGCCGAACTCGGTGATGCGGTTGATCTGGCTATCGAGATAGGCACGGACCATCTCCACAGTGAAGCCTGGCATGGCACTGAGATCGGCAAAGGTCGGGTCAATTCCGATTGCCAGAACCGCTTTCCTCGTCTGCTCGGACATCTAAAGTCCCCTCGCCTTCTCATACCAGCTGGCGGCGACTTCGCTGACTTCTGCCTGCATGGCTTTGAGGTCGGTTTCGAGCCGGTGGAAATCCGGATAGTGGGTGAGTTGCGCCAGCAGATCCTTGAAGGCCTGCCCCCATCGCGTGGTCGATCTGGGATCGGTGAGCGCGGCGCTCATGACCTGCAGGATCGTCGAATAGACCTCGTGAATGGCGGCGAGGCGCTGGCCTTCCGGAACGAGGCCGGTGATACCGAGCCGCACGAGCACTTCGGCGACGGGCGCCTGTGGGCGCTCGATTGCCTTGCCGGCGACGAGCTGGGCCGACTGGGCGATGAATTCCAGATCGACAAGGCCGCCATCGACGAGTTTGAGATCGAAATCGTGCCTGGGCTTGCGCTCGCGGGCAATGAGGGCGCGCATGGAAAGCACGTCGTCGATGGTCTTCACCACGTCGCGCTCGCGCGCGAAAGTCTGGGCGATGGCGGTGTTGATATCCTCATCGAGTGCATCGTCAGCAAGAACCACGCGGGCGCGGCTGAGCGCCAGATGCTCCCAGGTCCAGGCATTATCGCGGTGATAGGCGAGAAAGCCGGAAAGGCTCGTTGCCAGCGGTCCGGCATTGCCGGAGGGGCGCAGGCGCATGTCGGCTTCGTATAGCACGCCCTCGGCCGTGGGGGCGGTAATGGCGGCGACGAGGCGCTGGGTCAGGCGGGTGAAATACTGGCTCGTGGCCAGCGGTTTTTCGCCATCGGATTCGGCGTCGGCGGGCGCATCATAGAGCAGGATGAAATCGAGGTCGGACGTTGCCGTCATTTCGCGGCTCGCCATCTTGCCAAAAGCCAGCAGAGCGACGCGCGAGCCCTCGATCCGGCCATAGCGATGTTCGAACTCCTTGCGCACGGCATCGAAGAGCCAGTGCACTAGCGTTTCGGCAAGAGCGGTGAACTGTTCACCGGCACTGCGCGCATCGAGCGTGCCCGAGAGCAGGCCGGCGCAGATCATGAACCGCTGCTCCTGCCCGATAATGCGGGCGCGATCGATCACGTCCTCATAGGAGCGCCCTTCGCTCAGGAACGCATCGACCTTGGCGACCAGCACGTCGCGATGGGTGACATCATCGGCAAAGGCGGGGTCGATCAGGGCATCCATGACGTGGGCCCGGTGAATGACCGCTTCGGCCATGCGCGGGGCCGAAGCCATGAATTGTACGAGAAGCGAGCGCAGGTTCGGATGGTTGCGCAATAGCGCAAAGAGCTGCACTCCGGCCGGCAGGCGCGACAGGAAGTTGTCGAACTTGGCCATCGCCTCGTCGGCATTGTGGGTGGCACTGAATGTCTTGAGCAGTGCCGGAAGCATTTCGGTGAGGTGAGCGCGCGCGGCGGCGGTGCGGGTGGCGGCATAGCTGCCATAGTGCCACTTGCGCACCGTGGCGGAGGCGAGCTTGGGATCGGCAAAGCCCATGCGGGTCAGGGTTTCGAGCGTAACCGGATCATCATCGCTGCCGGTGAAGACGAGGTCGCCCTCTTCGCTCCCAAGGCTCTCGCCTTGCGCGAAGAGCTCGGCATAATACCCGGTGACACGTTCGAGCGCCGCGCGGTAGGCGATTTCGAACTCGGCCCTTTCGGCCATGCCCATCAACCGGGCGATCACCGCGACGCCTTCGGGGTTGTCGGGCATTACATGGGTCTGCTCGTCACGCAGCATCTGCAGGCGGTTCTCGACCGCCCGCAAGAACCAATAGGTTTGCGTCAGATCGTCAGCCGTTGTGGGACTGACCCAGCTGGCATGCGCTAACGCGGCGAGCGCTCGCGCAGTGGGGCGCTCGCGCAGGTCCGGATCGCGCCCGCCGGCGATCAATTGCTGGGTCTGGGTGAAGAATTCGATCTCGCGGATGCCGCCACGGCCGAGCTTGACGTTGTGCCCCTCGACGCGGATGTCGCCGACCTTCTTGGAAATGTTGATCTGGCGCTTCATCGCCTGGATATCGGCGATGGTGGCGAAGTCGAGATGCTTTCGCCAGACATAGGGAGCAAGGTCACTGAGGAAGGCTTCACCGGCCTCGACGTCGCCGGCGCAGGGGCGCGCCTTGATCCAGGCGGCGCGTTCCCAGTTCTGTCCGCGGCTCTCGTAATAGGTCAGCGCCGCATCAAATGAGATCGCGACGGGTGTAGAGCCAGGGTCGGGGCGCAGGCGCAGGTCGGTGCGGAACACGTAGCCATAGTCGCGCCGATCCTCCATGATCGCGACGAGCTTCTGGACGATGCGTGAATAAAATCGCGTGGCTTCGCCGGGTTCGGCCAGTACCCCCTTATGGGGATCGTAGAAAGCGACGATGTCGATGTCGGAGGAATAGTTGAGCTCGCGCCCGCCATGCTTGCCGAGGGCAAAGAGGGCAAGGCCGCAATTGACCGCGCTCGCCTCTTCCAGCGGCACGTCGAGCTGGCCACGCTCATGGGCGAGGCGCATCAGCAGGTTGAGCGCGGCGTTGAGCGCGGCATCGGCAAGATCGGAAAGCGCCTCGGTCGCACGGGCGGTGGACCATGCACCGCCGGTTTCTGCGATTGCCGCAAGCAGCGCCGTGCGCCCCTTGCCGATGCGCAGGCGCGTTGCGAGGCGTGCTTCGTCGGCTTCATCGGCGCCGGCGGCGCGAATGTCTGCGAGTATGGCGGCCATTGCCTCCTCGGCATCACCCGCCAGGGCCTTAGCTAGCCATTCGGCATGGGCACCGGCGAGGTCGAGGAGGTAAGGCGCGCTTTCGAGCAACGGCCCAAGGGCCGGCGCAGCGGTGTGAATGCGTGTGCGAAGCTCGGCATCGATGGTGTCGAGCCAGGCGTCGAATGTGGGCGTTGCGAGCGGCGGTAGGGGTGTGAGGTTCATGTCCACCCAATATCGCGTAGCGGGACATCTCGTCTACACGACACCCACACGCTCGAGACGCCACCTAAACCGCCGGCAGATCGATCACGGCGCGAACGCCGGGCTGATTGTCCTCCAGACGCAGTTCGCCGCGATGGAGGCGCGCGACAGCGTCGACCAGGGACAGGCCCAGACCCGAGCCGGACTCGGTGCGGCTCTTTTCCAGCCTCACGAACCGTTCGAGCACGCGCCGGCGATCCCCTTCCGGAATGCCGGGACCATTGTCTGCAACGGTAATGAGGACGCGGCCTGCCTCACGCTGCACACTGACGGCGATCTTGCCAGGGACGCCTTCGCGCGGCTCGAAATATTTGATGGCATTGTCGACGAGATTGACCAGCGCCTGCCCGATAAGTTCACGATTGCCGCGCAGGTGTACGCCCTCGGTCACCGACGTTTCGAGTGCAATTCCAACATCCTCGGCGACGGGGCCGTAGAGCTCGGCGACGTCGTTGACGATCGTGCTGACGTCTATCTCGGCAAGGGCGCCAGATGGCGCACCCGCTTCGGCGCGCGCGATCATCAGCAAGGCGTTGAACGTGCGGATCAGCTTGTCGCTCTCGGCGATCGTGGTTTCGAGCGCCTTTTCGCGCACCGACTCGTTCACGCCGGGGCGCAGAGCCGCCTCCGCCTGATTGCGCAGGCGCGTCAGCGGGGTCTTGAGGTCATGGGCGACATTATCGGTCACCTCCTTCAGCCCCTGCATCAGCTGTTCATTGCGCTCGAGCATGGCGTTGAGGCTGGTGGCGAGGCCATCGAACTCGTCATTGCGCTTAGTGACGGGCACACGCTCGGAGAGATTGCCGGACATGATCTTGGAAGCGGTGGCGTTGATCGTATCGATCCGGCGCAATACGCGGCGCGCCGTGACGCCACCGGTAATGAGCGAGAACAGCAGAATGCCGATCACGCCGGCGAGAAAGGCCTGAATGATGATCGCGGTGAACCCGCGCCGCTCGACGACGTCCCGACCGACCACAAGGCGCAGGCCCGATGGCAGTTCGACGCTGCGCACCACGGCAAAGCCGCGGCTCGATCTGGCCTCTCCCTCCTCATCGGCATCGAAAGGCCGCATGCGGTCATAGTCGAAGCTGTAGACCCCTGGCTCGAGAATGATATCGGGGGGCACTTCAGGCACATTGCCGAGCAGGTAGAGCCCTGCCGGATCGCCCAGATAATAGATTCCCGGGCCGGGCTGGGATGAGAGCCGCTGCACGGCAAAGGCAATGCCGCGCAATCCCTGCGTCCTGTCGATGCGCTGAAGCATGCGCACCTCGCGATTGATATCGCCGGCCTGCTGATTCTGGATCTGGAAGCTCGATTGCCAGGCAATGAGCGCCAGCAGCAATACCGAGAACACGACGAAGATCAGGATGAACGTTGCCGTCAACCTGACAGTGGTGGTGCGCCAAAGCTGAGCGATCGAACGCACTGGCTACTCGCGGATCATGTATCCGGCGCCACGTACGGTCTGCAGAAGGGAGGTTTCGAATCCCTTGTCGATCTTGGCGCGCAGGCGCGACATATGGACGTCGATGACGTTGGTCTGGGGGTCGAAGTGGTAATCCCAGACATTCTCGAGCAGCATGGTGCGCGTGACGACCTTGCCGGCATTCTTCATCAGATATTCCAGCAGGCGAAACTCACGCGGCTGCAACTGGATGACCTCGCCTCCACGCTCGACCTTGCGCGAAAGGCGATCCAGGGTAAGGCCGCCGACCTCATAGACGGTTGCAGCCTCCGAAGGACTGGACCGGCGCGCCAGCACTTCGACGCGGGCGAGCAGTTCGGTAAAGGCATAGGGCTTGGTAAGATAATCATCGCCGCCGGCGCGCAGGCCGGTAACCCGGTCATCGACTTCGCCGAGTGCCGAAAGGATCAGCACCGGCGTCCTGTCATCCTCGGCGCGCAGCGATTCAACGATGGAGAGGCCGTCGCGGCGGGGCAGCATGCGGTCGATAATGAGAACGTCGTAATCCATGCCCGAGGCCATGGCGTAGCCCGTTTCGCCATCGGTCGCGTGGTGAGTGACGTGGCCGGCCTCATCGAGTGCCTGGATCAAATAGCTCGCCGCCTCACGGTCGTCCTCGATCAAAAGGATCTTCACTTCTGCCACCCCGAAACAGCAGGGCCCCGGCGCCGGAACGCCGGAGCCCTTTCATGTTACTCGCCGATCGGCAGACCGACAAAGAGGCGTTCGCCGTTGCGGCTGGCCATGATCAGGGCAGTCGAAAGACCCCGATCACGCACCCCATCGATCGCCGCCTCGAAGTCTTCGAGGGACTGAACCGGCATGTTGTCGACCTCGAGGATCACATCGCCCACCGCAAAGCCGCGCGAAGCCGCATCGCTATCGGGATCGACGTTCTGGATCAACAGGCCGCCTTCTCCGCCCGAATTGGGCACCAGCGACAGACCGACGCTGCTCTCGGTGGACGGCACCGACTCAGGAGGCGTAGGCTCTTCCTGCTGAGCCTGAGGCGCGGTTTCATCCAGCGTGTCGAGGGTCACGGACATGGACATCTCTTCGCCATCGCGCCAGACGGACAGATCGACATCGGAGCCCGGCTCGATACCGGCGATGGTGCGCGAAAGATCGAGAGCGTCTTCGATTTCCTCGCCATTGACCTCAAGGATAACGTCACCGGATTCGATGCCGGCTGCTCCCGCCGGGCCACCTTCGGTCGGTTCGCGCACGATAGCGCCGCGGGGGCTATCGAGACCGAGGCTTTCAGCAATGTCGGGGGTCACGTCCTGAATGCTGACGCCGAGATAGCCGCGGGTGACGGTGCCGTTTTCGATCAGCTGCGTCACGATTTGTTCGACGGTCTGGGCGGGAATCGCGAAGGCGATACCGACATTGCCGCCATTTGGCGAGTAGATCGCGGTGTTGACGCCGACGACCTCGCCACGAAGATTGAAGGCTGGGCCACCGGAGTTACCAGTGTTGACCGCAGCGTCGATCTGCAGGAAATCGCCATAGGCCGAAGCGCCGATATCGCGGCCGCTGGCCGAGATGACGCCGACCGTCACCGAACCGCCAAGGCCGAACGGGTTACCGACGGCAACCACCCAGTCACCGACACGGCTGCGCTCCTGCTCGAACGTGACGAAAGGCAGGTCCGTCCCATCGATCTTGAGAACGGCGAGGTCGGTGCGCTCATCGGTGCCGACGACTTCGGCCTGGTGTTCGCTGCCGTCATCGAAAACGACGGTAACCTTCGTTGCGTCCTGCACCACGTGGTTGTTGGTGACGACATAGCCGTCCTCGGAGACGATGAAGCCCGAGCCGGCGGCCATGAAGCGGCGCGGCTGCTGTTGAGGCGCGCCCGGACCCCGGCCGAAGCGGTCACCGAACTGCTCGAAGAAATCACGGAACGGGTGCCCTTCAGGCAGGTCGGGGAAATTGAACTCGAAGTTGGGACCGCCGACCCGACCGCCACCACTGGCTTCACCTTCAACGCGGATCGAAACCACAGCGGGTTTGACTGCTTCGACCAAGTCGGCAAAGCCGGCCTGGGGATTGGTCGCGGGCGCAGTGATCTGCGCGGCGTTCTGCATCTGCGCGTTGGCGTCCTGGCTGGTGGCAACCAGCGCCGTGGATACGCCACCAATTCCTACAACGAGTGCCAGAGCCGAAGCGCCCAGCCAGCGTCGCGTATTTGAGAGGATAGTCGAGCGCATGAAATGTTTCTCCTTGTTCAGCTCTCAACAGACGTAGGTCTAGGTATGAAAGCCCCGGCCTTTCGGGGAGGTTGCGCGCGCATTAAAAAATCGTAAGTCTGCGACGCAAAGACCTCAAATATGAGCCAAGTGTCTGCGGCGCTTAGCTTTTCGGCCGATTGTGCGTAGAACCGTCGGCGAGCGTGAGGCGGGCAAGGGCCGCTTCTTCTTCGGGCGAAAGCTCCTCAGCCGTACGGGTTTTCTGCCGCCTTGCCAGAATCAGGAGGGCGACCAAGCCACCGATCAGCAACACCGGTCCGGCTATCCATAGCACAATCGTATGGGGAGCAATGACCGGTTTCAGCAGCACGAACTCGCCGTACCGGGCGACGAGATAGTCGAGCACCTCCTGGTCGGTATCGCCGGCGACGAGCCGCTCGCGCACGATGACGCGCAGGTCGTGGGCAAGCTCGGCGTCGCTGTCATCGATCGACTGGTTCTGACAGACCAGGCACCTGACGTTCTCCGAGATGGCGCGGGCGCGCGCCTCCAGCTCCGGGTCGTCGAGCATTTCGCCCGGCGTTACCGCCATGGCGGAGGCGCAGAACAACACCAGCAGCAGGAGCGCGCGCAGGACCCTCATTGCGCCGCCTCGGGCATGCGCCGCCGCGCGCGAGACGGTGCACCAACGCGCAGGCGCCGATCGGACAGCGACAAGACGCCGGCACCTGCCATCAGCAGCGCACCGATCCAGATGAGCGTGATATAGGGCTTGTACCAGGCGCGCACGACATGGGTACCGTCGACCGGTTCTCCCAGCTGCAGATAGAGCTGGGAGAAGCCATAAGTCTCGATAGCCGCCTCCGTCGTTGGCGCACCGCTGCCCACATAGGCGCGACGCTGGGGGGTGAGCGTGCGGGTTTGCCCATTGTCGCCCGTGATGGTGAAGGTGCCCTGCTCGGCGGTGTAGTTTGGACCCGTGACCTGATCGAAGCTCTCGAAGGCGATGGTATATCCCGACAGCCGCGCACTCTCGCCCGGGTCCATGGTCGTGACCAGTTCGGTTTCCCAGGTCGTCGTCGCGACGATGCCCAGGATGGTGACGCCGAGGCCGAAATGCCCGAGCGCCGTCGACCAGGTCGAGCGCGGCAGGCCAACAAGGCGCCGCAGGCTCTCGCGCGCCGGAATGCGACCGATCTTGCCGCGCTCGATGAGTTCGGCAAAAGCCCCGAATGCCACCCAGAACCCAAACAGCAGACCGATAGGCGCCAGCGAGATGGAAACTCCACCGAGCGCAGACAGCAGAATGGCGAGGAAGATCGCGAGCGCGCCAACACCGACCAGCCGCTGCGCCGCCGCGACGATATCGGCGCGCTTCCAGGCGAGCAGCGGACCAAACGGCAGCACGATCAGCAGCGGCGCCATCAAGATCGAGAAGGTGAGATTGAAGAACGGCCCGCCCACGGAAATCGTCGTGCCGGCAAGGGCATCGAGCAGCAGCGGGTAGAGCGTACCGACGAGCACGGCCCCGGTCGCGGTCGCGAGGAAGAGGTTGTTGAGAATCAATGCGCCCTCGCGGCTGATCGGCGCGAACAAGCCACCGGCCCGCAGCGCCGATGCGCGCAGCGCAAAGAGCGAGAAGGCGCCGCCGATCAGCACCGCAAGTATCGAGAGAATGACGAGACCGCGGGTGGGGTCGCTGGCGAAGGTATGCACCGAGGTCAGGATGCCCGAGCGCACCATGAACGTGCCGAGCAGCGAGAGCGAAAAGGTGATGATGGCGAGAAAGATCGTCCAGATCTTGAGCGCATTGCGCTTCTCCATGACGATCGCCGAATGCAACAGGGCGGTACCGGCCAGCCAAGGCATGAAACTGGAATTCTCGACCGGGTCCCAGAACCACCAGCCGCCCCAGCCGAGCTCGTAATATGCCCAGTAGGAGCCCATGGCGATGCCGAGGGTCAGGAACAGCCAGGCAAGCATCGTCCATGGCCGCACCCAGCGCGCCCAAGCGGCATCGATGCGGCCTGAGATCAGTGCGGCGACGGCAAATGAGAAGCAGATCGAGAAGCCGACATAGCCGGTGTAGAGTATCGGCGGATGGATGGCGAGGCCGAGATCCTGCAGCACCGGATTGAGGCCGGCACCTTCGAAGGGGGCCGGCGAAAGCCGCGTAAACGGGTTTGAGGTAAAGATGGTGAAGCCGGTGAACGCCGCCGTCAGCAGGCTTTGCGTAGAGAGCACCAGCGCCAGCAATTGCTTGGGCAGGTCACGGCCAAAGGCCGCGACCATTGCACCGAAGGTGACCAGGATCAGGATCCAGAGCACCATCGAGCCTTCATGGTTCCCCCAAACGCCCGAGATCTTGTAGATGAGGGGTTTGAGCGAATGCGAGTTGTTAGCCGCAAGCGCCAGGGAGAAATCGGAGACAACGAAGGCCTGGATAAGCGTGGCGAAGGCAACCGCAACCATGACGAATTGCAGGATAGCGCCATGCTGCAGAAAGCTCGCGATGCTTTCCCCGCGTCGCCAGAACACGTAGCCGGCGACTGCCGATACGCATGCGAGCGCGAATGCGAGAATGAGCGCGAAATGGCCGAGTTCTATCGTCATTGGGCTGCGTCCGGGCGCCACTCACCGCGCTCTTTGAGAGCTTCGGCGACTTCCTTGGGAATGTAGTTCTCGTCGTGCTTGGCCAGCACATTGGTCGCCTGGAAGGCGCCGTCAGGTGTCAGGTTTCCCTCGGCAACGACCCCCTGCCCCTCGCGGAACAGGTCGGGCAGGATGCCGGTATAGGTCGCGGTCACTTCCGCGCCGCCATCGGTGATGACGAAGGTGTTGTCCTGTCCCTCGCGGACCCAGGAGCCTTCCTTGACGAGCCCGCCAACGCGGATCGGCTGCCCGGCTGCGACCTGCCGCTCTGCGAGGTCGGCAGGGCTATAGAAGAACACGATCTGATCGCGCAGCGCTGTCAGCACCAGTGCGGTGGCCAGCACCACGACCAGCGCGAGACCGGCGATAAGTGCCAGTCGCTTCTGCTTGCGGCTCCAGCCGCGCTTTGCGGTCATACCTGATGATGCCGTCATGGCTGGTCTCCATTGAGCTCGAGTCCTGCGCCCAGCGCTATCGTATCCAGTTCGCCGCGATCGACCGTCTTGGGATAGGCGGCGACGGCAGCATCGTAGGCAGCCTGGGCGGCGGCACGGTCTTCAAGCACGATATAGGCACGCACCAACTGAGCCCACTCTTCCACGCTGCCCCCCTGGCTGTCGAGCCGTGCCTGCAAACCCGACACCATGGTCTCGATCTGTTCCTGATCTGGCGCCGATGGGGCTTGCCCACCCGCTTGCGCAAATTGCAAGCCTTGCTGGGCAGTTGCAAGCCAGGGTTCATCGCCTGAGGCAAGATCGATCAGTTCCTGCCAGGCCTGCGCGGCCGCTTCATAGTCGCCGACCCGGGTCAGTTCGCCGGCGATGTAGAACCGGGAGCGCACGTGATTGGGATCGTGCGCGGCAGCGCTCTGCAAGAGGGTCATGGCCTCGCCGGAGGCTGCCCCTTCATTTTGCATCATCAGAGCCTCGGCCAAATCCGTCTCGGTGTCCGCCGTCGGTTCGGAAAGTTCGAGGACGTGTCGGAAAGCGGTTTCCGCATCGGCGTACCTGCCCGTTTCCATATAGGCCGGGCCGATCACGGCCCAACCGCGCAGATCGTCTGGCATTTCGGCCAGGCGGGCCTCGATCTGGGCGATCGCCTCGTCGAGATCCATGTTCTGCGCCTGCACCTCGGGCCGCGAGGCCAGGGGCTGCGCCGGAAGCTGCGGATTTCCGACAAATGCATAAAGCCCGAGCGAGATCGCGGCGACGGCGGCGATGCCGGCGAGCACGACTCCACGCCCCAGCGGCGGTTGAGAACCAGCTCCGCCACCAGGCTCACGCTCCTCGCGCAGCATTTCGCGCGCAAGCTCAGCTTTGGCGGCCTCCGCTTCCGGTTCGCCGATCTTGCCGGCGGCCAGGTCGGCCTCGATTCCCGCGAGCGCCAGCCGAAAATGCCTGTTAGTGTCCTCAACCGCAGCCGGCGTCTCGTTGACCGAGCGTCGCGCCGCCGCATAATAAAGCAGGGCGCAGGCGAGTGCCGTGACGGCGATGGCGATCAACCAAAAGATCATGAATCTCCGAAAGTTGGCGCGTTCGCGCCCTGAACGGACCGCATCTAAGAACGGAATGCGGCAAAAAACCATAAAAACTGTCGTGGGAGAGGGGGACGCATTGCCACAGGTTGACCCCACCAGCCTTGTAGGGCCCCGCTGATGGACGCGGTACGCCTCGATATGGCGGTTTTCGGATCGACGCCGATGGCCAAGCTCCTGGCCGGCATTCTTGCCGGCACCCATGGCAAGCGCGTTGTCCTCATCGGCGAGTCGGACGCGGCGTTCCGGCTGACCCGGGGGGCCGATCTCTCGGTCGCACCGATCACGCGGCCGGAGACCTGGGCGCTGCTTTCGCGAACGGTCCCCGAGACACTGCGGCTTGTTGCCCGCGCCGGAGCCAAGGCCGGGTTCGCCAGGATCGATCCGATCTTCTATGCGAGGGGATCACTGGGAAGTGAAGCGCTCGCGCATGTGCGCCATGCGGCTGCCGGCTTCGGTCACGCCGCCGAGCGCATCCCTTCCCAGGCATTGGGGCAAGGGTATGATGGATTGCTGCTGCGCGATGCGGTGCTGCTGGTTCGCCCGCAACTGGAGCCACTGCTCGATACATGGCTGCGCAGTCTCGGCGTGCTTTCGCTGGCGCGGTCGCAGACCCGCGTCGAAATGCGACCGGGCGGTGGCGTGAGCATCGCCAGCGAGAGCGGGATGGAGGCCGAACGGGCTGTCCTGGCCGACGATGAAGCCATTCTCGCCCATATGGACGCCAGCAAGCTCCAGCGGATCGCCGCTTTGGCGGACATGACCAGCATCCTGACCGAGCCGGCACAGCCCCTTGCCTCGCCCTTCATGATGGAGATCGAGGAAGACGCGCATCTGCTGCAGCGGGCTTCGGGGAGCATTACGGCAATTGCGCTGGGTTCGGCACCAGATGCCGTTTCGACGGTCGGCCGATTGCTGGCCCGTCAACAGCATCTGCGCCGTGCCGGTCAGGTTACGTTCACGCGCCTCATACCGCGCGATGGCGCACCGCTTGTCGGCCGCGTTGCCGATGGACCGCTCATTCTTGCCGGCCTTGGCCTGTTTGGCGCATTTCTCTCTCCGGCCATCGGGCGCTGGATTTGCGGCTCAGCTTCACCCAACGAAGAAGCCTGGTTTGCCGCGCACCGGCCCGGCCGCAATTTCACGAATTCGAGCGTTGCTGAAGTCATGTCGGCGCGAGCCATCGAGGCAGCGGCGTGAAAAACCAGCCAAATCGCCTGCAGGTCGATCAAGCCCATGCCTTTGCCGGCAGTGCCATCGACCGTTCGCGCCCGCTGCATTTCCGGCTGAACGGCCATGTCATCGAGGGTTTTGCGGGCGATACCGTGCTGAGCGCCGCAATCGCGGCGGGATTCGAAGCCATTGGCGATATGCTCGACCGTCCCCTGGGGCTGACCGAGCGCTTTGCACCGCCTGTGGCGCCTATCAGCCTCTATCGCGATCGCCAGCAGGCCCTGCCCATGGCGCGGCTGCCCGCGCTTGACGGCATTGACCTGCGCACCATTCCGGGCGGGCGAAGCGGGCGTGATATGCGCACCATCGCCTCGCGTCTCGCCTACGGCCCCCCTCGCTCGCTGGCCCTTCGGCTGGCCCCCGGGCGTTCGCTGATGGCGCCATGGATCGACATCCCTCCGCGCGAGACCGTTTCGGGCGACGTCATCGTCATCGGCGGCGGTATTGCCGGGATGACGGCGGCAGTCGAAGCCGCCCGCGCTGGAGCACGCGTGATCCTCATCGAGCGGCGTACGCATCTGGGCGGCAATGCGCTGCTCTTTGGCAGGACCGAGAACGAGGAAACGCCCGAGCACGCCATCTCGCGGCTGCGCGCCGAGATCGCCGCCAGCGATGCTATCACCTTGCTCCTTTCCGCCGAAGCCTTCGCCCTCGACGGCCATCGCGTTCGCGCCCATGTGATCTCCATCGTCGACGGCCTGGCACATGGCGACGTCATTGCCTTCGAAGCCCCACGCATCGTCCTGTCGACGGGCGCCATCGAGCGTCTGCCGCTGTTCCCGGGCAATCGCCTACCCGGAATCATCGGCACGGCGGAGGCATTCCATCTGGCCGAGGCGTTCGGCCTCTGGAGCGGGCGCACGGCAGCCTTTGCGACGGTCTCCAACCCCGCCTACCGCGTTGCCATGCTCGCGGCGGATGCCGGCATCGGCGTGCAGCGCATCCTCGATCCGCGCCCGCGTCCGCAGTCGCGATTTCTAGAATTCTGCAAAGCCTATGGGATCACCATGGCTGGCGGCATCCTGCCGGTCGGGGCCTCGCTCCTCGAGGGCAGGAAGCATGGCCTTTCGCTTGCCGTCGCAGTGTCCCTCGATGACTATGCGCGCATGGAAGAGCCCGTTGCTGCGCAGCGTGTCGTCGTTTGCGGCGGCTGGCAGCCGGAGCTTTCGCTTTGGCACATGGGCGGCGGCAGCAGTGCCTGGCAGGTCGAACGCTCGCGCATCAACGCAACGCAGGGTCCCGGCCATCTGGCCCTTGCCGGCGCTGCTGCTGGATATCTGAGCACGCAGGCCTGCCTTGAAAGTGGTCGCGACGCGATCAACTTCCTGTTCGAGCGCCCACGCAGTCCCGTCGAGGAAACCGTCATCGACCCCATCTACGAGACGCCGGACGCGCCAACTCCCGTTTCGCACCAGGCAGAGGCATCCTCCGCCCCGTGCTATCTCGACGATGGTACGAGCCTGACGGTCCGACCGGAACGCAGACGCCCCACAATGCTGCAGCGCCTGCTGCGCGCCCGCGAGCACGCCTGGCGGCTTGCCGAGCAGCCGCGGGCGCTTTCCATTGCCGATGTTGCCGCCGGCGTGCAGCTTGGGGCGATACCCGCCGCCAGCGCGGGGCTCGTCGCGCGCGAACGCGCCGCCGGCTCGGCCGATCTCATCGATAGTGCTCGCCAGGCCAATGAGGCGCCGGAGCCAGGGCCCGCTCCCGGATCATTGGTGCCCGCCTATCTGCGTGGGCGCTTTGGCGGCCGCGCCGCACTCTGGCAGATCGAGGCCGTAGAGCAGCGCAGGCTCGAAACCGGCTCGTTGATCTTCATCAATTCGGACCAGACCGATCCCCGTCACGCCATGGGCGTCGTGCTGCGCCCGCTCGACGGCACCGGCAGTGCGCTGGCGCTCGTTGGAAAGCTCGGCGCTGCCCCTGGCGACGGGGCGACGCTGCGCGATCAGACCAGACCCGTCCCGATCCGTCTGGTGCGCCCGTTCGACGCCTCACCGCAAGCCGAAATCCTTTCGCAGGAGCCCGCCTGAGCTCAGCGCTTCAGCGCGGCTGCGCGCGCCCGCCGCAGCGTCTCGGCATAGTCGGCATTGAACCGCAGTTCTGCCATCTTGATGCCGGTCTCGAGACGTTTGGCGGCAAGCGCATCATCACGATTGGCCCGGACCAGCTCGAGATTGCGCTTGAGATGCAGTTCCAGCGCCTCCCCCGACTGGCTCCAGGCCTGTTCGAACAGGGCGTTGAGCGCCAGCGAGTCCTTGCAGTCGCGCAATGTCGCAAGAAGATACATGCCATTGAGAGCCGAGAGCAGCCGGTCTTCATCGAGCCGATCCGCACTGCGCAAAGCGGTAACCACGTCGGAACTCACCGCCCTCAGCCGCGGCTCGACGCGCTCCGAAACCTTCTTGGTGAGGGCTGCGAGCACATGGCTCCAGCGCCCGGCGCGCTCCAGTTCGACATAGCCCGTCACGGCCCGCACCAGCCGATGAAAACGCTCCATCGCCCGGCAGGTGAGATCGATATCGGGAAAGGCGCCGTTCGGCTGCACGGAGCGCAACTGGTTCTGAGCATGCGCCAGCATGGCATCGAACAACGTCGTGAAACCCGCCCGGCGGATCGAAGCCTCTGCGGGCGAACCCGAAAGCTTGAGAGCCGCCGTGACCAGCTTGGCTGGGTTGGCGACCTGCCCGATGGCGGCATGCATGAGCAACGCCGTGGCCGCGCCATCCTTGAGTGGCATCGACTGCAGGGCTGTCGCAATAGCCGCCTCGTCGGCCAGGCCATTGAGGGCCCGGCCGAAAATCCCGGCCTTTTCGATGAGTGCGCGGTTGCGTACTGCATTGAGCACAACTGGAAGACGCTCGAACGCCTCTTCGCCTCCAAGCTGCGCGCGCAGCCTGCGGCCACTGTCGAAATCAGCCCCTGCGGCCTCATGGATTTCGTGTGCCCGCGCCAGCACCTGCGGCAGATGGGGTTCGATCTCGTCGGCGGAGAGTGAGCCGTCTTTAACGCGCGCGAAATCGATGACATCGGGCGCTACATCGCGGCCGATCCATATCCATGCGGCAGCGGCATGATCGCGTGCCACCGAGCCGTCGAACGGAAAATCACACGGAGCGTCAACGAGTACCGGATCGATCAGCCCGGCGAATGGGCGCACAGGCGCACGCGTGTTGCGCAAGCTTGCGGCGCTGGCAGGACTGGACAGGGTGGAAGACATACACAAAACGGGTTGAGGATACCTCAACCGAGCCTAAGCGAGCTTGGTAAACAATCCCTGTCCGCCGAACACCAACTAGGCCGCGCCTTCGACCACCGACCAGTTGCCGGTCTGCTCGCGGCAGGCCGTGCCCTGGCGCACATATTCACGCCCGCTGACGGTGACGGTGTGGGTGAAATCGCGGCAATCGAGATTGTTGACGCGCACATAGGGCCCGACGCTTATCGAGCCTGTGGTCCCGTTGTCCCCAGCCCACTGGCGCGGAGCGCCCGGGCGACCGAACTGCAGGGCATAAAACTGGGCGCTGTTGGCTTCCGCCGAATCCTTGGCCGACAGCAAAGGCACCACGGCAGGATCGACGAAGTCGCTGTTGATGCTCGTCGTCTGCAGCGCGGCCTGCGTCGTCTGGGCCGGCGTCGGTGTTGGTGCTGCGGGCGCAACCACTACCGGCTGCGGAGCCAACACCGGCTGGCTCTGGCTAACTGTTGTACGGCTCGTGCCAGTGCAGCCAGCGAGCGTGAGAACCAGTACGGGCAGCGACAGCCGGACGAAGGTGTTCATGCGCGAGATCTCGTTTGTTGGACTTCAAGGACCTTGGTGTGCGGCGAAAATTCTTCCGCGTCAATGCGGACATCTTTTCACGTCCTTGCGGTTCCGCCAAGCCGTGCGGTGGGCAGCCGCAACTCTGCCAAAAGCCCGCCAAGCGCGGAACGCTTGAGGTTTAGGTTTCCCCCATAGACATCGACCAGTTCCTTGACAATATCGAGTCCCAGTCCGCTGCCCGGCGTTTTCTCGTCCAGCCTGACGCCGCGGCGCAACACCTTTTCGGCTTCGTTCTCGGTCAAGCCGGGACCGTCGTCTTCGATACGGATCGAAAGCATGGTGCCGCCATCAGCGCGCTCCGCCGAAAGATGCACCTCCACCCGCCCCTCGGACCACTTGCAGGCATTGTCGAGCAGATTGCCCGCCATTTCCTCCAGGTCCGCTTCGTCACCGCGAAACCACGGCAAGGAGGCATCCGGCTTTTCAAAAGCGATGGTGACCTCCGGGTGAATCTTGCGCATCACCCGTGTCAGGCGCAGCATGATCGCACCTGCATCCGACTTCTTGCCCACAATGGAGGTACGCGCCGCCAGCCGTGCCCGCTCGAGATAGGTCGAGACCATCGAGCTCATCTTGTCGGTCTCGCCCAGCACGATCCTGGAGAGAGGTCCGTTGCGCGCCTGCGCCTCGTTTCGAAGCACCGCGATCGGGGTCTTGAGACCGTGCGCGAGGTTGCCGACCTGGTTTCGCGCCCGCTCTATGATCTGCGTGTTGGAGCGCAGCAATTCGTTGACTTCTTCAGCCAGGGGCGCGATCTCGCGGGGGAATTTCCCCTCGACGGAAACGCTGTCGCCCTCGCGCACCTGCTCGATCGCCTCGCGCAACCTGCCGATCGGGCGCATGGCGAACCGGGCAACGATCGCGCTCATGATGGCGAGCATGGCGCCGACGGCGCCAAGCACGATGAAGGCCTGCCCACGGAACTGGTCGGCCAGTCGCAGGATCTCGGAAAGGCTGCCGGTCACGGTGATCCGGTAGCTCTCTCCGCCGACCGTTACCTCGCGTTCGACGGCGCGCAATTGCGTGCCGAACGCGTCCTCCAATATGCTGCTGCGCATGCCGAATGCATCGGCAGGCTCGCTGATCTCGGGCAGGTCTATGCCCACGACCGAGGTGGAGAGATTGTAGAGCTCACCGTCCTCGCCGCGTATCATCCAGTACCAGCCCGAGCGCGGCCGGTCGAAACGCGGGTCGGGCAGACCGACGCCTTCGGCGTAGGGGTCCCCCGCTTCGAGCAACGCCCCGGCGAGGCTTTCGACGTGGAACTCCAGCGTTTCGGTAAGACTGGTGTCGAGGGCGCGCGAATAGAGCTCGGTCAGCAGAAAGCCGGTGGCGATCAGGGCGACCACGAGCCAACCGGCTGAGAGCCAGAACAGTCGAACCGCTATGGAGCCCTTTTGCATGAGGGTCTCAGATGTCTACCATCTGGTAGCCAAGTCCGCGCACGGTCTGGATACAGTCTTCCGGCAGCTTCTTGCGCAGGCGCCCGACAAAGACCTCGATGGTGTTGCTGTCGCGATCGAAATCCTGGTCATAGAGGTGCTCGGTCAGTTCGGTGCGCGAGATCACCTTGCCCTTGTGATGCATCAGATATGACAACAGCCGCAATTCGTGGCTCGTCAGTTTCACCGTCTGCCCATCGACCGTCACCTTGCCGGCGCGCGCATCGAGCCGCACCGGACCGCAGACGATCTCGTTGGACGCGTGACCCGCTGCCCGGCGCACCAGCGCGCGAATGCGGGCCAGCACTTCTTCCATATGGAAGGGCTTGGCGACATAATCATCGGCGCCGGCGTCGATGCCCTGCACCTTGTCGCTCCAGCGGTCGCGTGCGGTCAGCAGCAGCACCGGCGTCGTCTTGCCGGCGCGCCGCCACTCCTCGAGCACGCTGAGCCCGTCCATCTGTGGTAGGCCGATATCGAGGACGATGGCGTCATAGGGCTCGCTGTCGCCAAGGAAGTGGCCTTCCTCGCCATCGAAGGCGACATCGACGGCATAGCCCGCCTCGGTCAGCGCTTCCTTGATCTGACGGTTGAGATTTGTATCGTCCTCGACAACCAGAATGCGCATGCTTTCGGCCCCTGCCCTTGCCGCTCGTTGTTATTGTGCGCTGAGAACCAGGTTTTCGGCCTCGCCAGCCGGACTCAGTACCCCGATAATATAGACGAGACGCCCGCCCTGGTCACATACCTCGACACTGAGGATGGACTGCGAGGAATCGATGCCGGCCTGGGCCAGAACGGCATCGAGAGAGAGGATTTCTCCCGAGGATACCGCCTCCTGAATCTGCCGCTTGTCGAGGCATGCGCCGTTCTGCGCATTGGCAGCGCCCGTGCCGCTAAGGGTCATGGCGAGCGCCAGCGCAGTCGCAAGGACAAAGGAAACCGTGGTTTTGATAGGGTTCGTGTTCATGCCCGGAAATCTAGGGGAAGGTTACTGAATGGGACATGAATGCGGCAATCCTGCCCAATTCATGCACTTCGCGAGACGCGGCGGCTCGCAGCCGCCACATCTCTAGCTTCACGGCAGGAGACGTTTCCAGCGTTCCTCTGCCCATTGCCATCACAACATCGGGATAGCGTCACACCCCGCGTGCCTGCGTCGCGATCCCCTTGCGCAGAAAGATGAAGGCAATCGCCTCCATGATCAACTGTCCAGCCGATTGGCCATCGAGAGCCGGCAGTTCGACGCCTGCGATCTGTGCCAGCCCGGCAAGCAGCATGAAGGCGGCAACGATAT
>Ga0180220_1000964_pt1 | contig 24783 bp, 18 predicted proteins | sample eDN5th37CBELigBY_FD_151335 | JGI IMG/M metagenome (GOLD analysis project Ga0180220, IMG submission 151335) | Enriched backyard soil microbial communities from Emeryville, California, USA - eDNA 5th pass 37_C BE-Lig BY (version 2) (version 2) | ecosystem: Environmental > Terrestrial > Soil >...
ACCCATTGATTTGAACTGACGGCTGTGATTCAGATGGGCGTATAGGAGCCCGACTGATGAGTAATTTGTTTTGGCTGACGGACGAGCAAATGGCTCGTCTTCAGCCCTATTTCCCCAAGAGCCATGGCCGCCAGCGCGTTGATGATCGACGCGTTCTGAGCGGCATCATCTTCGTCAACCGCAACGGGCTGCGTTGGCGTGATGCGCCGAAGGAATATGGCCCGGCGAAGACGCTTTATAACCGCTGGAAACGCTGGGGCGACAAGGGCGTATTTATCCAGATGATGGAAGGTCTGGCCGTGCCTGAAGCCGCAGAGCACAAGACCATCATGATCGATGCGACCTATCTCAAGGCCCACCGCACGGCTTCCAGCTTGCGGGGAAAAAAGGGGGCGCGGGCCGCCTGATTGGACGCACGAAAGGCGGCATGAACACCAAGCTTCATGCCGTAACGGATGCGAGTGGTCGCCCGATCAGCTTCTTCATAACGGCAGGCCAGGTCAGCGATTACACCGGTGCTGCCGCCTTGCTTGATGAACTTCCCAAGGCCAAATGGTTGCTGGCCGACCGTGGCTATAATGCCGACTGGTATCGTGACGCTTTACAGGCGAAGGGGATCACTCCCTGCATTCCAGGTCGAAAATCCCGCAAGAAGACCATCAAATACGACAAACGCCGCTACAAACGGCGCAACCGGATCGAGATCATGTTCGGGCGTCTCAAAGACTGGCGGCGTGTCGCTACGCGTTACGACCGGTGCCCAATGGCCTTTCTCTCCGCCATCGCTCTCGCTGCGACCGTTATCTTCTGGCTATGAGCAATGAGTCCTGACCCTAGCACTACTTTGGCAGATTAACCGACCATTTACGATAATGGGCCATCTTGGGCACTTTCACAGGGGTGTGCGAGATGTCGGAACTGGATGTTGCGCTGGCAGATTGGCTGAAGCCGTTCGTCGAGAAGCTTGGTCACAAGAAGCGGCGGCAGATGTGCCCGGTCTATATTTCGGGCCTCATCGGACCTGGCGATCGCAAGAGTATCGAGGCGATGGCGGAACGTCTGGCACCCGATCGCTACGACCGCCTGCATCATTTCATCTCGGATGGGATTTGGGATGCTGGTCCTCTTGAGGCGGAACTGGCGGTGCAGGCCGACAGGATTGTCGGGGCTTCAGATGCTTTTCTGGTGATCGACGACACAGGTCTACCGAAGAAAGGCGACCATTCTGTTGGGGTCGCGCCGCAGTATGCGTCGATGCTGGGCAAGCGTGCCAATTGCCAGACGCTGGTGTCGTTGACGCTGGCCCGCGACGAGGTTCCCGTTCCAGTGGGCTTACGATTGTTCTTGCCCGACAGTTGGACGAGTGATCAGGATCGGATGGTGAAGGCTGGTGTTCCCGAGGAGATGCGCCGATCCCGCACCAAACCGGAGATCGCGCTCGGCGAGATCGATCGGCTGATGGCCGCAGGCGTGCGGTTTGGCACCGTGCTTGCGGATGCCGGCTATGGTCTGTCGGCTGCGTTTCGCCAGGGGCTCAGTGCACGCAATCTCACCTGGGCTGTCGGTATTCCCAAGCATCAGAAGGTTTATCCTCATGATGTTGCATTGATCTTTCCTGTCGCCGGCCATGGAAGGCCGCGCAAGCATCCAATCCCCGACACCGTTTCGACCGCAGCCGAAACGATCCTGGAAGGAACCACCTGGAAGAAGGTCAGTTGGCGTCATGGCACGAAAGGTCGATTGACCGCACGCTTCGCTGCCCTGCGCATTCGGATTGCTGATGGCAACCCGCAACGCATCCTGGACAAGGGACAGCAGCATATGCCGGGCGAAGAGGCGTGGCTCGTTGGTGAATGGCGCTCAAACAAGGAGCGCAAATATTATCTCTCCAATCTGCCGGCCGAGGCGACCTTGACAGCGCTCGCGGCGGCCATCAAGGCGCGATGGGTCTGCGAGCAGGCCCATCAGCAGATGAAGGAAGAACTCGGCCTCGATCACTTCGAAGGCCGATCATGGCAGGGCCTCCACCGACACGCGTTGATGACGATGATCGCTTACGCCTTCTTGCAACAGCAGCGCCTCAACAAGGCAAAGCGGGAAAAAAAGGAAGAGGTACGGCCCGCCTAAGCCGACACTGCCAGCCATCCGACGCGCTGTCATAGCCGCGCTCTCAAACCACCATCCGCCACAACGATGTCCTCATTGCCGTATCAGGCTCCAAATGACCCCAAATTCAATTCTGCCAAAGTAGTGCTAGGAAGGCTAATCGTGCGTTTTTCGATGTTGGCCATTCTTCTTCTCTTTAGCAATGCATCATATCAGGTGTGAACAATTCATACCAGAACTCGAACTCAATGCAAAGGGCTTGAACTGCCCCCCATTTCGACCGGACAGTCGGCATAAGCAGAAAGGCTCAAGCACAGGCTTGAGGACAGGCTTATGTCTAACGAGTATCGACACGTTGAATTGTTGACGGGTGATGTTCGCCGCAGGCGGTGGACAACCGAGCCAAAGTTGACGATCATTGAGCAGAGTTTTGAACCAGGCGAGACGGTATCGTCTACCGCTCGCCGCCATGGCGTTGCGCCCAATCTGCTTTACCGATGGCGCAGGCTCTTGAGCGAGGGAGGTGCTGCAGCCGTGGATTCTGACGAGCCGGTTGTCGGCAATTCGGAAGTGAAGAAGTTGGAAGATCGCGTCCGCGAGCTGGAGCGCATGCTCGGCCGCAAGACGATGGAGGTCGAAATCCTCCGCGAAGCTCTTTCCAAAGCGGACTTAAAAAACGTATGGCCCGCCCCGTTTGCAATAGGATTTTTACGATGTTCTGATCAGTCTGCGTCAACGTATACGGTCTCATGAGCACCCCCATGGCCAAGATGGACATCCGCACGTTCAGAGCCCCATAAACGGATCGGCACTTAATGCCATTTTTTTGACCGGGCTTTCCAAACGCCGTTCGACTGTCAGGCCATCTTCACGATCCTTCCTGCAAACCTCATAGGCTACGCGTTCTTATTGCCTAGCCGGTCTGATTACGCTACTGCAGGGCAACTGCGATCAAAGCCTGTTTCCTTACGCAAAACGGCCCATGCTATCCGCGCCAATTTGTTTGCTAGCGCTACAACCATGACGTTGCGGTGAACACCACGCTCCATCATTGCTTTGAGCCAACGGCCCGTTGGCGTATCACTCTTTGAGAGCGATGGCAGTGACGCTCGAGCGCCATGGATGAGCAAAGTGCGTAAATAGGTATTGCCACGTTTCGATATCCCAAGCAGTCGGGGTTTACCGCCGGTGCTGTACTGTCGAGGTACCAGTCCGAGCCAGGCACCCAGATCGCGCGCTTTGGCAAAGCTGCTTGCATTACCTACAGCGGCGACCAAAGCCGTGGCATTGAGTACGCCTATACCGGGGATAGTCGTCAGTCTACGCGTGGCCGCATCATTGCGTGCCAACTGGATAAGCTCAGTATTCAATGCTCCGATCTTTGTGTCGAGCTCTTGCCACTCGGCGCGTAATTCACGAACCAGTTGTTGTACTCGCGACGATAATAACTTCACATCTTCGGCTAGCATGCTGTCCACGCCGAGTTCCAGTTTCCGCCGCCCGGCAGGAAAGATCACCCCGCGTTCCAGCAGAATTGCGCGAAGCTGATTGATGAGGTTTGTTCGCTCTGCCACAAGGCGAGAACGCACCCGATGCAGTGTCTGGATGTCCAGTTGCTGCTGGCTCTTCAGATCGACGAAACGCATCGTCGGTCGAGATGCAGCTTCGGCAATACCCTCAGCATCCCGATCATCATTTTTCTAGGCTTTGATATACGGGCGAACATATTCCGGCGACATCAGCCGGACCTCGTGACCTCGTCCCGTAAACAAGCGGCCCAGATGATGAGCTTCGCAGCATGCTTCCATAGCAACTATGCAGGCGGGGAGTTTCGTTACGTAATCAATCAGTGTCTGGCGACGCATCGTTCGACGTGTAACTATTGCGCCGGTAGCGTCGACACCAACGACGCTACAAGAGTTCTTGCCCAGATCAATTCCAAGGATCATTATGCTCATAGGCCCGTTCCTTTCTTTGTTCGCACCACAGCATCATAACAGACGCTGGGGATAGGGGCGGGCCATTCCATAAACGGATATCGCGGCCGATCTTGTTGCCGAAGGACGGTTCGCGATGAAGGCTGTCGCCGAAACTTTGGGCGTCTCCCGTTCCAACCTCATCGAGCGGTTGAAAGGCAGATCAAAGCCGCGCGGGTCCTATCATAAGGCCGAGGATGCGGAGCTCCTGCCCGTCATCCGCAGGCTGGTGGACCAGAGGCCGACCTATGGCTATCGGCGGATCGCCGCGCTCCTCAATCGCGAGAGGCGAGCCGCCGATAAGCCTGTCGTCAACGCCAAACGGGTCCATCGCATCATGGGCAACCACGCCATGCTGCTGGAGAAGCATACCGCCGTTCGCAAGGGCCGCATCCATGACGGCAAGGTCATGGTTATGCGATCCAACCTGCGCTGGTGCTCGGACGGTCTGGAGTTCACCTGCTGGAATGGCGAGGTCATTCGTCTCGCTTTCATCATCGATGCCTTCGACCGGGAGATCATTGCCTGGACGGCAGTTGCCAATGCGGGCATCTCCGGCTCGGACGTGCGCGATATGATGCTGGAGGCGGTCGAGAAACGCTTCCAGGCAACACGAGCCCCGCATGCTATCGAGCATCTCTCTGACAACGGCTCGGCTTATACCGCGCGGGACACGAGGCTGTTTGCGCAAGCCCTCAATCTGACGCCCTGCTTCACGCCGGTGGCCAGCCCGCAGTCGAATGGAATGTCCGAGGCATTCGTTAAAACCCTGAAGCGGGATTACATCCGCATCGCAGCACTACCGGACGCACAAACAGCGCTCCCGCTTATCGACGGATGGATCGAGGAATATAATGAAATCCATCCACATTCCGCGCTCAAGATGGCTTCCCCTCGGCAGTTCATCAGGGCTAAATCAAATTAGCCGACGTGTCCGGTGAAACGGGGTGCACTCCAGGGCTCTCGAATTGATGCTAACATCGAACTACGCATTCCCACTTGAGACAAGAACAAAAAGTCATTCAATTTGCCAAAAGCAGCTGCCCTTGCATGCATTTCCAGATTGCCAGTCAGAGTTTTGCGTATCTCGCGCCCGACCGGGTCACGTCAGTTATTCCTGTATCGAGCGCCCCCGCGTCTTATCCACATAAATGCGACTAGGTAACCGACTCATAAGACCGTAGCCAGATACGAATTGCAGCAAGCTGGATAGATGCGAGGAAATTGTCGTCGCGTTTGTCGTATCGCGTTGCGATGGCGCGGAAGTGTTTGAGTTTATTGAAGAACCTTTCGACCGCGTTCCGTTGCTTATAGAGCCACGGGCTGAAGGCGGGGATATTCACACGGTTTGGCATGGGGCGGATGCATCCCCATGCTCCTCGTTTTTTGAGGCTTTGGCGCAAACCGTCGCTGTCGTAAGCGCGATCTGCCAATAGTATCTGTCCGGACCCGAGCGTCTCAAACATATCGGCTGCCGAACGACCATCATGTGCATGCCCGGCAGTCAGTTTCAGTCGAATTGGGCGACCATCAGCATCGACAAGTGCATGGATTTTGGTTGTCAGGCCGCCGCGCGAGCGACCCATGCAACCGGATCGCTCGTCTTTTTTTGACCGTTGGCCGCATGTTGATGGACGCGGATTGACGAGGAGTCGATCATCTGGATATCGCCGTCGTAAGCTTCTGATATCGCGTTGAGAATGCGCGCCAGTGTCCCGCATGACGCCATCTGTTGAAGCGATTTACACAGGTCGTATAGGGACCATATCGAGCTGGAATGTCTGCCCAGGGCGCACCTGTTCTCAGCCGCCAGAATATACCGTTCAAAACACGTCGATCGTCAACCCGAGCCTTACCACGCACCTTGGTCGGAAGAAGCGGTTCAATCACCGACCATTCGAAATCTGTTAAATCAAAACGCGCCATCACTGCCTCCATGTCGATGGAGACAGTGAGACCCCATGTCCTTGGTCGGCATGGTAGCTCGTCTCGCAATATGTTCAGAACGAGGGTTAGCTACAGAGCCAGAGCCTCAAACATAGGAGACGAGCCGTGATTGATGATATCGCACTTTACGTTGGTTTGGATGTGAGCAAGGAAAAAATTGCTGTTGGGCTTGCGGAAGCGGGCCGCAAGGGAGAGCTGCGTTACTACGGCGAAATCGCCAACCGTGCTGATGCAGTGCGCAAATTTGTCGACAAGCTCGCCAGACGTCACGCGCGCCTTTGCTTTTGCTATGAGGCCGGCCCAACGGGCTATGGCTTGTATCGCCAGCTTTCGGGACTTGGCCATGAATGCCTTGTCGTGGCACCATCGCTCGTTCCAACGCGTCCAGGGCTCCAGATCAAGACGGATCGGCGCGATGCGGTGGCGTTAGCTGCTTTGTTACGCGCCGGTGAACTGTCATCCATTTGGGTTCCTGATGAGACGCATGAGGCCATGCGCGACCTTTGCCGGGCACGGGAAACGGCGGTCTTGGACCTGCGACGGGCACGCCAGCATCTCCTGTCATTTTTGCTCCGCCACAGCCGGGTCTTCGAGGGTCGTTCCCATTGGAGCAAGGCTCATCGTAACTGGCTGGCGATGCAGCGGTTCGATCACCGGGCGCAGCAAATCGCCATGGAAGAATATATTCGGGCCATCGACCAAATAGAGGAACGACGTGAACGGTTGACCCAACAGATACTGGCGATCTTGCCGGACTGGTCGCTCAACCCGGTTGTGGAAGCGATCCAGGCCTTGCGCGGTGTCGCGCAAATCTCTGCGGCGACCCTGGTCTCCGAGATCGGCGACTTCAGACGCTTCACCAACCCACGTCAGTTCATGGCTTGGTTGGGGCTGGTTCCCAAGGAACATTCTACAGGCGCTAGCGTCTTACGTGGCTCGATCACCAAGGCGGGGAACACTCGGGCACGACGCATGCTGGTCGAAGGCGCCTGGACCTACAGACTGCCGGCACGCGTTGGTCGGGAAATCCTCAAGCGATCGGAAGCGCTGCCGGAAGAGATCAGGGCGATCGCCTGGAAAGCGCAAGTGCGGCTGTGCCAACGCTATCGGCGCATGCAGGCCGGTGGAAGGCCCACCAATATCGTCATCGTTGCCATCGCACGCGAGCTTGCTGCCTTTGTCTGGGCGATTGCAACGGCAATTCCCATAAAGTCAACAACAACCGCCTGACGATAGGGCTGCCAAACACCGAAAAGGGAGAAAGGTTTACTTCCATCACGCTGCCTATTGTTGGGCGTGGCGGCCGGTCAGGGTAACCCTCGTTGTGATTCTGCGAAGCTGAAAATTGCCAACACGCGTCAATGTGAGACAGAGGAAGGCCCGAGACGAACCACGGTCCTGCGGTATCCAACCCGCGCATCAGAGTCTGATCAACCGTCGTCTCAATGCCGCCACGTCCTGCAATAGGCAGTACAGTGTCCCAAGCGCTTAAACGCGGGATGAATTCTTATGCCCAAATCCTTGAAAACGGACATGAGAATCACAAACCATTCAATCCGAAAATCATTTTATGGGTATGTGATCTAGTCCGGCGGCATTATCTACTTACGAGTTACATACAGTTCTTATTTGAATGCACATAAATATGCGCATATTCTGCTTACCAAAGGAACATGTCTTATGCCACAACAGGAATCTGCCCGAACATTCAAGCGCGCGACCAGTCCTTCAATCGATAATGAGCTTCTTTCTGAAGCGCGCCGACATAAAATGAATTTCGCGTGCAGCCGAGATCGGAATTGCGCTGGCGCTCGCTGCCGCCAAGTCGGCACTTTGGAAAGAAGATAATCGTCCAGCCATACAAAGCTCTAATGCTTACGTCGAAGCAAAAGGCTTGCCTCTTGAACGTTACCGTCAATTCTAATGGCCAGATACGACGTTTACCCCAATCCGGGCGAGGGGTTATTGTGCTCGACGTACAGGTGAACTTCTGGATGAGCTGAAAACACGTATTGTCATCCCCCATTACTTAAAACGTTCGCCCCCATCCCGGCGAAGCGGCTCAATCCGATCTACGAGATTGAAGGAGAGGAACATGTGTTGGTTACACAGTTCATGATTGTGGCTGCGTCGTTGCAGCCCGGGGCCAACGTCTCGGCGGTTGCACGGTCTGAAGGACTGGATCCTTCGCAGCTTTATGGATGGCGCCGTAAGGCGCTTGCATCTGGTGTTGTTTCACCGGTAACAGCGGGACCGGCCAGTCCGGCCAGGTTTGCACGGGTTGAAACGACGAGTAGCGCTTCGATCGATATTGTTGTCGCCGACATGGTAGTTCGCGTCGGTTCAGCCTTCGATCCGGATCACCTGGTGAAGGTTCTGAGGGCGGCTCGCAAGGCATGATTTCCAGCGGTGTGGTGGTTTATGTGTCCTGCCAGCCCGTCGACTTCCGCAAGGGAGCCGCTTCCCTGATGGCAGTTGTCCGTGATGGCGGTCTCGACCCGTTCAATGGAGCGCTTTATGTCTTCCGGTCAAAACGTGCCGACCGGGTCCGGATTGTGTGGTGGGATGGAAGTGGCGTTTGCCTTTATTCGAAAACGCTTGAGGACCGTGGCTTTTGCTGGCCGGGCCTGTCAGTTGCGAGGATACGTCTGGACCATTCCCAGCTCATGGCTTTGTTGGCCGGAATGGACTGGAAAAAGATCCGCCCGAACAGGACAAGACGCCCTTTGCTGACAGGATGACAACGCCTGCGGCAAGATGATTCATGATGCTGTAATGGTTGGGACAACGGCCGCTTTTATGCTCTACTCAGCCTCATGGATTTACCGCTTCACGATCTGCCGGATGACGTTGACGCACTGAAAGCTATGGTGCTCGCAATGGCACGTGAGCAGGCTGAAAAGGAAGCCCGGTTGAAGGCTGCTGAAGCTGAGATTGCCCGGCTGGAGGCAGTGGAGAAGAGCGCCAACGAACGGATTGCCAACCTGACATCCATCATGAAGGTATTGCAGCGCACCCAGCACGGCCGGCGCTCTGAACGATTACGCCTTGGTGTTAGCGATGAACAGGTATCGTTTGCTTTCGAGGAAGTGGAAACCGGTCTCTCGGCGATCCAGAGCGAACTTGACGATGTGGCCAGGGGCAAGCCGAAACGGGCATCACGTCCGCGCAAGGGTTTTGCGGCTCATCTCGAACGCATTGAGGAAGTCATCGAACCGGAGATTCCAGCTGGTTGCGAGGGGCTGGAAAAGGTCCTGATCGGCGAGGATCGCTCGGAACGCCTGGACGTCGTGCCCCCGAAGTTCCGGGTTATCGTGACACGTCGCCCCAAATATGCATTCCGAAACCATGATGGTGTGGTTCAGGCGCTCGCGCCTGCACATATTATCGAGAGTGGTCTGCCGACAGAGCGCCTGCTCGCCTATATCGCCGTTTCCAAGTACGCCGATGGCCTTCCACTTTACCGTCAGGAAGCAATCTATTTGCGAGATGGCGTCGAGATCAGCCGGAGTTTGATGGCGCAATGGATGGGGCATCTGGGCTTCGAGCTTCAGATATGCGCTGATTATATCCTGGAACGGGTCAAGGAAGGTGAAAGGGTCTTCGCCGATGAGACGACCTTGCCCACTCTGGCTCCCGGTTCGGGAAAAGCCACCAAGGCATGGCTTTGGGCCTATGCACGCGATGATCGCCCCTATGGTGGGAGCAGTCCACCAATGGTGGCCTATCGCTTTGAAGACAGTCGGGGCGCAGAATGCGTGGCGCGGCATCTTGCCGGGTTCAACGGAATCCTGCAGGTGGACGGATATGGCGCCTATACGAGCATGATCAAGGCGCAAGCCAAGGCTGGGCGCAACGAACAGATACAGCTCGCAGGCTGCTGGGCACATCTGCGCCGCAAATTTTACGATCTGCACGTCAGCGGGGTCTCGCAGGCTGCAACAGATACGGTCATCGCCATGACCAAATTGTGGAAGATCGAGGATGAGGTTCGCGGCAAGAATGCCGACATCCGCGCCGCGTTCTGTCAGGAACAGTCCGAAACCATTGTCGCCCGCCTCTTCGACCTGTGGGAACAGGAACTGGGTAAAGTCTCGGGCAAGTCCAAAACCGCCGAGGCGATCCGCTACGCGTTCACCCGGCGCGAGGCCCTGGAGCGCTTCCTCACCGATGGCCGGGTCGAAATCGATAGCAACATTGTCGAGCGTGCGATTAGACCACAGACAATCACGAGGAAAAACAGCCTGTTTGCCGGAAGCGAAGGCGGTGGACGGACCTGGGCTACACTGGCCACGCTTCTCCAGACATGCAAAATGAACAGCGTCGATCCGCTCGACTGGCTATCCCAAACACTAACCCGCATTGCTCAAGGCTGGCCTGTAACCGAAATCGAAGCCCTTATGCCTTGGAACTTCAAGTCTAACGCCATCGGCTGAACGCTTACGATTCAAAATACATTATGATAGATGTACGCTGAGAATTCATTTCTAAAGCAGATGAACCAATCAGGTAGATTTACTGTCCTCAAGGCGAAATACGAGTGCTTTTGGACCGCCGTGCAGCCACGCTGGTTGGCTCTGTTGCAAAAAGCGGGTTCAACTACGCGCTTCCCCACGGATGTCTCGTGTCAGGTTGAATAGCAGCCTTGCCCTTGCGCAACGCCCGCGCCCGTTGAAGTTCTTGATCGTCGCATATGCCGTCTTCAACGTCTTGAACCCTCTGACCGGTTTGATCAACTGCTTCAGCTTGCCGTTGTCAGCCTCGACGACATTGTTCAGGTATTGACCTGGCGATGCACCAGATGACAATGGCATTTGCTTTCGGCCTTCCACTGCCTGATGGTAATCTCGTAGGTGGGTGCTTTGTCAGTGTTGATGACACGTGGCGCTTCCCAGTTTTTTCAAGCCGTTCAGAGCCTTCCCCAGAATGCGCTTGGCTGCTTTGGCGTCGCGCGTCGGAGACAGGTAGAAGTCGATCACGTTGCCGAATTTGTCGACGGCTCGGTGAAGGCAAATCGATTGTCCTTGGACCTTCAAATAAGTTTCATCAACCCGCCAACTCGTTGACTGTAGTGGACGCCAATGCCAGCGCAGCCGATTTTCAATCTCCGGCGCGTATTTCTGGATCCAGCGATAAATCGTGGAATGATCGACGGGCACACCGCGCTCACCTATCATCTGTTCAAGATCGCGGTAGCTGATCCCATACCGGCAATACCATCGCGTCGCCCATAAAAACACCTCACCCCGAAAATGGCGCCCCTTAAAATCGCTCATCAAAAGTCTCGCGGAAAATTGTCGGCACTCTTCGGACATCGGCAAAATTTTATTGCAACAGAGCCGAGAAGACCGTCTCGACTGGTTCGAAACACTGCCCAATGATTCTCAGTTTTGGCTTGGCTGTCCAAGCCTGCGGCACAGATCTTTCGTCTGCAATTCGACGTGGCTGAAATCGTTAGACATAAGCCTATACCCAAGCCTGTGCTTGAGCCTTTCTGCTTGCGCCGACTGTCCGATCCAAATGGAATGCAGTTCATTCTTCCAATTCAAAACTGGGAATGTAATTGTTCGAGCAACTATTGCGATGCATATATAAGCTCAAGAGAAAGTGATCAAATGAAGGTGCTGGCGAGAATATTTCGTTCACTTCTTGTCTTCCTGTCGATCCCCTGGGGTGTGGGCGGTGCATTGGCAGACGCGATGAAACTCGGGCCGTTCGAGCGTACCCGGCCACGCACGTTAAGCGTTCCGATCGGCGAGGAAACCTTTCCCGAATATGATGCCTTGAACGGTTCCATCGGCCTCACACAACAATGCTCGGAAATCACGAATAGCTTCTGGGTAGAAGTAGAGAAGCGAGGAGAATGCATCCGCTACTATTCTGGCGGTTGGTCTGAGGACTACTCAATCGCCATCGTCTATTTCCCTGGAGATGCAATTCTTCGGAACTCGAAAGCGGTGCGCTTCATAAGTAAATCCTATCTCGGCAAATCGCCCGCCTCCATTACGTCAGACATGTATGAATGGAGTGAAAAGGCTAGCGTCCCGGTCATTTTTCTTGCAAGACCGGGCCTATACGGTTCGTCTGGAGATCACAATCAGCGCCGTTACAAACGCGAAATAGACCTTATGAACGGCGCGCTGGACCAACTTAAACAGCGATATGGTATCAAGCGGTTCATTCTGGTCGGGCAGTCCGGCGGGGGCCATATCGTTGCATCCCTGCTCACACAAAGAAAAGATATCAAGGCCGCGGTTATTTCGTCCGGGCTTTTAGCGGTAAAGCGGGTCGCAGAAATCTGGGATCGTCGCCGCTCTGTTCCTGGCCCGTTGCTGCACGATATTGATGCTTTCTACGATCCTGTCGAGGAAGTACCATTGATTTCCAACAACCCCGCCCCCATCATTTGGGTTCTGTCCGACCCGGAAGATCATGTCATACCCTTTTCCACGCAGCTTCTTTATGTGCGCAAACTGAAAGCGGCGGGTTTCAAGCCCTACCACATTTATGTCAGGGCCGAAGACCGCCAGCATCACGGGCTCTATAAACAGGCACAACTGACGTCGGCATTGATTGCGCAGGGAAAGACGCCGCGACAAATCATGGCGGCGTTGCAGGCCATGGATTTAGAACACATCGAATAGGCACGTCACTTTCCAAAGGACTGAAACATGTGTTCGACAATTTGATCCCGGCTGTCTTTATCTGGAGCCCCAAGAACAATTGCAATTGACAACCTTCCGTTCTGCAAGCGGGAGAATATCAGGTTATTGATTGTCCTGTTAAGTGAGCCCGTTTTCAAACCTGCCGCGCCGTCGATTTTTGATATGAGGCGGTTGGTGTTCCTGTGCTTCCTTCCCTTCCATTCGAAGAATTCCTCCGCGCTCATAGCGGCGATTTGAGGGTATTTTTTGTGCACATAACGGGCAAGCACAAGAGCATCTCGCGCAGTCGTTTTCTGGTTGCTGCCTAGCCCGCTTGGAGATGAGAAGAGTGTGTTCAACATGCCGATCTGGCGCGCATGCTCATTCAGGAGTTTTGTGAATTGCACGCGATTTCCACTGTGCCAGGTCGCCAGGACATTACTTGCTTCGTTAGCACTGACGATGATGCTGGCTCTTATTAGATCAGTGATTGACACTTGCTCCCCAGGTTCAAAACCCCACCAACTGTTTGTCTCGCGCACGTTGTCTGGAATAGTGAGCAATGTCTGCTGATCTATAGCGTGTGCCGCAAGACGGTCCATTACCAGGCAAAGTGTCAGCAGCTTCGTAAGAGAAGCCGGTTTCTGCACAAGTTCATCTTCAACAGAAAACAGGATCTCCTCTCGTTCACAATCGAAGAACAATGCGCTCGTGCCGGGCTTTATGTCTGGTTTTTCCGTGTCTGCTGTAGTTTCTTTCAGCCATGCAACCAGCTCATGTATTCTCGTACTATTCGATCCCTTGAAAAGGACAGTGTCACCCGCTTTGAGTTCCTTAAGCAAACGGGGTTTCAGCTGTTCGAAATGTTGCGCATGCATGGCGCGTTTATCAGGGAGTAGTTTGTCCCAGAAAGGAGCATAAAGAGAACCGACTGCATAGATTTTATCTATCTGCCGGTCATTGACCTGCTGGGCAAGAGCAATGTGGAAATTCGCTTCATCCGGCCCCAGCTCCGCCATTTGGCCCAGAACCGCGATCCGTCGGCCGGTTGTCGGCTCAAGATGGAGGCGCTCCAGCGCTGCAGACATCGAACCGGGATTGGCATTATAGGCGTCATCGATGATCTTGACCGGCTTGCCATCAAGATGGATTTGCAGATCTTCTCCTCTGCCGGGGAGTGCCTTGAAATTGTTGAATGTAGCAAGCGCAGGAGAAATATCACTTTCGAACGCAGCGACTGCGGCAAGAACAGCGAGGCTGTTCAGTGCCATGTGCTCTCCAGGAGCCCCGAGATGATAGCATAGTTCGCCAAATGGTGTTCTTGCCCGAACCAGTCGCCGGTCGGTAGAATAGTCGACCAATGCGTAGTCGGAGCTCTCCGTGATACCATAATGTACGATTTTCAAACCCGAGCTTCTTGCTGCTGCATGGACCGTTTCCCATTCAAGCATATCCCGGTTCAAGACAGCGATATCCCCCTGTTTCATGCCTTTGAATATTGCTGACTTTGTCCGGGCAATATCCCCGATAGTACTATTCTCGCTAAGATGGGCCGGTTGAATGTTGGTAAACACGGCCACTTGAGGTCGCGCCATACGCGCGCTTTGTCCCATCCGTCCGACAGCCATTTCCAGAACAAAATAATTTGCTGTCCGATCGAAGGATGCGAGATTCCAGGCGACACCATGGGGTAAATTGGCATTGTGTGTACTTTGCTCGACCTTTCCATAGGCTCCCAACGCATGTGACAGCATGGCAACCACAGTCGTTTTTCCTGCACTGCCCGTCACGCCGATAACCTTGCCCGCAAAGTGATCGCGCGCCATGGCCCCCAAGTTAAAAAGGGCTCTGTCCGTTGCGTCGACTTCCAATACAGGAATATCGAGCTTCGCACCGGCCAAAATACCGACGGGCGCAATAATTGCTGCTGGCGTTTCTGGCAAGGATTTAATCGTTGACAACGGGATGCCTTTGCCCTGGGCGTTGCGGAGCATGACCATTTGCCCTTCCTGGAAGGTGGAAGCATGAATGGAGATGCCTCTCGCGGTCCAACTGTCTGGCGGCGGTATGACCCAACGGCCTTGCGTGGCCCGAACAATTTCACGTGCGTCCCATCCGTTCGTTAACGACGATAAGGGCTTGATTCTTATCTCTGGCGCTCCCGCCCGAAGAAACTTCAAATAGGCTATAAACCCAGAGAGGTAATGTTCGACGTCATCTATACGGATACGGAACGCATGGTGGCGGATAAAGCAACTGCCGACAATCTTGTCGGGTCTGGCAAAGTACATCGCCATTTCGGGCCAGAAGTAACCGTTGAGCAGGTAACGAGCCCGATGGTGAAGTGCGCGATAAAATTTCCTTAGATCGATGTCATTGAGCAAGTGGCGAAGATCGGGGTTACTCCCGATTCTTTGAACCATCTGCTGGGCAGCCATCATCAGCTCAAGCAAGGTCGGAAATGTCGTAATGCGCTCAAGGACAAAGTCCAGATAAGAAGCGAAATTTCTGATGCCAAACTTGAAGTAACGGATGTCGGGGCGATATCTGGTCAATTCATTGACGCAATAGGCAAGCCAATGATCGTGCCATTTCCAGTGTTCTGCACGCAAAAAATGTTCAAATGCCCGTTCGACAGCGTTGAGCCAGCGTTCGTCACCTGTGAGCTCATAAAGTCGCATCAATCCGAATGCCGCTTCGCCTTCGTAATAAATGATGCGGAAATCCGCTTTAACTGCGAGATCCGGATAGGAAAGTACGTGGACAAAGGCACCGGTCTCGGCATTTTGCATGTGCAATATGCCCATTGCCAGTTGCTCAAGCAAAACATGATAGCAGCTGTCACCCGTCACCTGGCTATATTTGGTCAAGGCGAGAACAGCCACTGCATTTCCGCCAAGCTTGATTTCGCAATTTTGCTCAACGAGAAAAGCTGCAGTTGCACCACTTTCGAGGGTCACCGTCCTGATGAGCGTAGAGGTAAGATAGTGAAGCGCGCGATCGATTGCCTGTCCCAATGCTGACTCGCGCGTTATCTCCCAGGCTTCGATTAGCGCGTAGGTGCTGCTTGCATGGCGCAGCGCATTATAGGCAGCTATCTCCCTGTCAAAACAGGGATGATAACCATATATAAAAGCTCCGCTATTGCCCACCTGTCGTGCAAGATGCGCAGAGCTGGTTTGAACCAGATGTTCTACATCGTTTGTTGTCAAGGCATCTGTTTTACGTCGTCCGGCATTTCGGCCCGAACTTTCCAGCTGATGGCAATCTTCATTCCCGTCTATGAAAAATCCATTGGTAGAAAAAAGAAAGACTTTATCGTTGTCGCCAAAATCCAGTGAAACACTGTCACCGTAACGTTTGCGCGCATAAATATTGAAGTTGTTCTCATTCAGAACTGCATGAGCAATGTTACTTCCCCCATAAAGCATGGCGTTGCCATTGAGTTCTTGCTCAAGAAAAGCAATCCGGAGGTCAGAATCGAACGCAATTCCGCATCTGAAGTAATTTCGTTTGGTCTTTTTCAGGAGCAGTCGTAATTCTTTCATAGTCACGGCTTCAATCTCGTCCGACCACTCGATCCGCAACCAATTACCCCGAAGCTTCCGACTTCTGATAAGTTCTTGCAATGCAGGAATAATGTTCTTCCAAGCCGCCTCGATTGTTACAGCTGTGTTATGAATAACAGATGCTCTCGCATCGCCGTCTGAAACAGAAATGAACAAGGTCAGCGGTGTTTTCCGACATGTCTTGAAAAACGGATTGGTGCGAAGGTATTTTTCGATTAGCCGGATTTTGCGTGAGAAACCCAATGAGGTCTCATCTGGAAAAGGGACTTTGCCCTCAATTGTCGAAATCCCTGCGGAATTTTTTATCGAAACATCCATGAGCTCATTCCACCAGCTTGAATTTTTGTTTGAGGATCTTTCAAAAAACAAAAAGGGAAAAATGTCGGATATTCCGACAATGCATCTTAGGCTCCCTTCGGGTCTCCTCGCATTCCTATCGCTCTCTCAGTGCTTCGCCGGCCCTGTTGAACGGCTTGATCAAATATTCAAATACGGTTTTGCTGCCGGTATGGATATCCACTGTCGCGACCATACCGGGAACAATCGGAAAGCGACTACCGTTCTTGTTGAACAATGCATCAGTTTCCGTTTTGATAAAAACGCGGTAGTAGAATTCTTCGGGCTTGGTCTCATCCTGTATCGTGTCAGGAGAAATACTGACGACCGCGCCCTTCAAACTGCCATAAACTGCATAGTCATACGCCGTTATTTTTACAGTCGCCGGCTGATCGGGGTGGATATAGGCAATGTCACGTGGCGAAATCCGGGCTTCGATGAGCAGTTGGTCATCAAGCGGAACGATAACCATCAGTTTTCCGTTCGGCGGAATTACGCCACCTATTGTTGAAACTTCAATATCTTTCACGATGCCACGTACTGGTGAACGCAAGGTAAGACGAGCCAGAGCATCAGATCTGCCACGAATTACTGATGAAAGTGACTCCACTTCGGCGTTTGCTTTCGCCAATTCCTCGCGGGCTTTAACAATATAGTCGGACTGGATTTCGGTTTCCTTGAGCTGAAGTTCCACCAGCTGTCGTTTCAGGCGAATGACTTCCACATTACTGGCGGCCCCCATCTTCGTCAGCGACTGGCTGATTTCGAGTTCGTCCTGTGCCAGCTTCCTGGATTCAGCTAGCCAGTCGAGGGATTCCTTCAGACTGCGCTTGCGTGCTTCAAAGAGTTTGGTTTCGGATGTCTTGAGCAAGGGGAAGTCGTCCAGTTCGTCAGGAAAGTCCAGATCACTTCCACTAACCTCGGCTGTCAGTCGCACCGAACTGGCAAGAGCTGCCCGGTACTTGGCTGCACTTTCCTGCACCGTCGCTTCAGTAACAGTCGGGTCGAGCTGAGCCAGTATCTTGCCAGGCTCAACAACATCATCCTGACGCACATTCAGCTTCGCAAGGACTCCTCCCTCCAGAGACTGAATTACCTGTTCCTGGGAGGTAGGAACCACCTTACCGGTCCCGGTCGATACTTCGTCCAGCAGTGCCAGATAGGCCCATACCAGCAAAACAGCAAAAAGCGCACATACAAGTCGCACAAACTTCTTTGCGCGTTTAAGCCGCGCCCCGCCTGTGTTCCCGTTGACCCAATCACCGAAATCTTCCCCGAGTGCGGCCATAATGCCCTTCCTCCTAGGACTTTCTGGGTGTTTCAACCTTACTCACGCCGAGCAAAGTCTGCAAACCGCGCTCCTTGGTATCATCAAGCGCGATCTGCCCGTTTTCGACGACGAGCAATCGATTGACGAGCTCAAGAACGCGAGTGCGGTGTGTTGCAATGACTACGGTACGCCCCTCGCTCCATTTGGCGAACTGCTGAATGAAATGACGTTCGGTTGCTTCGTCCATCGACGAAGTCGGCTCATCAAGCAACACGACCGAGGGATCGCGGACCAACAGGCGCGCCAATAAGATGGCTTGCTTCTGCCCTCCGGACAGACCGCTCCCTCCTTCCTGGACCAGATGTTCAAGTCCCTGCGCCATTTTCCTGACGAAACTGTCCGCTCCCACCATGCTGAGTACGCGCTGGATTTCCTCGTCAGATGCATTGGGCGCGCCCATGATGATATTGTCACGCAGTGTACCGAAGAACAGGCGCGAATTCTGGGTCAAAAGACCAATGTCGCGCCGCACATCGGCGGGATCAATATGCGACAAAGACAGATGGTCGAGGGCAACATCTCCCTCGCTTGAATCCAGCAATCCCGACAAGGCAAGTAATAAAGTGGATTTGCCAGCCCCATTCCGTCCAAGCACAGCAATTCGTTCACCCTGCTCAATCCGGAGATCTTTCACCAGGAGTACTGGAGAAGAGCTTTCGTCCCCATAGCGAAACAGCGCATTCTTAAAAGCATAGTCTCCCTTGATATTTGGACAATGAATACGGCTTTCGCTATCGGGATGGTCTACCGGCATCTGCATAAGATGGTCGAGGCCCTTTTTTGCGATCCTGGCGTGCTGTAATCTGCCAGCGATCTGGGAAAACTGACCCATTGGGGCCAACATTCGCGAACCTAGAATGGAAGCTCCCACCAATGCCCCGGTTGTTATATCTCCACTGATTACCATTGGTGCGCCAAGGAAAACGGTTAGCGCATAGACACCGGTCTGAACATTCTGTGTCCAGATACTTAATCCATTGGTAATCGAACGAAGCCTGATCTGCGCTTCACCGGTCACAGCGTTGAAATGGTTCCATTGCTGCTGAAAGCGATCCTCAGCCTGCAGACTTTTAATGTCCTCGATGCCCTGTACTGTTTCGACCAACATGGCGTTGCGCAAGGATGATTCACGCATTGCCTCATTTGCGTGCTTACGTATACGCCTTTGCAAAAGGATACCCGGCAGGACAAGAGCGAACATCGCACCTATCGGGATAAAGACAAGAGATCCTGCCAGCCAGCCGAACAATGCGAGGAACAGAAGAAAAAAAGGGAGGTCGGCGATTGCTGATACAGTCGTCGATGTCAACAATTCGCGCACTTGTTCGACATCGCGCAATTGCGCAATAAATGAACCTGTCGATGTCGGCCGGGCCCTATTGCGTACGCGCAACGCATGGCCAAACACGACATCGGACATTTCCAGGTCTGTCCGCTTGCCGAGCATGTCAATTATGCCCATGCGGGCTCGACGCATCATGAAATCGAAGAACAGCGCCAGGAGCACACCGCTGAACAATACATAGAGCGTATTGAAGGACTGGGCCGGAACCACGCGATCGTAGACCTGCATTGAGAAAATAATGCCTGCCAGGCCGAGTGTATTGGCTATAAGCGAAGCAACCACGACGTGGACATAGGAACCGTAATCGCGAAAGACGATACGTCTCAGCCAGTTTTCCCTGAAGGGCCTGATATAGGCATCAACGCGTGCATCAGGGACAGTTCTAGCAGGGCGGGCGAGCAAGACACGGCGTGTTTTTGCCAGCAGTTCATCGAGCATGTGGACTTGTTCGAGTCTTTGTTCGCCACTCGACCAGACTGCAGCTTCCCGGTCCTTTGAAATTTTGTGAACAACGACCACCTGCCCATCCGTCAGCTCCAGAATGAACGGAACGTGCCAGCTCGAAAAATTGATGTTCTTTGTCGCTACCAGCTTGATGCCGAGGCCCATGCTGCGGGCAATGGCGTGAAGCTTCGTTTCGATAGCTGCTTTGTCGTCCTCTGCAGCAACTGCGAGCTTGGCCTTCTGAACCGAGAGTGGAAGCCGATAATATTGTGCAACAAGGCGCAATGCCTCCAACCAGTAATCCGCATGGCCCGGATGGCATTGTGGTTGATGAGCAGCCTCTGGGCGACCAAACGTCAGAACTGAACCCATGTCGGGAGGATTTTCCCCGTGTTTCATTGGCTGGGCGTGCCTCCTCGCACCATCTTCGGATTGACGCCAAACTCCTTACGGACCTTACCGGTATTATAAAGACAGCTGATATTCAGCCGGCGGAGATCGTGAATCGTGTTGGCGATTTGAAATCGCGACTCATGCAGTTCTTGTTCGGCATTGAGAAGATCGAGCAAAGTGCGTGTTCCAAGTTCCACATATTGCTCACGATACAGGTCTCGAGTTTTGACCATCATGTCAGCGCGCGATTCCAGCGACCCCATCAAACGACCTAGGGTTCCGATCTGGCTTCGCGCCTCCATGAGGTTGCGATCGACGTCGTACTGGGCCGTGCTGATGGCAGCTTCCGCTGACTGTAACGCGTAAGCTGCCGCTCTTCTAAGTGCTCCCGTCTGGCCACCATTGTAGAGACTTGCAGACACATTCACACCGACAGAGTATTCGGGTTGACGGTCATTGCTTCTTGTATCATCGCGAGACGCATTAAGATCATATCCGGTTGAAGCCTCCAGCGATATGGTAGGGAATGCTTCAGCGCGACTGGCGGCCAATTGGGACTTCGCCTCTTCCTTCTCAGCCTTTGCCTGAAGCATAGCGGGCACTTCTTCCCAATCCGGCACTGCAGTGTCACAAGCCTTGCTCAGCCAACCAGGCGCATCGGAAGTCGGATTTGGTGTCCCTCCTCCCATCAATGCACCAAGCGCAGTTTGCCAACGATTCAGTTCCGACTGGAACTGTAACTGGGTAGCCAATGCAGATTCCACGCGTGCATCAGCTTGCACCTTGTCCGACATGGTGCTTGCGCCCTTGTCGGTTCGCTGATTGACGAGACCCGCAATACGCCTGACCCCCTCGACCTGTTCCTGAGCCAGAAACGACAACCGCCTGTAACGTTGTACTTCGACCACAGCATTCGCAGTATCTCGGGACAGATCATCGATTGCGAGAAGAAGGCGTGCGTTGCTGATGTCCTTAACAGCACGTTCTATATCGACTTTGCTGGACACCTTGCCAAAATCGTAGAGTAATTGGGATGCAGAAACATTGAAATTCGGTCGCCAACCCGCACGATTATTGCTTTGATATCCGGAATCCAGACCGGCATTCAACTTTGGATAATATCCTGCTTGCGCAGCACGGATACGTTCATCAGCCTGGTAGATACGTCCCGTCGCTTCACTAACCGCAGGATGCCATCCCACGGCGCGACGGACAGCGCCTTCCATGGTTATCGAGCCTGAGGCTACCGTGGCCGAAGCCGTAGACGCGGCCATATTACTCCTGTCGACCGCGGATCGTGGAGGATTAGGGGCCGCCGTCGACAGGAGTTGGGGGACCTGGGTTGTCGCAGCTTTGCGGTCAAGGCCCCTATCGATCGAAACAGTTTCCGTATCGGTTGTTTGGCATCCGACCAAAAGCCATGAGACAAACATGAAAGTCGTGGCATGACTTTGAAACCGGGTTTTACGCATTTAAGATCCGTCATTACCAGCCAAGGCCTGAAGTTTCTCGGAAGGCTCCCTGCCGCCGATGGGTTGGCGGCAGGGCAGACCGATCAAACCACGTGTGCGGTATGGACATGGTCTTCTTGCGCAAGTGGATCAGGCGTCAGATAGGCCAGCGGATCATCTGTAACGCTGCCCTCGCCGATCGCGACCGAAGCCGTATCAGCGCTGCTCAACGTGGTTGGAGACCCACTTTCTCCAATGTCACTCTCGCTGGTTGGCAAGGTGATTTCGCCACTACCATCATCAAGAACGATGCTCTCTTGAAGGATGTCAGACTGATCGTGATGAGCGAACTGCTCGTCTCCATTGGTTGTCAGCTCATTCATTGGCACAACATCATCACCCGTGCTGAGGAATGCAACATTCGCTGTGCCGCTATCTGTTTCTTCCCCTTGTATGGTCGTGTTTACGTTCACAGTAAGCGTAGCTTCCTGATAAACACCGTTATGTTCAATCCGGTAGGTGAACGTATCTGTGAAGTCACCACCTGCTGTTGCCCGATCATCCGGTGTGTAGGTATAGGAACCATCGGCATTGATCTCCAGAGCGCCATAATTACCCTGAACTACCTGGGAAGCACCTTCTACGACGTCCAGGAATGTAGTGCCATCACCGGACACCGAAAGTGGCGGCAGTTCTGTTCCGATCAGATCATTATCGAACAGATTGCCTTCTGCAACGAAGGTATCACTTACAGTATATTCGTCCAGATGGGTAATCGAGGATGCTATATCCACACTGACTGCACCTGCAAGACTCAGGCCGGTATCGACTTCCATCCTGACGCGATATTCGCCAATCGGGAGGTCCGGAACCAGAATGTCACCCACACCGCCAGATCCGAGCAAGCTGAGCAGCTGACTGGTGTTATAAATGGCATACTGCCCCCAGTTGCCTTCTCCCTCGTTCATTTCGACATAAAGAACGACGCCCGTTCCCAGCCCTAGAAGGCTGCCCGCATCCACGGTCAGGGTAATATCTTGGGTGGTGTTGGCTTCGACCTCAAAGCTGCTGCTTACAAGGCTACCAGTTCCTACCGGCGGAAGGCCAGGGATCGAGACAACCCAACTATACTCGACTGCATCAGGAATGCTCTCACCTGGGGTTACCACATAGTCATATTCAATACCCGCCAACGCAGTATCATCAGCTACCAGCTCACCATCGAGATTGATGCTCAGATTGGCCTCTACTGAATTGGTGCCATCGGAGATGGTATAGGTGAAAACTTCCGACTGGCCGACCGAAGAAGTGTCTCCGTTGGGAGTATAGGTGTAGGAACCGTCTGCATTGATAACCAGAGTACCAAAGGCACCATCAATGGTCGCACTGCCGTCTACAAGCTGAACAACCGTCCCATCGCTGAATGCTACCTGCGTAACTTCGGTTCCTGGAACGATGGTATCCTCGCCGGCTTCGCCAGTAGCGGCACCGTCGGGATCAATCACGTTGCCACTGACGGGAGTATCACCGTCCACGAAACTGTGCTCGGTGAGCGAAACGGTGACTGATGTATCCTGAATAAGTGTCAGGGTATTGCTGAGAAGAGCCTCAGCCACGGCCCCTAACACAGCATCCAACGACCCTGTCAGACCCAGATTGCCAAGTGCTGTAGAGAGTACTTCAACCAGTTGACCGGCTCCAATGGCCGTGGTGGTGTCAAGAATTGGCTCGAGAATATTGACCACCACAGTGCCCAAAGGCAGGCCTATTCCTGGCAGTATCTCACCGTTTAGGGCGGTTTCTACCGCATCCAGGACCAGAGCCTGGTTCTCGGCGCCGAGAACAATTCCACCTTGACCCAGTTCTTCCAGAGATACACCGTCACCGTCAGCGTCAAGGAGAGACCCCAGTGCGCTTTCGCCCTTGCGGACGACGACGGTATAATCTCCGGGCTCAAGCCCGGTGATATTTGCAACAAGGGTATTGTCTCCTGTTAGACCGAGCAGTCCTACACCAGCGACGTCCCCAATTAACGGATCATTGCCCGTAGTCAGCACCTGCACAAGATTGCCATCGGCGTCATAGATTTCAACGTTAAACGCATCTGCGACCGCTATAAGCGCACTCTGACTGACCTCGATAGTGACATCGCCGCTCGAGCCGGCTGCTACGGTAAATGCAACGCCAGCCGCATTGCTCCCGTCATCAAGCAGTCCCAACAGTTGGAGATTTTCGTCGGTGACAGGCGCATGAGCCGTCGATTCCCGACCGCCCATATCGATATCTGCCGTATCATCGGCTCCCTCAAGAGCGGCGATTGTGACAGCACCAAGCGAACCAGACAAGCTGGTATTGCCTGCGCCATCGGTCTGACGCACCTGAACGTCTCCAGCTGCATAAGTATCGTTTTCAAGCTGGAAACTGGTACCGCTACCGCTTTGCCAGGTCGCACCACCGTCGGTGCTGTATTCCCAGGTTGCGCCATCTTCAAGGCCGCTGACGAGAATTGTATTGTCACTGGTTATACCGTCATCGGCGATCCCGGTGTCGTTAGCAAGCTCGGCTGTCGGTGCATCCGGAGCATCGGCATCCGCGTCCGCATCAGCGTCTGCATCCGCGTCAGCGTCCGCATCAGCATCGGCATCGGCGTCTGCGTCGGCATCCGCATCGGCGTCGGCATCCGCGTCAGCGTCCGCATCAGCATCGGCATCGGCGTCTGCATCGGCGTCAGCGTCGGCATCCGCATCCGCGTCGGCATCAGCGTCCGCATCGGCGTCTGCATCCGCGTCAGCGTCCGCATCGGCATCCGCATCAGCGTCGGCATCGGCATCCGCGTCAGCGTCGGCGTCAGCATCCGCATCCGCATCCGCATCCGCGTCGGCATCAGCATCGGCGTCTGCGTCGGCATCCGCATCGGCGTCTGCATCCGCGTCAGCGTCCGCATCGGCATCAGCGTCAGCATCCGCGTCTGCATCCGCGTCGGCGTCAGCATCCGCATCGGCGTCAGCATCCGCGTCAGCATCCGCGTCGGCGTCAGCATCCGCATCTGCGTCGGCATCAGCGTCCGCATCGGCGTCTGCATCCGCGTCAGCGTCGGCATCGGCGTCTGCGTCGGCATCCGCGTCAGCGTCGGCGTCAGCATCCGCGTCGGCGTCAGCATCAGCATCGGCATCCGCGTCTGCATCGGCGTCAGCGTCGGCATCCGCATCCGCATCTGCGTCCGCATCGGCATCCGCATCTGC
>Ga0180220_1000965_pt1 | contig 24764 bp, 17 predicted proteins | sample eDN5th37CBELigBY_FD_151335 | JGI IMG/M metagenome (GOLD analysis project Ga0180220, IMG submission 151335) | Enriched backyard soil microbial communities from Emeryville, California, USA - eDNA 5th pass 37_C BE-Lig BY (version 2) (version 2) | ecosystem: Environmental > Terrestrial > Soil >...
TCACGCGGGCCGGGGCGGAGGCGGCGGTGGCGGCGGCTGGCGTCGGCGTTCCCGGCGAAGCCCCGGGTCGGAAGCGCCGCCGGGAGCCCGCAGTCGCCGCGCGTGGGCGCATCAGGGCGCTGCTGAGGCTGTAGGACGGCATAGGGCTTAGGCCAGGGCTGGGCCGAGGCTAATGGAGGGCCGGGCGGGAACGCCCGGCCCTCCATTTTATGCGTCGCTGGACAATGCACCGGTGGATTGAAGGCCGCGGGAATGGGAACTGGACGTGTACGGGAGGGCCGCGGGTTGGGAGTGCGTCGGTGCAGGCGCGCCTCCCCCACCGTCATCCCGGGGGTTGGCCGGGCCCCGTGGCCGGGCCAGCAACCCGGGGTCCACCTGCCGGCAGCCCTGTCATATGTCCTGACCCTAGCTGATGCGGTACGGCTGGCGATGCGAAAACCGGGCTCGGGCGCGGGCGCGGGCTCGGGGGTCTCCTCCGTGAGCACCCCTCTCGCCTCGCCCAGCGGCGTGCCTTTCGGCAGATCCGCCTGACACGCCACGAACACCGGCACCCCCGCAGCCGCCGCGGCGGCAAAGGTCCGCAGCGACCAGTGCCGGGCCCGGTCATCGTTCAGGAGCGCGAGGAGCCGTGACTCCACGTCGGATCGGCCGCGGATGAGGCCAGGCGCACCGGCCAGGAGCGGCGCCGACCGGTGCCCGGCCACGTCGAGGAGGAGCGATCCGTAAGCCCGCCGACGGACGCCACGCGGCCACCTCCGCTGGCGTGGTTACGCAGGGAGAAAATCCGAATTTGTCAAGTACCCTTCGGAGAGCTGTTTTACGAATTCTTGCCAGGTCCGCACGCGGCCTCTAAATTGCGCCGCGCTCTGGAGGCGCCTGCGGGGAGCCTGTCCCCGCCGGGCGCTGATTCCATTGAAATGGTGGAGGCCGAGCATTTGAAATTTATGCAAATATTGAGGAGTCGATCCGTACTACTTGCAGGTATTGTCGTGCTTGCCGGAGCCGCAGAGGCGCGGGCGCAGGAAGTGGCGACGGGTGAGATACTCCGCGCCTGCTACATCCCCGGAACGGGCACCGTCTACCGGATCGGCGCCCCGGGATTGCCGGGATCGTGTCTCTCCGAGGCCCACGTCGAATTCTCCTGGAACGCGGAGGGGACGCCGGGCGAGCCTGGCCCCGAGGGGCCGCAAGGTCCCGCCGGGCCGGCCGGTGAACAGGGGGTGCCAGGGCCTGCCGGGCCGCAGGGGCCGGAAGGGCCTCCGGGACCTCCCGGACGCGAAGGACCACCCGGGCCGCAGGGCCCCGCTGGCCCGCAGGGGCCGCGAGGGTTCCAGGGACAACAGGGTCCCCCGGGACCCGCCGGACCTCAGGGGCCGCCAGGGCCGCGTGGGCTACAGGGCGCCCCAGGTCCCCAGGGCCCCGCCGGCCCCCAGGGTCCTCAAGGGCCGCAGGGTCCGCAGGGACCGAAGGGAGACACCGGTCCTCAGGGCCCCCCTGGCGATTCTCAGCTGCCGTGCAGCGGGTGCATCGAGAACTCGTGGCTGAAGACGCTCACCGCGACGGGGCTGGTCGCCAACTCCGCCACGTCGGCCACGAGCGTGAACACGGCCAATGCCATCGTCACGCGGGACGGCAACGGCGACTTCGCGGCGCGCGCCATGACCTTCGAGTTCCTCCGCACGTCCCTGAGCCAGGCCTCAACGCGCACGGTCCTGTTGAACCAGAACGACGTGCCATTTCTCCGCGCAGGAGCGGACAACATGTTCCTGGGCGAAAACGCAGGTGAGTCCGCCACCGTGGCCGCCGAGAACGTGGGGATCGGCGACGCCGCCCTGCGCAGCCTGACGGCCGGCACTCGGAACACGGCCGTGGGCGCGGCGGCCGCCGCCTCGATCACCACGGGGCTGCGCAACACCGCCGTAGGGACGTTGGCCCTCTCCTCCCTCACGACCCAGAACGGCAACACCGCCGTGGGGAACTCGGCGCTCACGGTTCTCTCGGCCGGGGCGGGGAATATCGCCGTCGGCGACGGCGCAGGTGCGGCGCTCCTAAGTGGGAGCAACAACATCTACATCGGCAACGCCGGCGTGACGGTGGAGGACCAGCGGATCCGCATCGGCACGGACGGAACGCACGTCGCCACCCATATCGCGGGCATCCGGGGAACGACTACCAACGCGGCCGACGCGGTCCCGGTGCTCATTTCCAGCCAGGGGCAGCTTGGGACCATCAGCTCGTCGGCGCGAGTGAAGCACGACATCGCGGACCTGGAGGCGCTGAGCTCACGCATCCACGAGCTGCATCCCGTGTCGTTCCGCTACCTGCCGTCGATCGACCCCGGTCAGACGCTCATGTACGGGCTCATCGCCGAAGAGGTCGAGGAGGTGATGCCTGAGCTGGTGGCGCGGGACGCGGACGGTCAGATCGAGACGGTCAAGTACCACCTTCTCGCCCCCCTCCTCCTCGCCGAGGTGCAGCGGCTCCGGCGCGAACTGGATGCCTCGGCCACCGATGTCGGGGAGCTCCGGGCGAGCCTCGAGGCCGCCCGGGCGCGAGAGGCGCGGCTCGAATCCACGATCGTCGGTCTGGAGGCCATCATCGCGGAGCTGAAGACCGGGCACGCGGCCGCGATCGCTGGCCTGGAGGCGAGGCTCGATGCCGTTGTCGCCGGGCTCCGGGGCGGTGGTACCGTTGGCGGTCTGGCCCATGCCGCGGCCGGGAATGACGGAGCGGCGCACTGATGAGGCCGATGATGACAGCCGGTCGCACTCGGGCAATGGCCGCCGCCGCCATCGCGGCGGTCGTTGCCGCGTGCGAGAGTGACGCCACGGGACCGCCCACCACGAGCCTCTGCCCGACGACGGCTCCGGTAGTCCTCGCGCCAGGGGTCAACCTTTCGCCTCAGGCGGTGCGCATGACCCTCGACGACCTGGCCGGGCGCGTTGCACCCTCATTCGGGAGCGAGGGCGCCACACTGGCCGGGAAACTCTCCGCGCTCGCCGCTGCGTGGCCGGCGCGCACCGAAGAAACGTGCGCCATCTATGACGAGGCGCGAGCCGCGCTCCACCGGGTGCCTGACACTCCCGCCATCGCCCCGGACCGCGCTCTCGTGGCTTTCTTCCTGGACGCGGTCGCCTCGATCCTCGCTACGGGATCGTAGTCTCGAACCTCGTCTTTCCACAGGCGGGGGCAGCCGGCGAACCCGGCGGCTCCCGCTTTCCCGTCGCAGCGGCACGCGTCCGCAGTCACCTGCTCGGGAAGAGCGCTACGCGTCGGTAATGTCCGCGGCGTGGCTGGTTGGCCATGGAACGGACGATTCGTGGCAACCGCAAAGGCCTGGAGTACCGTGACCGGGCCGGTGCCCCGGGGCTCCGCACATCTGTCACGTTAGAACTCTGCCGCCCAGAGGTCGCTGATCCAGTTCGCGATGAGGAAGAACACGAAGCCCGCCAGTGCGGGTTTCCACAGAAAGCCGACAAATGGGCGAGGTGGCGGCTCCGCACGCGTCCAGATCACGATGGTGCCGCATTCGAAAGGAGTGCCAAGGAACTGCTGGGGTTCGAACCCCATCTTGTAGACTTCGATCGCTTCGATTTCCTCTCAGGATGATCGATGCGGGCCGGAATTGGTGCTTTCGACGATGATGGCCGACGATGCCCCTACGCCAGAGGAACGATCGTGGCGGGACGGCGTGGCGCACGATGGGTGGGCGTCGGCAGACCTCTGGCATGCGCGCTACGCCTGCCCGACGCGTGGGCACAGGCGGTTGCGGGGGCGACGTCCGCCCCCGCAGCCGCACCGTTGACTACTGGTGGGCGATCCAGTTCGTGATGACGAAGAAAAGGACGCCGGCCAGGGCAGGTTTCCACAGGAATCCGGCGGCGGATCGGGGCGGCGGATCCACGCGGGTCCAGATGACGATCGAGCCGCATTCGTGCTGGAGGCCGGTGAATTGCAGCGGCTCGAAAAACGGCCGGTAGACCTCGATCGCCTCGATCTGGTCGGCGGCGATCAGCTCATTGAGCGTCGTGTCATCACCTTCCATGCGGGCGAGATGGAGCCCGTTCACGAAGACCGCGGGCTTGCACGGGCCCTCGCCCAGCCATCCCCTGTTGGGATTCACCAGGAGTACATCCGCGCGCGGCGGCGATCCGCTCGTGACGATGTAGGTGCCGGCGACCATCTGGAGGATGTCGGTGGAATTGATCGGGCGGATCTGTTCGATGATGTCCCGCGTCAGGTAGGTGCCGATCCCCATCGCCCGACGCTCGTCGAACCCGTCCATGAACGGATTACGCGGCGCCGGAGTCGTGATCACGAGCGGCTCGAGCTGGAACGCTTCCGGTACCAGCGCAACGCCGATGTTGAGATCGCCTTCAGCGCCCACGTCCAGCGACTGCTGTACTTCGCGGAAGCCGAACCTGCGGACGACGAGCTGGTACCTGCCGTGGTCGAGCAGGGGAAACGCGTAGCGGCCATCGCTCTGCGCGCCGGGGCGCACCAGTGAGGAATCCGGCGCAACGAGGAGCACCTCCGCGTCATTCACGCGCTGGTTCGTCGTCTGGTCAGACACGGAGACGATGACGCGAACGCGCCCGGCCGGGACCGGCTGCGGCGTTTCCTGCGCCAGCGCGATCGACGGTAGCAGGGCCATCACTGCGGCTGCAAGGACGCTGACAGGCCACCGGCTCATGGCTGCACTCACTTCGTTGCGTTGTGGGTAGTGCCCGCAGATTGATTTTTCAAAGTAGCGGCGCGGCGAGCTCCACGCGAGTTCACCGCGCGTACGTCACGTTAGGGCGATGAATGCGCTCCTGGTGCCGCCGTATTGCGTTATGGATCCGGCTCGCCGGGACCAGGGTGCCCCCGTGCTCCGTCGGGCCGCCGGCCCGCGGCCGGCCGCTACATCAACGGCGAGGCGAACCCACCCGGCGGGCTGGATGAGGCCTGCCGATTGCGACGATCGAGGCGCGGAAACAGCAACAGCCACAAGGCCGCGTCCTGCGCCAGCGCCATCCGGAGCAACTCTCGATTTGGCGTGCTGGCGCATACCCTGGCTGACCGGGCGACACTGCCGCTCCTTGACCAGCCATTCGGGCCATACCTACCTTCGTGGACGATCCTCTGAAAAAAATGCCGCAAACTCAACCGGGAAACCGATGATGACACGCATCGTGGCAGTCGTGTCCCCGTTGATCCTGGTCGCCATGGCCGGCGCGGTTGGTATGGGCGGGCGCTCTGACGGCGGCGAGAGCCCGGGGGCCACGCACACGCCCGCGGCGCCGCCAGGGCGGGATTCGACGATGGTCATCGTGGACGCATCTGACTTCTTCCACGTGATCCAGAAGAATCACGTCATCGTCGACGCTGACGCGCTGCGCGTGCCCTGGCTGTTCAACAACACCGGGCTAGAAATGCGCACCAACTCGAACTACGTGGTCCGCGCGACCGTGCCGGCCAGCGGTACCTATTACCTGTACGCGCGTACGCACGGGCCGGCGAACAGCTCGCTCCGCATCGCGATCAACGACCGGATCGCACCAGTCGAGGTTGCAGATGGCCCCCTCGAGTTCGAGCGGATCGGCGAGTTTGAGCTGGACGCGGGCGAGATCGATATCCGGCTGATGAGGATCGTGGGCCGGCCCGTATTCGATGTCCTCGTCCTGTCGAAGAACCCGGATCTGCGGGAAGAGGAGCTGATCCCGCACCAGCTCGATCCCGATGTCGTTCTGCTCCGCGAGTACCGGATCCCGCAGTCGAGCGCCGTCAAGTTCGGCGACATGACCGGAGACGGGCGAATCGACATGCTGGTCTTCACACGGAATTACTCGGCCCACGCTTTCGACAACGATGGAAATCCGCTCTGGTCCTGGGAGGCTCCGGAAGAGGGGTCGAACCTCCGCGCCGAGTTCGAGGCGCCGGGACTGGTGTGGGACCTCGATGGCGACGGCGCCGCCGAAGCGATTCACTGGCGGCAGGAAGAAGGCGCCGAGTGGCTGGTCGCGGCGGACGGCCGCACCGGCGAGGTCGTGCACCGCGCGCCCTGGCCTACGAGGCCGCTCCCGCACGTCTATAACAACTTCCGCCTCGCCATCGGTCGGCTGGCCCCGGGAGGTCGGCCGAACCACGTCGTCGTCTTCACGGACATGGGTGGGGAGATCTCCATCGCGGCGTACGATGCCGAGCTGAACCAGCTCTGGAACCACGTCGAGCCCAGGCTAAAGGATCACCTTGGCCACTACGTCTACCCCGTGGACGTCGACGGCGATGGGGTCGACGAAGTGCTGGTGAGTGCGCTCCTCCTCGACGCGCAGGGGGACGTGATCTGGAACCGCTTCGACTTCTTCTACGACCACCACGACCACGCGGACAGCTATCGCTTCGCGGACCTGAACGGTGACGGCCGTCGTGAGCTTGTCGCCGCGCACAGCGAGACCGGCGTGTTCGCGTTCGACGCGCTGACCGGCGCCATCCTCTGGCAGAACATGGCGGAGCATTCGCAGCAGCTCGAAACCGGCTACTTTCTGGCGGGCCAACCAGGGCCGCAGGTCGCGATCGGAGCGCGCACGTACGGCAACCGCGATGCGGATGAGCCGTACCTCTCCGCGCAGGTCCACTGGTTCTCCCCGACCGGTGAGCTGATCACCAGGTGGCCGGGGATGCCGCTCAACGGGAATCCCGTTTTCGTGAAGGGGGACTGGCGGGGCGACGGGACGGAAGAGCTGTTCTGGTACAGGTTCCGGCTCACTGAGGACGGCACGGGTGAGCTGTATTTCGCGGACCAGGTCTTCCACATGTTCGATTTCGACGGTGACGGCGCCGAGGAGGTCATCACGCTGGCGAACGGCCGGCTGCGCGTCTACGGATCCGCGAGCGCGCTACGGGATCCGGAGAACGCGCGGCGGGACCCGGACTACATGAAGGAGCGCGTCGCGAATCACACGCATTATTGAGCGGCGGATTCGTACACGGGTTCGTCCGGTCTGCGCCTGCCGCGGCCGGCCGCCCACCCGTGTCGCCTCCAGACGACGGAGCCGGCGAACGCCGGTGCGCGAGCCCGCGCGATTGACGCCGGCCCGGTTCGCGGGCTAGAATCCGCGGCGTTGCCGGGCGGCCTTCCCACCGATCCTACGTCTGGCACTGAGAACGAATTACGCGAACGTCGAAGCAGGATCTCTCCCGCTTCGCCTCCCGGCGAGAGTTCGCGGATCCGCGATGGTGGGCGCGGGTGCTACCGCGCGAGCTGCCGAAACGAGAGACCATGAGCCAATCGCCGCCGATCATCTATACCTGGACCGACGAGGCGCCGGCCCTTGCCACGCACGCGTTCCTGCCGGTCATCCGCGCGTTCGCCGGCGCCGCCGGCGTGCCGATCGAGACGCGGGACATCTCCCTCGCCGCGCGCGTTCTCGCCGCCTTCGCCGACCGGCTCCCCGAGGATCAGCGGGTTCCGGACGACCTGGCCGATCTCGGCCGGCTGGTGGAGAAGCCGGAGGCGAACGTCATCAAACTGCCCAACATCAGCGCCTCCGTGCCCCAGCTCAAGGCGTGCATCGCGGAGCTGCAGGCGAAGGGGTACGCACTCCCCGACTACCCTGACGAACCGCTGACCACGGCGGAGCGGGAAGTGCGCGCCCGCTACGACAGCGTGAAGGGGAGCGCCGTGAATCCGGTGCTGCGGCAGGGCAACTCGGACCGCCGGGTCCCGCGCTCCGTCAAGGAGTACGCGCGCAGGAACCCGCCGCGGATGCGGGCCTGGCCGGAGGATTCCCGCACCCACGTCGCCACAATGGGCGCCGGCGACTTCCGCTCCAACGAGAAGTCGGTGACGCTCGATCGGGAGACCGTCGCCCGGATCGAGCACGTCGCACCCGACGGTACGGTGACCGTGCTCAAGGATCGCCTCCCGCTCCAGGCAGGCGAGGTCCTGGACGCGACGTTCATGAGCCGGCGCGAGCTCGTCGACTTCCTCCGCGAGCAGGTGCGGGATGCGAAAGAGCGCGGCGTCCTCTTCTCGCTGCATCTCAAGGCGACGATGATGAAGGTCTCGGACCCGATCATCTTCGGGCACGCGGTGCGCGTCTTCTTCGAAAACGTCTTCGAAAAGCACGGCGACACGCTCGCCAGGCTGGGCGTCAACCCCAACAACGGCTTCGGCGACGTACTCTCGCGCATCGCGACGTTGCCGGAATCCGAACGCGCGGCGATCGAAGCGGACATCCACGCGGCGTTCGAGAGCGGGCCCGGCGTCGCCATGGTCGATTCGGGGAAGGGGATCACGAACCTCCACGTCCCGAGCGACGTCATCATTGATGCGTCGATGCCGCCGCTGATCCGCGACTCCGGTCGCATGTGGAATGCGGCCGGCGAGCTGCAGGATACGAAGGCAGTGATCCCGGATTCGAGCTACGCCGGGATCTATGACGTCATGATCCGCGACTGCCAGGCGAACGGGCAGTTCGATCCGGCGACGATGGGGAGTGTTTCCAACGTCGGGCTCATGGCGCAGAAGGCGGAGGAGTACGGGTCCCACGACAAGACGTTCGAGATCTCCGGGCCGGGCACGGTCCGCGTCGTGGATGGCGAGGGGCGGACGCTCCTCGAGCACGAAGTCGAGGCCGGCGACATCTGGCGCGCCTGCCAGACGAAGGACGCACCGATCCGGAACTGGGTGTGGCTGGCGGTGGAGCGGGCCAGGGCGACCGGCTCGCCCGCTGTTTTCTGGCTGGACCGCAACCGCGCGCACGACGCCGAGTTGATCCGCAAGGTCGAGACGTACCTCGCCGAGCACGACACGGCCGGTCTCGAGATCCGGATTCTCTCCCCCGAGGACGCGATGCGCTACTCGCTCGAACGCATCCGCCGCGGCGAGGACACGATTTCGGTAACCGGAAACGTGCTGCGCGACTACCTGACCGACCTCTTCCCGATCCTCGAAATCGGGACGAGCGCCCGCATGCTCTCGATCGTGCCGCTGCTCAACGGCGGCGGGCTGTTCGAAACGGGTGCGGGCGGTTCGGCACCCAAACACGTGCAGCAGTTCCAGGAGGAGGGGCACCTCCGCTGGGATTCGCTGGGCGAATACATGGCGTTGGCCGCGTCGCTCCAGCATCTCGGCGAGCGCTACGACAACGCCGGCGCGCGCGTCCTCGCAGAGACGCTCGACGCGGCTGTCGCCGATTACCTCGAGAACGCCCGGTCGCCCGGCCGAAGCGTGCACGAGCTGGACAACCGCGGGAGCACCTTCTACCTCACGCTCTACTGGGCGCGAGCGACGGCGGCGCAGACGGCCGATCCGGAGCTGGCGAAGCGGTTCCAGCCGGTCGCTGCCGCGCTGGAAGAGAACGAGGAGAAGATCCTGGCCGAGCTGAACGCCGCGCAGGGTTCGCCTCAGGACCTGGGTGGCTACTACCGCCCTGACCCGGAGCGGACTTCGGCCGCGATGCGCCCCAGCGGAACGCTCAACGGGATCCTCACCGGGATTTGAACGGGTTGTATCGGCCGCCAGCCACGATGTGAACGGCGGCCGGGGTGAGGACGACGGCGCGGGGCGGAACCAACGCCTCGCGCCTTTTCCTTGCATGGCTCAGGCCGCTCCATGACATGCGGGTATGTCTCGCTGCGCCACGCGGGAGAGTACGTGATCGCACACTCGAGTACCCGAAGCGCGTTCGTCGCGCTGCCGCTGCTCCTGGTGCTGGGAGCATGTGGCGAGTCGCCGGCGCCTGAGGCAGCCCCGCCGTTCGCGGACACCCTTGCCGAAACCGTGCGGCCGCCCGTCCGCGACAGCGCACTGGACGCGGCACTCGCCGCCGTCGTCGCGGGTTTCGATGGCGAAGTCGGGATCCATGCCTACTTCCCGGACTCTCGCCGATTCGCTGCATTCAATGATGACCGCCGCTTCGTGCTGGCCAGCGTCTACAAGCTCGCTGTGGCGTACGCGGCGCTGCGCGGCGGACTCCGGCCGACGGACACGCTCGAGGTTACGGTGGGGGATCTGGCGCCCGGGGAGACGCCGCTCAGGGCGGGTGCCCGGGCGACAGTCGCGCAGCTCGTCGAGCGGAGTCTCGCGCACAGCGACAATACGGCATCGGACGTCCTGCTGCGCACGCTCGGCGGACCCGGCGAAGTCATGCGGCAGCTCACGGCGTTGGGGATCCGCGACCTCACGGTCGACCGCTCCATGCGCGAGGTCTTTGCCGACTGGCGCGGGATCCCGGAGCGCGACGGACTCCAGGCGTGGACGCTGTCGGAGTTCGAATCGAGGAGTGCGGGCGTTGCCGCCGCGGCGAGGGCAGAGGCGCAGGCCGCATTCGCCGATGACGAACGTGATGCCGGCACGGCAAAGGCCGTGGCCGAGCTGCTCGCCGCCATACACGCGGGCATCGGTCTGGACGACGCCGGTCGGGAGCTGATGTCGTCGTCGCTACGGCGGTCGGACACGGGCCCGAACCGGATCCGTGCCGGCGTCCCACCTGGCACGGTGGTGGCCGACAAGACCGGGACGCTCGGGCCGCTGACTCACGACGCCGGGATCATCACCCTCCCGGGCGGGCTGGGAGACGTGGTGCTCGTCGTGCTGGTGAGATCGAACGCGCCGGTCGCGGCGCGGGAGCGGATCATTGCAGCGGCGGCGAGGGCCGTGTGGGAGCACGCTACGGCCGATGCGCGCACCGTGCCCGCGCCATGAATCGCGATGATCAGCGTGGGCGCTGTTTCTGCGGAAAGAGAAGGATAGGCCCCGGCGGTGCGCCCGTCGTGCGCGGCGCGGACGAGCGCGGGCCGTCGATCAGCGTCGGCCCAGTGTCACCGTGAATGAGATCTCCTCACCGTTCCTCAGCACCACGACGGTGACGGTATCGCCCGGGCGGTGCGCGGCGAGAGCATCGCTCAGCCCCTGGAGGTCGGCGACCTCGAAGTCGCCGAATCGGATGATGATGTCGCCACCGCGGATCCCGGCCACTTCCGCCGGCGATCCACCACCGACGCCGCTCAGGAGCACGCCCTTCGCGACAGGCGTGAAGTCCGGTATCGAGCCGAGGTATGCGTCGAAAGTCGTGCCTCCGGTGATCGGCTGACCCGCTCCGCGCTGGAGGGTGAGCGGGGCATGCCGGTCGGCCACCAGCCGCACCACCCGCTCGACGATGTCGGCCACGGTCTCGAGTCCCTCGTAATCGACCCGGTCCCACGTGTCGGAGGGCCGGTGGTAGTCCTCGTGCACGTTCGTGAAGAAGTGGAGGACCGGGATGTCACGGGCGTAGAACGACGTGTGGTCGCTCGGGCCGTACCCGCTCGGATCCGTGGCCAGTTCAGGTCCCCCGGGACCCACCGCATCGGCGAGGATGCTTTCCCACTCGGCTGCGGTCCCGGTGCCATAGACGATGAGCGGGCCCGCACCGAGCCGGCCCACCATGTCCAGGTTGACCATGGCGCGTACCCGCTCGAGCGGCAGCGGCGGCTCGTTCACGAAGCGGCTCGAGCCGAGGAGGCCGAGCTCTTCACCGGTGAAGGTGACGAACATGACTGACCCGGCCGGACGGGGCCCCGTCGCGAGCGCCTCGGCAATCCGGAGCAGCGCCGCCACGCCGGACGCGTTGTCATCCGCGCCGTGATGGACACCGCCGCTGCCAGCGGGCGCCATGGAGCCGTATGATCCGGTGCCGAGGTGATCGTGATGGGCGCCGATGATGACGACGTCGTTGCGTCGGACCGGGTCGTCCCCGAGCAACACGCCGGCGACGTTCCGACCGGAGACGGCCGGACCGTGGGGGTCGAGCGCGGTCGTCCCGAAAACTTCCTGGAAGTACGAACCGTTGTACGCCGGGACGACGCCCAGGCGTTCGAACTCCCGTGCCACGTACTCCGCCGTGCAGGCCTCACCGGGCGTGCCCGTGAGGCGCCCCTCGAGCGCCGGGTCGGCCAGATAGCGCACCGCCGCCCGGGGTTGCAACTCGTCGCCGGCGATCGCGACGGGATCGGGACAGGCGAGCGCCGCGGGCTGGGCTGCCAGCGTGGCTGCGCTGGCGAGGGCCGTGATCAACGCCAGGGAATACGACGCCCAACGGGTTCGCCGGGCCAGCGAGGGCGCCAGCTCCGGCGTCGAGCCATGATCGACGGCCACCGGTCGGACTCTACCGCGGCCGTCGGCGCGGGGACGCCGCGCGGGCGTCATCGGCGGGGCCGGCCGCTGACGAGATCGACGATCGCGTCGAATTGCTCCCGCTGGCGGTGGAGCCTGTACCAGAGGAAGAACGCGGCGCCGGCGAGGACGTGTACGGTGATCCCGGCCGGTATCCACCAGAGGTAGAGCGGCAACCCGAGCACGGTGAGCGCAATGGCCACGGCGAGAACGGTCGTGAGCCAGCGGCTCATCATCCGCCGCGATTCTTCGGGCGAGCGGCTCGCGATCGCATCGACGAGCTGTTTCTGCGCCCAGCTTGCGTCCGGCCCGAGCTGCTGTTTGACTCGCTGCTTCCGAAGCTGCGGTGGTTCACGACCCGGGCGGAATCCCCTGATCGGCGGCTGCTGACCCTGCCTCGCCTTCCGTTGTCTCCCCATGCAATCACCTGCGTTGCCGTACGCGGACCGTTGCGGTCCGGCACCTGTCGTTCGAAATCCCCGCCCCCGGCCGGAGGCGTGGCGGCTGCCGTACTGAGCGCACGGACGCGATTGCCGACGCCTTGCGCAATCCCCGCGCCGCCCGGCGGACCCCTGGCCCGACCGATGGCGACTCGCACCGATCCGTGCTCATCGTTATGATGTGGGAGGACGCGCTGCCGCGCGACATGCGCGCCGGTGAACGCGCCAACCCACAAGATATCACGAGACGCCACGGTACGAGAAATCGCCCCGCCAGCGCGTGTCCCGTGCGTTGCCGCGGAGGGTGTGCCTGGCGCCGTGGCTCCCCGATTCCGGACGTATGAAGATGTCTGTGCCCGCTCTCCGATCCGCCACGATCACCGCCGGCTTCCTCGTGCTCGCCGTTGCCATGTTGCCCGACCAGCTCGCGGCGCAGGGCACGCGCGAGGACCCCACGGACTTCCAGGCGTGGTTCGCAACGAGCCTGACCTTCGATTTGCCGGACCGGTGGGAAGCCGGGCTCAAGTACCGCGTGCGCCTGATCGATGACGCTTCCACGTATCGTGGATCCTACCTGTACGCCGATCTGAGCCGCCGGTGGACGGACATGCTTTCCACAATGGTCGAGTACCGCCTAGCGCTGGTCGACCGTGGCACGTACCACCGGTACGCAGCCGGCGCCGAGGCGCGATACGACCTCACGGACGCACTGCAGGTCCGGGGGCGGGTGATCGGCCAGTACCAGCGGCAGAACTTCGACGACGGGCCGGTCGGGTCCACAGACTCCGATTTCCTGTTGCGGACGCGGCTGATCGCGCGTTACGACCTCTCCGATGCCTTCATGGCGTACGCATCGACGGAGCCGTACTTCACTTTCGAGGAGGACGAGTACTTCATCGACAACGTGCGCAACACGGTGGGGCTGCGGTGGGAGTTCCGGCCGGATCAGCAGCTCGAAATCTCCTACATCTACCGGCCTGACTATGCCCGCAGTTACAACCGGACGTTCCACATCATCAGCGTCGAGGCGGGATTCACTGTAGATCCGTTCTGAGTGGTGGCGGTGTGGCGCCGTTGTTCCCGTGCAGGCGGGAATGCATCGCGCCCTCGCAGGGATGACGAACCCTTATCCGTCGTTCCCGCGCACGCGGGAACCCCGATGTCCTGCGTAATCGCGTGGGAGAGCATCGCGCCCTCGCAGGGATCCCCGCCTTCGCGGGGATGACGGGCAATTATGACGGTGTCGCGCCCTCGCAGGGATCCCCGCTGTTGCGGGATGACGTACTCCTGATCCGTCGTTCCCGCGCACGCGGGAACCCCGATGTCCTGCGTAATCGCACGGGAAAAGCGTTGCGCCCTCGCAGGGATCCCCGCTTTCGCGGGGATGACGGGCAATTATGACGGCGTTGCGCCCTCGCAGGGATCCCCGCTGTTGCGGGATGACGTACTCCTGATCCGTCGTTCCCGCGAACGCGGGAACCCCGATGTCCTGCGTAGCCGCGTGGGAAAAGCGTTGCGCCCTCGCAGGGATCCCCGCTTTCGCGGGGATGACGGGCAATTATGACGGTGTCGCGCTCTCGCGGGGATGACGGGCAATTATGACGGCGTCGCGGCCCCGCGGGGATCCCCGCCCTTTTTACGGGGACGTTGGCGAGAGCCCTATGCCTTCTCAGCAGGTGTTCGCGTTACACGGCGCCTCGAGCGGAGTGGGGAGGTTTTCGGCGCCGTTCGTGAGCCCGCCGGCCCGAATGTAGTCCTCGATGAACGGGCGGTACATCTCGAAGCGCGCGATGTCATTGGCGGTCCTGCCGGTTCGCTCGGCAGTCGCCAGAACATCCGCGACCTGCTGGACCCGGGCGAGGAGCGCGTCCACGTCCCAGATGGGAGGTGAACCGACGCGCGCCAGCTCGGCGAGGAACGCCTCCTCGAAACCGGGGACCTGCCGGAACCGCTGGCTGAAGATGGCGGGCGACCTGGGTTCGAGGAGAGGCGTTTGCATCCGGGTAATGGGATTGGTGCCGGCCCAGAACGTCTCGTCCGCACCCCACGGGATCATGAGCATCCGCCCGTCCTTCGGGTGGAAGTACAGGTACGTGTTGTTGCTGTGAATGGAGAAGCCGTCGTAGTAGCTGGTAGCGGCTTCCACGGCGTAGTAGGTCAGGTACCGGTCGAGATCGACCAGCGCGCCGACGGTGGACATGAACGTCTGGGGCGTCGACGAAAGCACCGCGTTGGCAACGGCGATGATGTCGTCGCGCCTGCGCCCGTCCTCCTCCTGATTCTTGAGATCGATCTCGTACGGGTTCTCGATGAAGTTGCGACCGGGCCCCAGCTCGACCTCGTACAGGTTCCCGTCCGCGTATTCGGCGCCGAAGTTCCTGCGCAGGAAGTCCTTGTTGATCGGTTCCCGCATCAGGTAGATGCCGTTCAGGTGGCCGTTGATGGTGACCACCGCGTGTGCGGTCATGGGAGCGGCGATCCCGGCCCGCCGGAACACCTCGTACGTCATATGCTCGTTGATGAGGCTGAGATCCTGACGCTCGTTCTTGAGGATCATCTTCTCGAGCCCGTACAGCTCCTGCCCGCGCACGAATTCGTCGAACTTGATGCTCAGGCTCGGCTTGTCGTCGATCCGGCGGTACGGGTGCGCGATGCCGCCGGACTGGCGCACGCCGACGTTGGTGAGTGTCACGCCGTCGAAGGTGAAGGTAGCGGGAACGCGGTATTCCGTGCGCTGCTCGACGGCGGGGACGTATTGCGGGTCGATGACGATGTCGATGTGGTGCAGGACCCTGGTGTCGTACACGAAGTCGACTGCCGCCTGGATCCGTGCCTGCGCCTCCGAGCCGGGTCGCAGCGGGTCCTCCCGGCAAGCCGCGAGGAGGACGACGGTGAGGAGCGCGAAGAGCTGCAGCGAAGTTCGGCCTGCCATGGGGAAGCCTCGCGAAGGTGAGGCATGCGGATGACCGAGAGGCTGTGCCACGTCAGGTGGCTCCGGCCGAGCGAGCCGGATCGAGTGTCGATGATATCCCGAACGTAATTGCGGGCCAGGACCGGGTCAAGCGCGTGCGCTCTTCTCCCGTAGCACGGAATGCCGAACCGAATGCGCCGCCAGGGGTACCGGGGAAACTCCGGGGTTGACCGAACGATCCCGGTGGGATTACGTTGGCGGCTAGCCGTAACTGCTTGTTGGATCGTTTCTTCTGCGTCGTGCCGCGGCGGTTTCGCCGCGGGGCCCACCCGGAGTGGTCGTAGTTCGCATGCGGTCAGAAATCGTGCTGCTCGGGTTCGTGGCGTTTCTCCCCGCAATGCTGGCGGGCTCGGTGCCCCTCAGCGAAGCGTTGCCGTTCGGCGACGGTCTGGTTGGCCCCGCCGTGACGGGCGCAGTCAGCGGTCCCGCAGCCTCGCCGGCCGAGTCACACGATTCCAGCGAGGGAACGACCGCCTCGTCCATGCCCGACACGGCGTCGCTGGCGTGGAAGGTCGAGTCCGCGCTGTCCGCTCTCGCTCCCCACATCGTCGCGCAGAGTCACCCCGAAGCGCTGCGGACGGCGCTTCATGCGTACTACGACTTCGTCGACAGCCATCCCGAACGCGTCCGGAACCCGTACTTCTATTACGTCGATTTCGGCCTCGACAACCTGACGCCGCGTGGGTACGTCTTCGACATGTCGTCGTGGGAAGTCGTGGACGGACCGTTTACGGTGTCGCACGGGCGAGGCTCGCTCGCGGCCGATGGCGTGCCGACCCGATTCTCCAATCAGCCCGGGAGCTACGCCACCTCGCTCGGGCTCTACGTCACTGCCGAGACGTATACGTTCAGCGGCCGTGCCAGCGGCCGGGCGTACACATCGGTCGGCCTCCGTCTCGACGGTGTCTCGGGATCCTTCAACGACAATGCGCGGCGGCGGGGGATCGTGGTGCATGGCGCCCCGTACGTCACGGCCGCGCGCGCCGGCCTGAGCGAGGGCTGCCCCGCGATGGAGCAGGCGAGGGCGAGGCGGCTCCTGCCGATGATCGCGAACGGCGGGCTCGTCTTCCATTTCTCGCCGAACGACGAGCGCTGGCTGGCTCAGGCGATGGCCGGCCTCGACGCCCTCGCCGCCGCAGACTGACACCGACGGGGTGGCGGGAGTCCGTCGGGCTGAACCCCGGACCACCTGCGACAATCCAAAACCGAGCGGCGGCCGTGACATTCCCCGTCGCTCGGGCGGACGTTCCCGGGAGTCACCCCGAGCGGCGGGCTTCCTCCACCCAGGCGCGCCACTCGCTTTCGGCGTCGCCCAGCGTCAGACGGTGCTTCCAGCGCACGAGAGGCGTCGTGAGGAGTAACGGTTCCTCGGCGAGCTTCGCGATCCACCGTGCGTCGGTCAGATTCGCCGCGCGAAGCCCGAGCTCGGCGAAGCGGCGGGATTCGCGGTTGACGAGGGCGGCCACGCCGAACCTCTCGACGAAGCGCCTCAGCTCACCGGGCGACGCGGGTCGCTGGTTCAGGTCCACGAAGTGGGTCCTGATGCGGCGCTCGGCGAAGAATCGAAGCGCCTTTCGCGTCGCCGGGTCCTTCTTCACACCGAATATCTGAATCTCCATCCCGCGAAAGGTGAGGCGAGTCGGGCCGGACGTCCAGTGCAATGTCGTCGTCGTGGCGCCACGTGAGCTTGCCCTGCCACGAACGCGGTGCTAGACTTGTACCTACGAAGTTTCGTCCAGGCGGACGGATTTGCGAGGCCGCTTGCTACCGCCGGGCGGGGCGCGAGATGTTGTTCCCGATGTGGGAGCGTGCGCCGGCCGCCGAAACAAAAGCTAAAGTGCCGGGACTTCAGGTTTGCAATCGATCGGGCCCCGCACTGACAGGCTGCGGGGCTCTTTTTGCATGCGCATGTGGAGGCACTGGTGCCTGAGAGTCGCTTTCTCGACGTCCTGAAGCACCGCGTCATCATTTACGACGGCGCGATGGGCACGAGCATCCAGGCGTGCGGTCTCGGGCCGGCCGATTTCGGCGGTGCTGCGCTCGACGGCTGCAACGACCACCTGGTCCTGTCGCGACCCGACGTGATCGAGGCGATCCACGCGTCGTTCCTGGAAGTCGGTTGCGACGTGGTGGAGACGAACACCTTTCGGGCGAACCGCCTCACCCTCAGGGAATACGGGCTCTCGGACCGGGTGCTCGAAATGAACCGGGCGGCCGCGTCACTGGCGCGAAGGGTCGCCGACCGCTTCTCGACGCCGGACCACCCCCGTTTCGTCGCGGGGAGCATCGGGCCGAGCGGCTTCCTGCCGAGCACGTCGGACCCCACCCTGGGCGCGATGACCTATGCCGAGCTGGCGGACGCTTTCGCGGAGCAGGCACGCGGCCTGGTCGAGGGCGGTGCCGACGTCCTGATCATCGAGACCAGCCAGGACATCCTCGAGGTCAAGGCTCAGATCGCCGGGATCCGCCGGTACTTCGCGGAGTCCGGCGAGTGGCGGCCGATCCAGGCGCAGGTCACGCTCGACACCTCCGGCCGCATGCTGCTGGGCACCGACATCGCCGCCGCGGCCGCGATCCTGGAAGCGCTGCGCGTGGACGTGATCGGACTCAACTGTTCGACCGGCCCGGAGCACATGCGCCAGCCGGTGCGCTACCTGTGCGAGAACGTGCGGCTCCCCATCAGCGTGATCCCGAACGCGGGGATCCCGTACAACGAGGGCGGCACCGCAATCTATCCGCTGACGCCCGAGGAGCTGGCGGAAGCGCACGAGGAGTTCGTCACGCGGTTCGGTGTTTCCATCGTGGGCGGGTGCTGCGGCACCACGCCCGCGCACCTTGCCGCGGTGGTCGAGCGGGTCGCCGGGCGCAAGCCGCTCGAGCGCAGCGTGCCGCGCGTCGCCCGCGTCGCCAGCGCGATGACCGCTTCGCCGCTCGTCCAGGAGCCCCGGCCGACGCTCATCGGCGAGCGCGTCAACGCGCAGGGTTCCCGCGCCGTCAAGCGCCTCCTCCTCGCCGATGACTACGATGGCGTGCTCGATATCGCCCGCGGCCAGGTCGAGGGCGGCGCGCACCTCCTCGACGTCTGCGTCGCACTGACCGAGCGCTCCGACGAGGCCGACCAGATGCGGAAGCTCGTCAAGCTGCTGGCCCAGGGGGTCGAGGCGCCGCTGGTGATCGACACCACGGAGAACGACGTGGTGAGGGCCGCGCTCGAGCAGTACCCAGGTCTCGCGGTGATCAACTCCATCAACCTGGAGGCGGGGCGCGAGCGCGCCGACTTCGTCCTCCCGCTGGCCGTCCAGCACGGCGCGGCAGTCATCGCGCTGACCATCGACGAGGCGGGGATGGCGAAGACCGCCGAGCGGAAGGTCGAGATCGCCCGGCGCATCACGGACATTGCCGTCAACGAACACGGCCTGGACCCCGACCGCCTGATCTTCGATGCCCTGACCTTCACGCTGGCGACGGGGGAGGCCGAATACCGCCGGTCGGCCGTCGAGACGATCGAGGGGATCCGGAGGATCAAGGCGGAGATCCCGGGCGTGCTGACGACGCTCGGCGTGTCCAACGTCTCATTCGGCCTCGACCGCCACGCCCGCAGTGTCCTCAACTCGGTCTTCCTCCACCACTGCGTGGAGGCGGGGCTCGACATGGCGATCGTCAACCCGGCGCACGTCAAGCCGTACGCCGAGATCGACGCGGAGCAGCGTGCGCTCGCCGACGACCTGATCTTCGATCGCCGCGACGATGCTCTCGCTCGCTTCATCGCCTTTTTCGAGCAGCACCAGGCGGAGGAGCAGGAGGCAGTCGATCCCACCGCGGACATGACCCCGGAGCAGGCGATTCACTGGAAGATCGTGCACCGGAAGAAGGAGGGGATCGAGGAGCTCGTCGATCTTGCAGTACGGCGTAGGGCTGAGGCCAAGGCTAGTGAGGTCGTCGCGGGCGGGGATCCTGCCGGGCGTGGAGCTGCGTTCATCGGCGGCGGCGAGCTCGACGAAGTCGTGGGCGATGCTTCCCTCGTGGCGTCAGCCGACGGCACAGAAGCCGTCGTTGGCGAAGAAGCGTCCGCCAGCACCGCGAACGACGAAGACCCCGGCACTAGCCCTGGCCCTTTGCCGTTTAACGAGGCGGCAGTGGAGGTCCTGAACGGCGTCCTCCTGCCGGCAATGAAGGAAGTCGGTGACAAGTTCGGCGCCGGTGAGCTGATCCTGCCCTTCGTGCTACAGTCGGCGGAAGTCATGAAGCGGGCCGTGGCGCGGGTGGAGACATACCTGGAGAAGGTGGACGGGCAGAGCAAGGGGAAGGTCGTGCTGGCGACGGTGTTCGGCGATGTGCACGACATCGGGAAGAACCTGGTGCATACGATCCTGAGCAACAACGGCTACACGGTGCACGACCTGGGGAAGCAGGTCCCGGTCAACACGATCATCGAGAAGGCCGTCGAGGTGGGCGCCGACGCGATCGGCCTCTCCGCGCTACTCGTCTCCACCTCGCGGCAGATGCCGCTGTGCGTGCAGGAGCTGTATTCGCGAGGGCTGAACATCCCCGTGATGGTCGGCGGCGCGGCGATCAATCCGTCGTTCGTGCGGACGTCCGCGCTGGTGGACGAGGCGAAGACGACGCCGTACCCGGGCGGGCTCTTCTACTGCAAGGACGCGTTCGAGGGGCTCGCGACGGTGGACGCGCTCGTCGATCCGGAGCGACGTGACGACTTCGTCGCCACGCGCAACCGCGAGATCGTGGAGGGCGTCGCCCGCAGGGCGGAGCTCCAGGCGATGGCGCGCGCGGCCCGGCCATCGGCAGGAAGGGCCGGGCCGAGCCGGGATGTCGAAATTCCGGCACCGCCGTTCTGGGGGGTACGCGTGCTCGACCGCCTGCCGCTCCTCGAGCTGTACGAGCACATCGACCTCAACACGCTCTACCGGCTGCACTGGGGTGCGAAGAACGCCAAGGGCGAGGAGTGGGAGCGACTGGTCCGGGAGGAGTTCGAGCCTCGCCTCGAGCGGTACAAGCGCGAGGCGCAGGCGGGCGGCTGGGTCACGCCCCGCGCCGTCTACGGCTATTTCCCTGCCGCGTCGGATGGCAACGACCTCGTCGTCTACGAACCGGGCGAAGGCGGCGCCGAGATCGCGCGCTTCGACTTCCCGCGCCAGGTGGACCGCGACGAGCTCTGCCTCGCCGATTACTTCCTCCCCGTCGACGCGGATCGCCGCGACGTCGTCGCGTTCCAGGTCGTCACGGTGGGAGACCGCATCCTGGAACGCACTGCCGGGATGATGGACGGGGGCGACTACGGCGAGGGCTATTTCCTGCACGGCTTCGGCGTCCGACTGGCGGAAGCTTCCGCCGAGTTCGTACACCGCCGCATCCGCGCGGAGCTCGGCATTCCACAGGGGCGCGGGCTGCGCTACTCCTGGGGCTATGGCGCCTGTCCGGAGCACCGGCAACACGAGATCGTGTTCCGCCTCCTCCCGCCCACGCGCGAACGCCTGGGGCTGGACCTCACCGAGGCGGGCGTGATCGTGCCGGAACTGTCCACGGCTGCGCTGGTCGTGCATCATCCGGAGGCGAAATACTTTACGGCATAAGGCCAGGGCGAGGGCTAGGGCTGGGGCTAGTTCCGAGCCCGCGCCCGAGCCCGAGCCCGCTCCCGGAAAGAGCTGCCATGACTGGATTTCATCACGAGAAGATGGACGTTTATCGGGCGTCCATAGAGTTTCTCACGTTGGCAGCCCGACTTGCCGAAGGCATACCGCGGGGCAACGGATACGTTACTGACCAACTGCAGCGCGCGGCGATGTCGATAGCATTGAACATCGCTGAGGGTGCCGGTGAGTTCAGTCGCCAGGACAAGACCCGCTTCTACCGGATTGCTCGTCGATCCGCGACGGAGTGTGCGGCAATCCTCGACGCCATGGTGGCGCTGGAAATCGCCCGCCGTGACGACGTTCAGATGGGAAAGCAGCTACTGGATCGAATCTGCGCCATGCTTACACGACTTGCGCAGCCAGATGAACGGACGGGCTCGGGCTCGGCGATGAGCGAGCGCAATGACCTTTAGCGACCTGTTGTCCGATCCGCGCCCGCACGTCTTCGACGGCGCGATGGGGACCATGCTCTACTCCATGGGCGTGTCCATTCATCGCTGCTTCGAGGAACTGAGCGTGAAGGAGCCGTCGCTGGTGCTGGACGTGCATGCGGCGTACGTCAAGGCGGGTGCGGAGGTGCTGGAGACGAACAGCTACGGCGCGAACCGGGCGAAGCTGTCGCAGTACGGGCTGGAGGATCAGGTCACGGAGATCAACGCCCGGGCGGCGGAGCTGGCCAGGCGCGCGGCGAGGGACAGGGCGCTCGTTGCCGGTGCGATCGGTCCGCTCGGGATCCGCATCGAACCGTACGGCCCGACCTCGGCAGCAGAGGCGAGGGAGCTGTTCCGGGAACAGGCTCTGGGGCTCCTCGAGGGCGGCGTGGACGTGTTCATCCTCGAGACGTTCAGCGACCTCGCGGAGATCCACGAGGCGCTCCAGGCGGTGCGGGAGATCTCGGACCTCCCGGTCATCTGCCAGATGACGATCCAGGAGAGCGGTGCCACGCTCTACGGCACCACGCCCGAAGTGTGTGCCGAAAAGCTGGACGCGTGGGGCGCGGACGTCATCGGCCTCAACTGCTCGGTCGGGCCTGCCGGCATCCTCGGCGGCATCGAGAAGATGGCGGCGGTGACGGACAGGAAGCTGTCGGCCCAGCCGAACGCGGGTCTCCCCCGGGACGTGCAGGGGCGGAAGCTCTACATGGCGTCGCCCGAGTACATGGCGTCATTTGCGCAGCGGCTCATCCGGGCGGGCGCGAAGTTCGTGGGCGGCTGTTGCGGTACCACGCCGGAGCACATCCGTCGGATCGCCGACGCAGTCCACGCCACCTCCCCGGGCCGGCTGCGGGCAACAGTGGTCGTCGAGAAAGCGGAGGAGCCCGAAGCGCAGGTCAGGCCTGTGCCGCTCGCGGAGCGTTCTCGCTGGGGCGCGAAGATCGCGGCCGGCCAGTTCGTCACCACTGTCGAGATCGTGCCGCCGCGGGGCGTCGACGGTTCGCGCATGCTCGACGGGGTGCGGCTGCTCAAGCGGGCGGGCGTGGACGCGGTGAACGTGCCCGACGGTCCGCGGGCGCAGTCGCGGATGGGCGTGATCGCGACGTCGGTGCTCGTCGAGCAGGTGGTCGGCATCGAGGCCGTCGTTCACTACTGCTGCCGCGACCGCAACCTCCTGGGCATGCTCTCGGACCTGCTGGGCGCGCACGCGCTCGGGCTGCGCAACCTGCTGTTGATCACGGGTGACCCGCCGAAGATGGGGCCGTACCCCGACGCAACGGCGGTATTCGACATCGACTCGATCGGGCTGACGAACCTGGCGAACCGGCTGAACCACGGCCTCGACCCGGGTGGCAATCCGATCGGCGAGCCTACCGCGTTCACGATCGGCGTGGGCGCGAACCCCGGCGCGCCGGACACCGCTCACGAGCTGAACCGCTTCTACTGGAAGGTCGAGGCCGGCGCCGAATACGCGATCACGCAGCCGGTCTTCGATGCCGAGCAGCTCCTCTCCTTCATCGAGGAGATCAGGAAGCGGAACGTATGGATCCCGATCGTCGCCGGGATCTGGCCGCTGGTCTCCGCGAGGAACGCTGAATTCCTGGCGAACGAGGTGCCCGGCGTGGTCGTGCCCCCCGCGATCGTCGACCGGATGCGGCGGGCTTCGAACAGGGGGAAGGAATTTGCGCTGGCGGAAGGGATCGCCATCGCGCGCGAGATGTTCGACCGGGTCCGGCCGCACGTGCAGGGCATCCAGGTCAGCGCGCCGTTCGGGCGGGTCGCATACGCGCTCCAGGTCTTCGAAGGGATCGAGGGGATCGATCCGACACCGCCGGACGACGATGAGGCGCAGTCCCCGCCCGCCGGGTTCACGCCTCCCTCCGCGCGCGCCATTGCATCGTCGTGACGGCAAGGACGCCAGAAACGTGAGGGTCTGAAACGATGCGGTTCTGGAAGGGCCAGGCGCTGGGCAATGACTACCTGGTCGTGGACCAGGCCGATCTGCCGTGGCCGCTCACGGCGGCACGTGTCCGTGCACTCTGCGACAGGTGGCACGGGATCGGTTCGGACGGCGTGCTCCTGGTCGACACGGCGGAGGCGCCGTACCGGCTGCGGATCTTCAATCCCGATGGCAGTGAGGCGGAGAAGAGCGGGAACGGCCTGCGCATCCTCGCCGCCTATCTGTACGAGCGTCGCCTTGTCGACATGGAGCCCTTCTCGATCCGGCTGCCTGGCGAAACCGTCGAGATGCGCGTGGAGGAGGTGGGGCACGGGGGCGTACTCCAGGTCACCGTCGCCATGGGACCCGCCCGCTTCACAGGTCGGGACGTCGGGTTCCAACCCGAACCGGGCAACGCGCTGGGCTACCGGCTCTCCCTGGACGGTGGCGACGCCGTGGAGATCAATCCCGTCTCAGTGGGGAACCCCCATTGCGTGGTCTTTCGTGACACGCTGGATCATGGTGAGTTCCTGCGAGTGGCGCCGCGGCTTACGTCGCATCAGGCGTTCGCCGGCGGGACCAACGTCCAGTTCGCCCGGGTAGCGGGCGCCGACCAGCTCGAGATCCTCATCTGGGAACGGGGGGCTGGCGAGACGCTCGCCTCGGGTTCGAGTGCAAGCGCGGCGGCTGCGGCTGCGGTGCGGCTCGGCCATGTCCCGCCGGGTACGGTGACCGTGAACATGCCCGGTGGTACCGTACGGGTCGACATCTCGCCGGATTTCGCCGTGACGCTGGGCGGCCCTGCCCAGATGGTCTACACCGGCGAGCTGCTCCCCGCCGTCGTCGAGGCCATGCGCCGGTGAGGCGAGGCGACAGCGACGGGACCCCAGCCCCGGCCTGAGTCGTAGAGGGACCGTGGCCGCCACCGGCGAGCCGTCATCCGCCTCGTCGCACCCACCATTGCGCCTGTTTCCAATGCTTCATGGATCCCCGCCTGCGCGGGGGACGACGGTGTGGGGAGCATACGGAATTAGCCCTGGCCCCAGCCCTGGCCTTAGCCCCAACCCCAGGGGCGTCTCCTATGTCCGCACCCGCAGCATGAGGACGCCGGCCGCGACAGCGAAAACTGCGTTCGGCAGCCACGCCGCCGCGAGCGGCGGCAGGACGCCGCCCGCTCCGGCGCCGCCGGC
>Ga0180220_1000966_pt1 | contig 24709 bp, 19 predicted proteins | sample eDN5th37CBELigBY_FD_151335 | JGI IMG/M metagenome (GOLD analysis project Ga0180220, IMG submission 151335) | Enriched backyard soil microbial communities from Emeryville, California, USA - eDNA 5th pass 37_C BE-Lig BY (version 2) (version 2) | ecosystem: Environmental > Terrestrial > Soil >...
CCTCGACGACCTTGCGGGCGACGAACTCGAGCCCGCCGAGCGCCGCGAGCTCGGCGGGGGTGAGGAGATCGGCCCGCCGAGCCGGTCCGGGTGTGGCGATGATGGTATTGCTCATAACTCACAACGACTTGGCAAAGGTCGGCCCGCGCCGCTGTCGGTGCGACGGCCCTGTCGATGCACTACACCACGCCGGGCCGTAAGATCGCGTCCCGCAAAAATTTCCGTCGCTGGTAGCGCCGGGGATCCGGATCGGCGCCCCCGAGGGGGCGAAAGGTGGTGCACTGCGGTAAATGCTGCTATCTTCCAGTATTGGGAACCAACCGTATCGGCATCTGCCTCTCGCAAGGGGTAGGCCGTCACCTCCAACCAAGGAAGCCATGAGATCGGTCAAGAGCCTTTCTTTATTGGTGTTCCTCCTGGCTGGTTGTGCTGGGCAGACGCGTGAGACCGTTTCCGGCCAACAGCCCGCGGCTCCGGCGCGTTTCGGTCCGGAGACCGCAGCAGAGGGGATCACCCCGGCCACGATCCACCGCCATATAGCTTTCCTAGCCAGCGACGAGATGCGGGGCCGTAACACGCCAAGCCCGGAGCTCGACCGCGCGGCGGAGTACATCGCCGGAGAGTTCCGCAGCTACGGTCTGCAGCCCGGCGTCGACGACGATACGTACATACAGAGGTACGCGCTGCAGCGGCGTGCGCTGGACAAAGATGCGACGCGGCTCACGCTCCGTTCGGGGGCGGCCGAGGTGGCGCTCGAGCTCGGCACCGATTTCGCCGCCTACGCCGGGGTGCCGAACGAGGTGAGCGCGCCGGTCGCGGTGGTGGCCGGCGAGCTCGAGAGCGGGACGCAGGGGCTGAACGGCCGGGTCGCGATCGCTCGGATCGCCGGCGCCGACCTGACCCGCGACTTCGAGCGGACGCTGATGCGCCGGCGGGCCGCGGCCCGGGCGGCGGGTGCCGCGGCGGTCATCTTCGTAGTCGACGAGTCGTTCCCGGCGCAGACGATCGCGGTGACCGTCAACCAGAACGCCCGGGCACCCGGGCGCTATTCGGTCGGCGAGTCGCGCGAGATCCCGGCCTTCCTGGTCACCCAGGCGGCGGTCCGGCGAGTCGCGCAGGGGTTGAAGGTCGATCTCACGCCTCTGCTCGGGAGCGCCGTGAGCGGCGCGGGTCGGGTCGTGGCCGGGGCGGGGGAGGGGCTCACCGCGGTGGCCAGTGCGCCGATCAAGCTGATCGAGGACCACCGGGCGCCGAACGTGGTCGCGGTCCTCCCGGGGAGCGACCCCGAGCTGCGGGATACCTACGTGGTATTCAGCGCGCACTTCGATCACGTCGGGGTAAACCCGAATAGACCGGATGCCACTGGAGATTCGATCTACAACGGCGCGGACGACAACGCCTCGGGCACGGCCGGGCTGCTGGAGGTGGCGCGGGCCTTCGCGTCGCTGCCCAAGGCGCCCGCCCGCTCGCTGGTCTTCCTCGCCGTGAGCGCCGAGGAGAAGGGGTTGCTCGGGTCGCAGTACTACAGCGACAACCCCACCGTCCCGCTGGATAAGATCGTCGCCAACATCAACGTGGACATGATCGGCCGGAACGCGCCGGACAGCATCGTGGTGATCGGGCAGGAGTACTCCTCGCTCGGGCCGCTGGTGCAGGATGTGGCGCGGGCACGCCCGGAGCTCGGGTTGACCGTGGCGCAGGACATCTGGCCGCAAGAGCGCTTCTTCTTCCGCAGCGATCACTACAACTTCGCGCGCAAGGAGATCCCGGCACTGTTCTTCTTCGCCGGTGTGCACCAAGATTATCACCGGCCGTCGGACCAAGTGGAGAAGATCGACACCGACAAGGCCGCGCGGGTATCGAGGTTGATCTTCTTCACCGCGTACGAGATAGCCAGTCGTCGGGAGCCCCCGGCCTGGACGGAGCAGGGGCTCCGCGAGGTCCGGGCGATGACCGCGCGCGGTCGTTAGACGTGCACCGTACCGCCTCGCGAGCTGTGAGCGTGACCTGGGGCGGTACGACTTACCTGCTTACAGAGAGGAGACGAAAATGTCGTTCATTGGGTCGATCTTCTTCCTGGCTGCCTTGGTCTCCGGCGTCTTCGTGCCGATCTACTTCGGCCGGGGGCTCGCCGAGGGCGATACGACGCGGATGCTGACTTCGCTCGTGTTCGTGGCCCTCTGCGCGGTCTTCGTGGCGATCTTCTCCGTGGTGGAGCGGGGGCGGAAGCCACAGCGGGTGGAGCACTGATCGGCGGAACCAGATAGTCGTCGATCGGCTGGTGCAATGAGAGGCGCCGTGGCATGAGCCACGGCGCCTCTCTTGTTCGCTAGGGCCGTCCTCCGGCAGGGGTGACGGCCCCGTGCGCGTTCGCTCAGAATGCGACCAGGTCGAAACCGAAGAAGAGACCGTACCCGGTGCCGGCCGCCATGCGCTCCGCGAAGCGGAAACGGTTGACATCGGCGCCGGAGGCACCTTCGCCGTTACCGGAGGTCTTGATCACCGCGGTCGAGAGGTTGAATCCGCCGAGGCCGAGGCTCAGTCCGGCGGTCAGCGCACTCGCGCCATCGAGCGAGGTGGCATACCCACCGCGTACCGTGATGAAGCTGAGGAGGGGGATCTTCTGCTCGACCCCCAGCGCAGCGTACTTCGGCCACCCGAGGTAGAGGTCGCCATCGCCCTGGATCGTGCTGTAGGTCGCGCCGAGTACGGTGCCCGTGCCGGGGGTCTTCACGCCGACGCCCAACCGGATCGTCCGCGGGGCGTAGGACTGGGTGAAGAGGTCACGCGCGATATCGTACGCCCCCTGCTCCACCCCCTCGGCATCGAAGCGCCGCGGCTCGAAGCGATCGAGGAGGTCGCCGATCCCCATGTCGCTCAACTCGCTGCCGGCGAACTGATGGCCGCGGAGCTCGAGATCCTCGTCCCAAGACATCCGCTGGGCGAGGTTGTCGACCGCGAGGCCGACGGTGAGCCAGGGGAGGGGCTGCGCCGCCACACCCACGTCCATCGCCACCCCGCTGCCGCCTTTGGAGCGTACGGCAAGGACAGTGATGTCGATGTCCTGCCGATCGATATCGACGTACGGCTCGAAGATCCGGCCGCGCTGCAGCTCATGGCCGATGATGTAGCGGCCCGTGACCCCGACGCTGACCGGGAAGGGGAGGAGCGCCAGGTCGAGCTTCCGACCGTAGGAGGCGCTGATCGTGGTGAAGGCAGCCGAACGCGCGGCGGTGTTGCCGACACGATACTCGCCGAGTCGGGTACGATCGATGTCGCCGTACTGACGCGCGTAGAGCATCAGGTCGATGAGCTCCTTGCCGACGCTGCCACTGATCAGCCCGGTCGACGCGACACCGACCGCGACCGGCCCGAAGCTGAGCCCGGCCCAGGACCCACGGCCGTTGGCCCGGAGCTCGAGCCCGGTGGCCGGGATGTCGGCCAGCAACTTCGCACGATCGTTGTCGGTGATGTCGTCGCCCTTGTTCAGGATGTCGTACATGTCGACGACGTTCGGCCCCAGCATCGTCGCCGTGATGTCGAGCGAAGGGAGGGCGAAAGACCAGCGCGGCTGATTGGCGAGACCCAACAGCGCGGGGTTCCAGGCCGCGGCTTCGTAGCCGCGCGCGAGGCCGGCGTAGGCGCCGGCCATGCCGGCGCCGCGCAGGGATGGGCCGAACTGCGCCTGGAGCGGCGTGGCAGCCGTCAGCAGCAGGGTCGGCACGAGGAATCTGAATGTTCTATTCACGTTCTCAGTCCCGAGGGGAGAGGGTAGTCGTTGTTAGTTGGCCTTCTGCAGCCGAATGACCAACGAGATCGGGTAATCACGCTCGACGCCGTTTTCATCGGTGAGCGGGATCGTCGCCTCCGAGAGTGAGAACTCGAGATAGGTCGAGGTCGCCGTGTAGTTGAAGGACTCCCACCCCTTGGCCGTCTGGAAGCTGATCTGGTTGCCGGAGGTCTGATAAGAAACGGTGCTCGGCGAGCCGGCCGAACCCGACACGACCTCGATCGTGACCTCCTTGGAGGTGACCGTCGCGCCTACCACCGCCTGGACGACACCCTTGATCACGGCGGAGCCGCTGACCGTGCCGGCCTGCGCATTGAAGTTCAGGGTGCCGTGCGCACTCGTGATGACCGCGCCGATCTTGGGATAGCGGTTGATCACCGAAGCGTCGGTGAAGACTCCGATCGACGAGCCGCTGCTTGCGGCGAGCCCGCCCAAGCATGGATTCGCCTCCAGAATGCCGCACACGAACTCGTAGGTGCCGGACTCGATGGTACCGCCGGTCGGGTTGTACTCGGCCTGCGGACGCAGAGTCACGGGCGTGGTATGACCGACCGCGGTCGTGCCGAGGAGCTTGATCCACCCGGTGATGACCTTGCGGTCGATGTCGAGGTGGACCTTCGGCGCGACCTCGATCTTGCCGGAACCGGCATTGACGTAGATGAAGAAGCCCAAGGAGTTCAGCAGGTCCGAGAGCTCGTCGGTGGCGATACTGTTCTGCAGCACGCCGCCGTTGCCGCCCGCGATGAGCGAGGTCCGCCCGCCGCTCGGGTTGGTCGGGATCGTGATCTCGACCTTGGCCTGCTGGGAGAGCTCCAGCCCCTTGGGGGTTATCTCGAAGGCGGTGCCGGCGATGACGTCGCCGTTGATATCCGCGCCCAGCCCCGTGCCGGAGGTCGGCTGGATCGAGATGTTGGTGGTCGAATTGATCGCGCCGCTGGGGACATCGAGAGAGAGCCCAGCGGGGGTGCTGACCGTACCACCCGACGACCCGATCGGTTTCTCCACCTTGCCGGTCGGATCGAGCTCGAATGGGTCTTGGTCATCGGGGGAGCACGCAACGAGGCCGGCCAACGCTAGTGCGGCCAAGAATCGCGTCCGTGACATTTTTGAATACCTTTCCGAGAGTGGCTGTGTGGTCTAGTACTACGGAGAGAGGGTCTGTAGAGTATGCTGCATCGTCTGTGTAGTCAATAGGGTCGAGGCCGCGGGGCGGACGGCCGCGCGCGGCGCGCCAGATTGATCAGGTGACGGCGCGGCGCTATTTTATATGGTTATCGATGTTTGTGGCATTCCAAGCGGAGACGGCGCACGCGTGCGGATCGAACGGATTCGGAACTTCTGTATCGTAGCCCATATCGACCACGGCAAGTCGACGCTGGCGGACCGGCTGCTCGAGCAGACCGGGACGTTGCAGCAGCGGGAGATGAAGGATCAGGTCCTCGACAGCAACGAGCTGGAGCGCGAGCGGGGGATCACGATCAAGCTGCACGCGGTCCGCATGCACTACCGGAGCCAGTCGGGCGAATCGTACGAGTTCAATCTGATCGACACACCCGGGCACGTCGACTTCACTTACGAGGTTTCGCGCTCGCTCGCGGCGTGCGAGGGGGCGTTGCTGGTCGTCGATGCGAGCCAGGGTGTCCAGGCACAGACGTTGTCGAACCTCTTCTTGGCGCTGGACGCGGGGCTCGAGATCATCCCGGTACTGAACAAGATCGATCTCCCGGGAGCGGAGCCGGAGCGCCGTCGTGACGAGCTGGTCGAGTTGCTCGGAGTCGATCCGCAGGACGTGCTGTTGGTCTCGGCGAAGACGGGGCTCGGGATAGCGGAGCTGCTGGAGGCGATAGTGGCGCGGATCCCGCCGCCGCAGGGGGATCCGGACGCGCCGTTGCGGGCGTTGATCTTCGATTCGTACTACGACCAGTACCAGGGGGCGATCCCACAGGTGCGGATCGTGGATGGGGTGCTGCGGCCGGGGATGAAGATAACCTTCGGCGCGGTCCCGGCGGTCTACGAGGTCGACGAGGTCGGATTCATGCGTCTCGGGCGCGTCCCGACCGCGGAGCTGGGGCCGGGGGACGTCGGGTACATCTCGGCCGCGATCAAGAGGATCGGCGATACGCGGGTAGGCGACACGGTCCTGGATGCGGATCGGCCGGCGTCCGAGCTCCTCCCCGGGTACCGCGAGGTCAAGCCGATGGTCTTCAGCGGGCTCTACCCGACCGATGCAGATCAGTACGAAGATCTGCGGGATGCGCTGGACAAGCTCAAACTGAACGACGCCAGCCTGCACTTCGAGCCGGAGAGCTCGACGGCGCTGGGGTTCGGCTTCCGGTGCGGGTTCCTGGGGCTGCTGCACATGGAGATCGTGCAGGAGCGCTTGGAGCGGGAGTTCGGGCTCGACCTGATCACGACGGTCCCCAACGTGGAGTACCACGTCATCATGACCGACGGGTCGAAGATCGCGGTCGAGAACCCAACGGCGTTACCGGACCGCTCGAAGATCGAGCGGATCGAGGAGCCGTACGTCCGGGCGCGGATCATGTGCCCGACCGAGTACATCGGGAACGTGCAGAAGCTCTGTCACGACCGGCGCGGCGAGTTCATCTCGATGAGCTATCTCGACACGACGCGGGTCGAGTTCATCTACGAGCTCCCGCTGGCCGAGGTCGTGCTCGATTTCTACGACAAGTTGAAGGGGTCGACGAGGGGGTACGCCTCGCTGGATTGGGAGTTCAAGGAGTACCGTCCGAACAACCTGGTCCGGCTCGACATGCTGATCAACGGCGATCCGGTCGATGCCTTCAGCGTCATCATCCACAACGACAAGGCGTACGAGTACGGCCGGGCGATTGCGGAGAAGCTGAAGGAGCTGATCCCGCGGCAGCTCTTCGAGGTCGCGATCCAGGCGGCTATCGGCTCGCGTGTCATCGCGCGCGAGACGATCCGTCCGCTGCGCAAGAACGTCACCGCGAAGTGCTACGGCGGCGACATCACGCGTAAGCGCAAGCTCCTCGAGAAGCAGAAGGAAGGTAAGCGCCGGATGAAGCAGGTGGGTACGGTCGAGATCCCGCAGGAGGCGTTCCTGGCGGTGCTGAAGGTAGGTGATTGAGGTGAAGGTAGCGGTCATCCTCTCGACCTACAATTGGCCGCGGGCGCTGGAGCTCTCGCTCTGGGGGTACGCGGTGCAGACCTACCGCGACTTCCAGGTCGTGATCGCCGACGATGGTTCCGGCCCCGAGACGGCCGCGCTCATCGACCGGATGCGGCGGGAGACGGGGCTGGAGATCGTGCACGTCTGGCAGGAGGATCGCGGGTTCCGCAAGAGCGAGATCCTGAACCGGGCGATCATGGCGACCGACCGGGAGTACCTGATCTTCTCGGATGGCGATACGATCCCCCGGCGCGACCTGGTCGAGCGGCACCTCAAGTACGCCGAGCGCGGTCGTTTCCTGGCCGGGGGGTACGTGAAGCTGCCGGCTTCGGTCAGCGAGAAGATAGGGGTCGAGGAGGTGCGCAGCGGTCGGGCTACCGACCTGAAGTGGTTGCGGGCGCAGGGGTTCCGCCCCGGCCGGCGGGCGATGCGCTTCGCGCCGGAGCGGCTCGGCGCGATCCTGGACAAGATCACGACCACCCCGGCGCGGTGGCACGGCAACAACGCCTCGACCTGGCGGGAGTACCTGATCGCCGTCAACGGGTTCGACATGGAGATGGGGTACGGCGGCCAGGACGCGGCGTTGGGGGACAGGTTGGAGAACTACGGGATCCGGCCGAAGCGGATCCGGCACCGCGCCCCCGCGGTGCACCTCCATCACGAGCGCCCCTGGCGGGACGAGGAGGAGATGCGGCGGATAGTGGAGAAGCGCCAGCGGATCCGCGCGACGGGAGATTGCTGGACCCCGAAGGGGATAACGGAGCTGGATCTGGAGGCGGGGTTGGTGCGGCGGTGATCCTGGTGCGGAGCGCCGCGACGGGGGGGGCGGTCACGTGGTTTGGATTATGGTCGGCAGCGCTGCGGCGGTGGCTTCTACGAAGCGCAGGTTATGGCTGGCAATACTGCAGCGGAGGTAGTCTTTGACGCGGTATGGACTATGGCTGCCAACGCTGCGGCGGGGGTGGATCGCTTACGCGAGCGAGAGAAACTCGCTCCCCCTTTCCCCGCCGCCACCCTTCCCCGCCACCCGCCGCCCCGCTTCCCATCCCCCTGCCACCGCCTACCACCTCCAGCCCGGCCACAACCACCCTCGGCCCACCCCTGCTCGGACAGTCTCTCGCTCGCTACAGCGATCCACCCCAGCGCCTCCGCTCGGGGCAGTGGAAGAGGGAATTGAGACCCCAACCCCCAACCCCCGAATGCCGAATCCCAACCTCCAAATGCCCAGCAGCAGCTCCCTGACCCCTAACCCCTAACCCCTGACCCCCGAATCCCTCAGCGGACCCCTAGCCCATGCCACCTGTCACCTGGTCTTCCCCCTCGCCGCCCTCACCTCGTCGTAGATCTCCTCGAGGAGCGCGGTCTGCCGCTTCAGGTCGAAGTTCGTGACCACGTGCTCGCGGGCTGCTGCCGAGAACGCGGCGAGCTTGTCCCGGTCAGTCAGGAGGGAGATGGCGTACTGGGCGAGGCGTTCCTCGTCGGCGGGTGGGGCGACGAGTCCGGTCGTACCGTGGACGATCCCTTCTGCCGAGCCGCCGGATGGGAAGGCGACGACGGGTAGCCCCGCCGCCTGCGCTTCGAGGATCGTCATCGGGAGCCCCTCAGCGTTCCCGTCGGCGGCGACGACGCTGGGCGAGCAGAAGATCGTCGCCTGGCGCATCAGCGCCCGTACCTGATCGGGGGTCTGGACCCCGAGGAAGCGGGCGCGGACCCCGAGTTGGGCGGCCTCGGCCTCGGACTCGGCGCGGAGGGGGCCATCGCCGGCGATGATGAGTTCGGCGTCGCCTACTGCCTCTTGGATGCGGGGCATGGCGCGCAGGAGGTGGATCAACCCCTTCTTGGCGACCAGCCTGCCGACGAAGAGGATCTGGGCCGGGGCGCGCTCGGTGGGGTCGCCGGGGGCGAAGCGGTCGGTGTCGATCCCGATGTGGTGGAGGGTGATCTTCTCCTCGGGGCACCCGGCGGCGCGGAGCTGGTCGGCGATGAACCCCGAGACGGCGATGATCCGGTCGGCGGCGGCGAAGACACGGGCGCGTTCGCGGAGCTCGGCGCTGCTACGGGGCTTGATCGCGATGTCCATCCCGTGATAGGTGACGACGAGCGGGATGTCCAGGGCGCGCGCGACCGGTATCGCGGTCGGGGCGGTGGTACCGAAGTGCGCGTGGAGGATCGTTGGCCGCTGGGCGCGCAGCGCCTTCAGCCACCGTGCCGGGACGCGGCCGAGGAGCTTGAGCGAGAGCTTGCCGAGTTCCAGGAAGGTGGTGTGATCGGCGAGGAGCGAGCGCTCGTAGCCGTCGATGTAGGCGGCGCCGCCGGGGGTGTGCTGGAGGCCGGTGAAGACGGGGCGGTAGCGCGAGAGCGCGCCGCCCTGCGCGGCGATGAAGGTCTCCGACCAGCGGAGCAGCCGTTTCTGGAAGATCAACGCGGTCGGGCGATCAGCGGTCGCGGGGCTCATATGCGGCGAGGTCCTGCTATGGAATCCTGGTCGTCGTTGATGTTACTTCGGGTCACCCCGGCCGCGACGTCGTCTGGCCGTGGAGGTGGCGGTCGAGCCCTACTACCGCGCGGGTGCGGCCGGTGCGCCTGGTCTCGCGGCGGATCTCGGCGTTCTTGCGTAATATTTCCGGGTTGCGGTAGCCCCGGCCGTGGTCGAGGTGGACGACGACGGCGCGGTGCCTGATCTGCTTACCCCGGATCCCCGCGTTCTCGAGGCGTTCGCCGAGTTCGCGGTCGAGGCCGCCGTACCCCATCCGCTCGTCGAAGCCGTTGGCGGCGATGATGTCGCGGCGCCAGGCGGAGGCGTTGTGGCCGTTCCAGGTCGGGCGGGTCGGGGTGATGCGGTCGAGGAGTCGAGCCGCACGGGTGCCGAGGGCGAGGCGCGCGAGTCGTCGTGACGCGGGGGCGCCCAGCCCGCGGAGGTGGTGGTAGTCGGTGGCGCGGCCGGCGACGACGTCGTCTATCGAGATGGCTTTGCTGGTTTCGAGCGGGAGCTTGATGTACCCGCCGGAGAGGAAGCGGCCGGGTTCGGCGAGGGAGTGGTGCAAGGCGAGGAAGTCGCGGCGCGGGATGCAGTCGCCGTCGGTGAAGACGAGGTAGTCGCCCCGGGCGGCGAGGATCGCCTTGTTGAGGATCTCGCACTTGCGGAAGCCGTCGTCCTCGTGCCAGACGTGCTGGACGTCGAGGCCGGTCGCGGTACGGAAGTTCTCGATGAGTGTGGCGGTCTCGGGGCCGGAGCCGTCGTCTGCGATCACTAGCTCGAAGTCATCGAAGGTCTGGACGGCGAACCCCCAGAGGACCTTCTCGAGCCATTCCGGGTGATTGTAGGTGGTGATGATGACGGAGATCACGATGAAACCGGACTACTCCCGGGACCTGGTAGACGACAGCATGGCCGTAGCCGGCGGGGTGGCCATGAGCCATTGGTAGCTGTTAAGTTAGCAGCGGTGGAGGGTCACGGGAAGAGGCGGGCGCAGCGGGTGTGTGGGTGTGACCGCAGCGATCGGCGTCGCTGTTCCGGTCTCGCCGGGCTGCGGTGGCTTCGGTTTCGTGATGATTCCGCGAGAGATCGGTTTCCACTATAGGGAGCTGAACATGGCAGGAGCGGGAGATTCGGCGACAGGGAAGTGGTTGATCGGTGTCGACCTGGGCGGCACCAACATCGTGGTCGGCGTGCTTCCGGTCTCCGGGGGTGATGTGCTGGCGCTGCGGACGTTGCCTACGGAGGCGTACCGCGGCGCCAAGTTCGTTGTCGACCGGATCGTCTCGATGATAGAGGATTCGATCGCCGAGGTGCTGGGGATGCACGGGGGGACGCGGGCGGATTTCGCGGGGGTGGGGATCGGGTCGCCCGGGCCGCTGGATCGTGCGACCGGCACCGTGATCAACACCCCGAACCTGGGTTGGCGCAACTTCCCGCTGCGCGACCTGATCTCGAACGCGATCGGGCTCCCGGCTACACTGGACAACGACGCGAACTGCGCGACCTTCGGGGAGTGGTGGCTGGGCGCGGGGCGGAACGTGGACACCCTGGTCGGTCTGACGCTGGGGACCGGGATCGGCGGCGGTATCGTCCTGAACGGGGAGATCTTCCACGGCGTGAGCGATGCCGCCGGCGAGATCGGTCACATGACGATCGACTCGACGGGGCGCAAGTGCAAGTGCGGCAACTACGGGTGCCTGGAGGCGTACGCGTCGGGCCCGGCGATCGCGGCGCGGGCGGTGGAGGGGATCGAGGCGGGGGCGGAGAGCATGCTCTCGGACATGGTCGGCGGGCGTCTCTCCGAGATCACCGCGGCGACGGTCTACGAGGCGGTCGTCCTCGGCGACCTCTACGCCAACGAGGTGATGCGCGAGACCGCGAAGTTCCTGGGCGCCGGGGTCGCCAACATCATCAACGTGCTCAACCCGGCGATGGTCGTGATCGCGGGTGGGGTCACGCGCGCGGGTGATCATCTCTTCGTCCCGCTCCGGGCCGAGGTGCGGCGTCGTGCGTTCCGGAGCGCGGAGGAGGCCTGCCAGATCGTGCCGGCGCAGCTCCCGGGGAAGGCGGGGGTGATCGGGGCGGCCGCGGTGTTCAAGAAAGAGGTGCTGGGCCATTCGCTCCGTTAGTCGGTGATGTTGCGTTTGGGGGTGATCGGCACTCTGGTCTGGGACCGGATCCACGCGCGCGACGGCAGGGTGGAGCCGGTCGAGGAGTGGGGTGGGATCGGGTACGCATTGGCGGCGCTGGCCGCGGCGCGCCCCGCGGATTGGAAGATCGTGCCGATCATCAAGTTGGGCCACGATCTGGAGGACCGCGGCCGCGATTTCCTGCGGGCGCTCCCAGGGGTGGACCAGGGGTCGGTCCGGGTGGTTCCGGAGCCGAACAACCGGGTCGAGCTGCGTTATTACGAGAACGATCGGCGGACGGAGCGGCTGCGCGGCGGGGTCCCCCCCTGGACGTGGGCCGAGCTGGAGCCGCTGCTGGCCGAGGTCGATGCCCTCTATATAAACTTCATCTCCGGATTCGAACTAGAGCTCGAGACGGCGGTACGTATCCGGCGCGGCTTCCCGGGGCCGATCTACGCCGATCTCCACTCCCTCTTCCTCGGGATCGACCCCGGCGGGCTCCGCTCTTTCCAGGTGCTGGCCGGGTGGCGCGATTGGCTGCGCTGTTTCGACGTGGTGCAGATCAACGAGGACGAGTTACATTGGCTGGCGTACCAGTGGCAGGACCCGTGGCGATTCGCGGCGGAGGTAGTAGGCGACGAGCTGCGCCTCCTGCTCGTCACGCTCGGCGCACGCGGCGCGGCGTACGTCGCCTCGCCGGCCTTCCGTCCCGACCCGCTCTCCTGGCGGGAGCGCGGGATCGCTGGCCCGCCGCCGCTCGGTACGCCGGGGACGACGTTGAGCGGGTTCGTGGCGACGGAGGAGGTGGTCGCCGGCGATCCGACCGGGTGCGGCGATGTCTGGGGGGCTACCTGTGTGATGAACCTCCTGGCCGGAGCGGGGCTCGAGGATGCGATGCGCGCGGCCAATCGCGCGGCCACGCGGAACGTGCGATATCGAGGGGCGACGGGGCTTCATGAATTCTTGCAAGGACGGATAGCGCGATGAGGGTCGTGGCGGTCCCGACCACGTTGGACGAGCGGAGCTTCGACCGGCTGGTCAGGGGGTTGGAGGAGGCGGGTCAGGAGAGGGTCCTCTTCGACGCGCGTCATCTGCGGTGGGTTGACCCATACGGGATGCTAGGGCTCCTCGCGGCGGGTACGGTGGCTGGGCGCGCCGGCGCGCGACCGCGGCTGCAGCTCCCGGAGTCCGCGGAGGTGGTGAGCTATCTCACGCGGATGGGGTTCTTCGAGCACGCCGCCGAGGTCTTCGAGCTCCAGGGGAGCGGTGGCCGGGGGCGGGCCGAGGGGGGATCCGACGTACTGCTCGAGATCACCGCGATCCGCTCGCACGGCGATATCCACGTCCTGCTCGACCGGATCCAGGAGCGGATGGCGATCCTGATGCGGCAGCTGCACTACCCGGTGGTCACGGCGATGAACTTCAGCGTGATCCTCTCCGAGGTCTGCCAGAACATCCTCGAGCACGCCCAGGCGCCGGGGTGGGTCGCGTCGCAGACGTACTTCTGGAAGCGGCGACTGGGGCGGAAGGCCGCGGTGATCGCGGTCATGGACCTCGGGGTCGGGTTTCGTGGTTCGCTCGCGGCGACGCACGCGAGCCGTTACGGCGACAAGTGGAGCGACGTCACCGCGTTGGAGGCGGCGTTCATCCATGGGATGACCCGGCTACACGATCCCGGCCGCGGGCAGGGGATCAAGCAGATCCGCAAGCAGGTCGGGCGGATGGGCGGGCGGGTCTCGATCCGGAGCGGCACGGCGCGGATCGGCGATGTCCCCGACTGGGACGACGCGCCGCCGCTCGAGGAGCAGCTACCGTACTTCCCGGGGGCGCAGATCGGGATAGTCCTCCCGGCGCGGGTAGCGGAGGGGGAGGCAGAGGCCGGTCCGAAGGGAGGGAAGGAGTGAGCCCCGACAATCTTCCGGCGACGATCGTCCCGCTCTCTTTCGATCTCGGCTCGCTGGTCCGCCGTTCGGTGGCGAGCCTCTATTCGCATCTGATCACTCGCCCGACGGGGCAGGCGTTGCGGCTCGGGATCGAGAGCCAGATCGGGGAGCTGGGCGAGTTCTGCGTCTCGGTGCTGGACTTCTCGCAGGTCGCCGTACTCGACTACAGCTGCGCGGACGAGGCGGTCGCGAAGCTGATCCTCCGGTACCGGCAGCCAGACCGGCCGGCCGAGGCGTACTTCCTGGTGCGCGGGCTGGATGTGCACCACCTGGAGATGATCGAGGCGGTGCTGGAGCGGCATCGCCTGGCGCTCGTCGCGGAGGTGGTGGGGACGGGGCCGACGCTGCTCGGGGGGGTGACGCCGTTCGAGCGCGAGGTCTGGCACGAGCTGGGTGCGCTGGGCTCGGCCCGGGCCGAGGAGGTGGCCGCGCGGATGGGGTTACCGGCAGACGACGTCGTCGTCTCGTTGGATACTCTGGCGCAGCACCGGGTGGTCATCCACCGGGCCGGCTCCCCTACCTACCACGCCTTGCAGAGGTTGCTCTGACGGCCGCTGCAAGGGTTCCCATTCCGTAGAATACTATTCCAGCAGCGGCGCCAGCACTCGGTTGAGGGCGTGCAGCGTGGCGAGCGCGGTGGCGGTCTCGGCATCGAACTCGATGGGCTGGGCGCCCACGAGGGTGACGGGCTTACGGCCGAGGTGAGCCGCGGTGGCGCGGACGGTGACGATCACGTACTCCCTACCGAGCGCGCGGACGTTGCTGGCGGATTCGAGATCGAGTCGGAGGCGCGCGCCGGATGCTTGCATGGCGGCGTCGAGGGTGGCGCTGGCAGCGGCGCGCACGCGGCCAGACCCTCCGATCAGCTCTTCGCCCTTCCCGGTGAACTCCCTCCCTTGCCACGAAACATGGACGTGGACCGAGATCTTGCCGTCCCTGCTGGTGGACTCTACCCCCTGGTAGATGATCCTGGCCATGCCGGTATAGCGCTCAGGATCGTTCTGCGTCTGTGTCGTACCTGCCACAGCGGCGGCCGGGGCGACATCGATCTCACCCTCACCGGCGTGCGCCAGCGCCGTTGGCGCGGGGTTTGCTGGGGGATGGGCGGCCGTTTCGGCGGTGGGCACAGCCTCGACCGCAGGAGCTCCGTCGGCGGCAGGCGAGTCCAGCTGCCGAGCGAGCTGCGCGATGCTGATCACCCGCTGATCGATCTCGATACCGAGCCGTTCCTGGAGCAGTTTCCGAACAGTACGCGCCAGCTCCCGTGGGTTGGGGCCCGGGGCTACCAGGAGGTGCACTTCCCGCGGGTGTCCGTAGATGTCCTCGCGCACGGAGGCGCCGATCACGGCCGGTAATTGCCGGAGCGCGGCTTCGGCCAGTGCTTTCGTAGTTACTTCTTTCATCATTCAGGAGTCCAGAATCTGACTGGAGGGATGGTGAGAATGCCATGGGAACGGTTCGTCGTCAAGGGTCTAACCAGGTTGCTGCGGCCAGATCCGGGGTATACCTTTTCCGGTTCGGGGTTCGCGAACGGGCGGCGATTCACCGGTAATCGGGGCCTGGACCGTTTCGGGAGAGCGGGATGAAAGCCGTGATCATGGCCGGTGGTTTCGGCACGCGACTCAAGCCGCTCACGATCAATCGGCCGAAGCCGATGGTCCCGGTGGCGAATCGTCCGTTGATGGAGCACATCGTCGATCTAGTGCGACGCCACGGGATCACCGACCTCGTCTCGATCCTCTACTTCCAGCCCGAACAGATCACCGATTATTTCCGTGACGGCACCGACTTCGGGGTGCGGATGCGGTACGTGACCGCGACCGCCGATTACGGCACGGCCGGCGCGGTCCGCAACGCCGCCGACCTGATAGGTGACGACCGGATCCTGGTGATCAGCGGCGATGTCCTGACCGACTTCGATCTGAGCGCGCTGATCGCCGAGCACGAGGCGCGGGGCGCCGAAGCGACGATCGCGTTGACGACGGTCGAGAATCCGTTGGCGTTCGGGATCGTGATCGCGGACCGCGAGACGGGCAGGATCGAGAGGTTCCTGGAGAAGCCGACCTGGGGCGAGGTCTTCAGCGACACGATCAACACGGGGATCTACGTCCTGGAGCCGAGCGTGCTGCAGCGGATCCCGCCGGAGACGAACTTCGATTTCTCCAAGGATCTCTTCCCGCAGATGCTGCGCGAGGGCGCGCCGCTGTACGGGCACCTGGCGCGAGGTTACTGGCGCGACGTCGGGAACCTCAACGAGTACCGCCGCGCCAACGACGATGTCCTCGCGGGTAGGATAGAGTTGAGGCTGCGGGGCGAGCGGCGCGAGTTGGAGCGGGCGGTCCTCTGGGGGGAGCCGGCGGCGTTGGTGGCGGGGGGGGCCAATCTGCGGGGGACGGTGATCCTGGGTCGGAACGTGGAGGTGGGGCGGGGCGCCACGCTGGAGAACGTGGTCGTGGGCGCGGGGAGCGTGATCGGCGAGGGGGCGGAGCTGCGCGACGTCGTCCTCTGGGAGGGGTGTCGGATCGATGCGGGGGCGCGGCTCAGCGAGACGATCTGTGGGAGTGGGGTGCGGGTCGGCGAGGGGGCGCTCGTGCGGGAGAACTGCATCCTCTCCGACCGGTCGGAGGTGGGGGCGCACGCGGTGGTCGGTCCGAACGCGAAGGTCTGGCCCGACAAGGTGGTCGAGGAGCGGGCGGTGCTGACGCACTCGCTGATCTGGGGCGAGGCGTGGGAGCGGAGTCTCTTCCACGGGGCGCGAGTGAGTGGGATCCCGAACGCCGAGCTGACCCCGGAGGTGGCGACGCGGTTGGGCGGTGCTTTCGGCGCGATACTGGGGCCCGGGGCGTACGTGGCCGCGTCGCGCGACTCGGACCGGGCCTCGCGGATGATCAACCGCGCGCTGATCACTGGGTTCCTCTCGGTCGGGGTGAACGTGGAGGACCTGCGGGAGATGCCGATCCCGGTGGTTCGCCACGCCGTCAACCACGGCCGGGAGGCGGGTGGGATCCACGTCCGTCGCTCGCCGTTCGACCCGAAGGTGGTGGACATCCTCTTCTTCGACGGTGATGGCCGGGACCTCCCGCCGGCGAAGACGCAGTCGATCGAGCGACTCTTCGGCCGGGAGGACTTCCCGCGCGCCGGCCCCGACGGGACGGGTGGGTTGAACTTCCCGACGCGCGTGGTCGAGGGGTATCGCGAACACTTCCTCTCCGAGGTCGGGCGGGAGCTGATCGCGGAGCGGAAGTTCACGCTCGTGGTAGATTTCGCGTATGGCACCAGCGTCGCGGTCTTCCCGAGTCTGCTGGGCGAGCTCCAGACGGAGACGGTGAGTCTGGACGCGTACGCGGCGCCGGGGCGTCTCTCGCGGAGCGAGGCGGAGTTCCGGGAGTCGCTGGAGCGGCTGGGCGGTATCGTGCGGTCGATCGACGCGGATCTCGGGCTCTGGATCGACCCCGGCGGCGAGGTGATCCATCTGGTAGACGACACCGGGCGCGCCCTCTCCCCGGAGCTGGCGCAGGCTACCTACGTCGGTCTAGCACTCGACCACCTCGGGGTCCGGCGGGTCGCGATCCCGGTCACCAGCCCGGCGATCGTGGCGCGCACGATCCGCGAGAGCGGGGCCGAGCTGGTCTGGACCAAGACCGAGCACCATGCGATGATGGCCTCCGCGACCGACGTAGATCTGGTGGCGGGGGTACGAGGCGAATTCATCTTCCCCCACTTCATCCCGGCCTACGACGGGATGTTCGCCGCGATCCGGCTCCTCGAGGCGCTCGGACAGGCTGGGCTGCGGCTGAGCGAGGCCGCCGACCGGTACCCGCGCATCGAGATGCGGTATGGCCGGGTATCGTGCCCCTGGGGTCGCAAGGGAGCGGTGATGCGGCGGCTGATCGAGGAGACGGAAGGGGAGGAGCGTCAGCTGGTGGATGGGGTGAAGCTCTGGAAGAACGACCGCGAGTGGGTGCTCCTCGTGCCGCATTCCGACAAGCCGTACTTCGTCATAACCACCGAGGGCGAAACGGCGGAGCGAGCCGAAGAACTCTTGGCGGAGTATGTGAGTAAGGTGGAGAAGTGGAGGGATGAGGGGTGAGAGGGGGCTTGGGATTCGGGGGTTAGGGGTTGGGGATTCGGTCTTGGCATTCGGGGGTGGGAATAGGGATTCGGGGGGATGGGCGGGCTTCGTCGTGGGTGGTGGAGATCGCGGGGCGGTGAGATTAGCGTGGGGTGAGTTTGGTTATTGGAGGATAGCTATTGGGGGCTTGGGAGTATGGTGATATTGAGGGCCGGGGGGTAATGGATTTCGGGCGATGATGGATCTTCGAGGTGCTTGGAGATTCCGGAGATTCGGGGCGTAACACTGGTTCGCTGAGGATGCCCTCCCCTGACCCCCAACCCCTGACCCCCGAATCCCGAATCCCAACCCCCGAATCCCACCGATTTCATGGAGCTGGTTTCGATGCGGAAACTCTTCTGGGGAACGGGGATCTTCGCGATCGCGGTCGTGGTCGCGGTGGGGGCGGTATTGTTTTATCTCAGGTCGGCCACGCCGGAGTACGATGGGGTGAGGGTGGTGGCGGGGGTGAAGGGGGAGGTCGAGATCTGGCGGGACTCGCTCGGGGTCCCGCACATCTGGGCGACCAATGCCGAAGATCTCTACTTCGCCCAGGGTTATGTCCATGCGCAGGATCGGCTCTGGCAGATGGAGGTGGCGCGGCGGGTGGCGGAGGGGCGGTTAGCGGAGATCTTGGGCCGGGTGGTGCTGGAGAGCGACAAGTTCCTGCGCACACTCGGGCTCGGCAGTGCGGCGCGGGCGGCGGCCGCCGCCATGGGGCCCGTTGAGCGATCGTGGTTCGAGGCATACGCGGCCGGTGTGAATGCATGGATCGACGGGCATCGCGGTGCGCTCCCGCCGGAGTTCGAGTTGCTGCGGATCGAGCCGGCGAGGTGGGAGGTCGCGCACTCGTTGATGCTCGAGAAGATCATGGCCTGGGACCTCGGTTCGTTCCGGTACAGCATGGACCTTTTCGCGGCTGCGCGTCGCCTGGGGCCGGAGCGGGCGGTGCATCTCGCGCCGGACTACCCGGATTGGGGTACGACGATTCTCGGCGCGGTGGCCAGGGGAGGGGAGGGGCGCCAGTTCGAGGTGCCAGCGTTGGCGGCGGCGCTGCTGGATGCATTCAGCGTGGCGCGCGCGTCGAACGCGTGGGCTATCTCGGGTGCTCGGACGGTGTCGGGTAAGCCGATCCTGGCCAACGACATGCACCTCGCGATCATGGCGCCTAGTCTCTGGTACCTCACGGCGCAGCACGCGGACGACATCGATGTCGCGGGGCTGACTCTTCCTGGCGTACCCTTCGTGATCGCCGGCCACAACCGTGCGCTCGCGTGGGGGTTGACCAACGCTTATCTAGACGACGCCGATCTCTTCCTCGAGCGCGTCGACCCGGCGGATCCGACGCGGTACCTGACACCGACGGGGAGTCTCCCGTTCGACGTCGTCGTGGACACCATCCGCGTGCGAGGGGCGAGGGAGCCGGTGCTCCACCGGATCCGCCGGACACGGCATGGGCCGATCGTTGGTGCAGTGGGGGACGAGGCGGGTGCGGAGCTGCTGGCTCTGCGTTGGATCGGCCACGACGAGTCCCGGACCTGGCGTGCCTTCCCGATGCTGAATCGCGCCTCTAACTGGGAGGAGTTCACGGCGGCGCTGAGGGACTTCGACAATCCGCACCAGAACGTCGTCTACGCGGATACAGCGGGTCGGATCGGTTATTACATGGCCGGGCGGGTGCCGCTGCGCGGCGGCGGGCGCCGACCGCCGATCCTCCCTGTCCCGGGGTGGACGGGGGAATGGGATTGGGAGGGGTACCTCCCCTTCGAAGAGCACCCGCAGGCGCTCGACCCGCCGGAGGGGTTCGTGGTGACCGCGAACAACCGCCAGGTCGCGGGGAGGGTCGGTGACCTGATCAGTACGGCGTGGGAGGAGCCGTTCCGCGCGCAGCGGATCCGGGAGCTGGTTTCGAGCGGTGAACGTTTCGATGCGGCAGCCGTCCATGAGCAGCAACTGGACCAGCGCGATGCGATGGCCGCCCGTTTCCGGGGTGTCGCGGTCGCGGCCGCCGAGCGGGCTGGGTTGGGAGAGGCGGCGCGGCTGCTCGGCGACTGGGATCTCGTCGCCAGCACCGGTTCCCGCGCCGCGGCGCTCTTCTACGCCTGGCACGAACGGTTGAGGCTGCATGCGGCCCGGTCGCTCTACGGGACTGAGGGTGAGCTCGAACGGGGGAGCGAGGCAGAGAAGGTGCTTGGGCTGGAAGAGCCCGGCCGCCGACTCTGGTTCCCGCGCGACGCGCTGACCGCGATCTTAGAACGGCGGGCGTTCCCCTGGGTAGAAGGAGAGGGCGAGTCGGCGTTCGAAGCCGCCGCGACACGGGCCATGCGGGAGGCGGACTCGATCGTCAGAGGGAGGAGCTGGGGGGAGTTGCAGGTCGTCGTCGCGTCGCACCCGTTGAGCAGGGTCCCCGGTCTCGGCAAATTGCTCGGGTTGGATATCGGACCGGCTCCGCTCGGCGGCTCCTCGACGACCGTGAACGTGGCCGCCAAGCCCGACGGCGATTATCCTCGCCGGGTGACGCACGGCGTGAGCCAGCGCCATGTGGTCGACCTGGGGGATACCGACGGGGCAGGGGGGTACATCATACCTACGGGTCAATCGGGGGTCCCGTTCAGCAAGCATTACCGGGATCAGTTCGACAGGTGGCGCGAGGGTGGGCTCTGGTCGATCCCCCTCGACCGCGGGCGGGCGGAGTCCCGCGTCGTCTACAGGATGACCCTGCAACCCAGGTAGTATTACGGGGTGATCCGCTGCGAACGGCGGTCCGGTCGCAGAGCAGCGGAGGTGGTTGCGCCGATCGCGGTGTTTTTCAGTGCCGAATAGATCAAGAGGTGAAGCAAGTGCAAGGCGAGTTGGACATAGTGGTGGTAGGAGCGGGACCGAGTGGGTTGGGCGTGGCGATCGCCGCGCAGGAGCGGGGGGTGAGCTGTCTGGTCCTGGAGAAGGGGTGCATCACCAACTGCATCGCCGGGTTCCCTACCTACGGCACCTTTTTCAGTACCCCCGAGAAGCTGGAGTTGGGCGGGCTCCCCTTCATCACCGCGAGCGAGAAGCCGACGCGCCGGGAGGCACTGAACTATTACCGCCGTGTGGTCAGCTACTTCGGGCTCGAGGTGCGGCAGTACGAAGAGGTCACGGGGATCGAGCGGGAGGCGGGCGGCTTCACGATCCGGACGCGCCACGCGACCGGGGTACGTGGCCGTTACCGGGCGCGCAACGTGGTGGTTGCCACCGGCTATTGGGACTCGCCCAACCTGCTGGGTGTGCCTGGCGAGGATTTGCCGCACGTCACGCATTATTACACGGAGGGGCTCCCTTACTACGATCAGGATTGCCTGGTGATCGGGGGCGGGAACTCCGCGGTCGAGGCCGCGCTCGATCTCTTCCGCTCCGGCGCGCGCGTGACCATGGTCCACTTCGAAGACAAGTTCGACAGCGGGGTGAAGCCGTGGGTGCTCCCCGACATCATGGGGCGTATTACGAAGGGTGAGGTCACGATGCGCTGGAAGTCGCGCGTCGTAGAGATCATCCCGGGCGCGGTGCGGATCCGGTCCGAGGTGGACGGTTCGATAGAGGAATTGGCCAACGACTTCGTCTTCGCGATGACCGGCTACACCCCCAACCCCTGGCTCCTGCGCGAGCTGGGCGCCGAGTTCGACCGTGGGAGCGGCGCCCCGGTCCACGACCCGGAGACGCTCGAGACGACCATCCCGGGTGTGTTCATAGCCGGGGTGGTGGTGGGTGGCAACCGGCCGAACCAGATCTTCATCGAGAACAGCCGGGAGCACGGTCCGCGGATCGTGCAGGCGATCGTCGCCCGGCAGGGCACCCCCAGGCCCGTCTGAGCGCGCGGCGGGTGACGTCGGCGGACGAGTGACGACCCGACTCCGCGCCGGGGGGAGCGCCCTGGACTGGCGCGGCCGACGGTCATAGATTCCCGGCCATGGCTACGCAACACTCATTCGACGTGACCAGCAAGATCGATCTCCAGGAGGTCGACAACGCGGTCAACCAGGCGATGAAGGAAGTCGCTCAGCGCTACGACTTCAAGGGCGTCCACGCCACGATCGAGCTCGATCGGGGGAAGGGTATCCTCCACCTCGAGGCGGAGGACGACTACAAGTTGAAGGCGCTATACGATGTTCTCCAGTCCAAGCTCGTCAAGCGCAACGTCCCGCTGAAGAACCTGAAGCCGGGCAAGGTCGATTCGGCCTCGCTCGGCCGGGTGCGCCAGCAGGTAGACTTGCAGCAGGGGATCCCATCGGAGGTCGCGAAGCAGATCGCGAAGGCCATCAAGGACCGGAAGATGAAGAACGTCCAGGTGGCGATCCAGGGGGATCAGCTTCGCGTCTCGAGCGCGTCCAAGGATGCGCTCCAAGAGGTGATCCAGTTCCTGCGGGGCGAGGATTTCGAGGTAGAGCTGCAGTTCGGGAACTATCGTTGAGGCGCGGGGGCTGAACTGCGGTCCCCGGCTCCGGGTATCACTCCGATCGAATATGGGCGGGACACCTCACGCGTCCCGCCCATGCTCATTTCGGGGAGGGGGCGCGGCCGAGGGCCGCCCGCAACACGGACGAGTCCATGGAAGTACAGATCTTCGGGGTGAAGAAGAGCCCCGCCACGAGGAAGGCGCAGCGTTTTTTCGCGGAGCGGCGGATCAAGGTGCACTTCGTCGATCTCGCCGAGCGCGCCGCCTCGGCGGGTGAGCTGCGGCGGTTCGTGCAGAAGTTCGGGATCGACGCCCTGATCGACCGTGACTCCCGCCGCTTCCGGGAGCTCGGCCTCGCGCACGCCGACCGGCCTGCCGAGTGGTGGCTTGAGAAGCTGGTCGAGGAGCCGTTGCTGCTGAAGATGCCGCTGGTCCGGTCGGGGAATCTGCTGTCGATCGGGGAGGCGGAGTCGACCTGGCGGGAGTGGGTCAAGCGATGAGTCTGGTTTCGCTGGGCGGGGTGGGGGTCGATTTCGGCGCGACCCGTATCCTGGACGATGTGACCTTCACGGTGGGCGCCGGCGAGCGCTGGGGGATCGTCGGCCGGAACGGGACCGGGAAGACGACGCTCTTCAAGGTCATCACCGGCGAGCTCCCCCCTACGCGCGGCAGCGTAGCGCGCCTCTCGGGGTTGCGCGTCACGGTGCTCGACCAGCACCGCGAGTTCGCCGAGGGAACGACGGTATGGGAAGCGGCCGCGACGCCCTTCGCCGACTTGATCGCTCTGGAGCAGTCGCTCGCCGAGCAGGCGGCCGCGCTCGCCACGGATGCGTCGGACGCCGCGCTGGCGCGGTACGACCGCGACCTCGAGCGCTTCGGGAGGGAGGGCGGTTACACCTTTCGAGCGCGAGTCGACGCGGTGCTCCACGGGCTCGGGTTCGATCCAGCGGCGGCCAAAGAGCTCCCGGTCGCGCGGTTGAGCGGCGGTGAGCGCGGACGGGTCGCGCTGGCGCGGCAGCTCGTGGCACCCGCGGATCTCCTCCTGCTGGACGAGCCGACCAATCACCTGGACCTCGACACGACGCGGTGGTTGGAGGAGTACCTCCGCACCCTCGACGCTACGATCCTCCTCATCAGCCACGACCGGGCCTTCCTGGAGGCGGTGGTCGACCACGTGCTCCACCTCGAGGGTGGGACCGCCGCCGTGTACACGGGGAGCTACTCGTCGTTCGTGGTACAACGCGAGGAGCGGCGGCTCGCGCAGCAGCGAGCTTACGAGCAGCAGCAGAAGAAGATCGCGGCGGAAGAGGAGTACATCCGCCGCAACATTGCCGGCCAGAACAGCCGCCAGGCGAAAGGGCGCCGCACGCGCCTCGCCCGCCTCCCGCGCCTCGCCCCGCCCCCCGGTGAGGAGGGGGTGATGGCACTGCGATTGGAGGCGGCGGAGCGCGGTGGGGACCAGGTCGTCGTCGCCGAGCAGGTACGGCTCGTGGTGGGGGACCGGGTATTGGTCGACGAGTTCAGCACCCGGGTCGCGCGCGGCGATGTCATAGGGTTCGTGGGGCCGAACGGCGCGGGGAAATCGACGCTACTGCGCGCGCTCACCGGCGAGCGGCGGGTGGATGGTGGGAGTCTCAGGGTGGGTGATTCGATCAGCGTCGCCTACTACAGACAGGATCTCTCGCATATCCCGACCGACCGGACCTTGTTCGACATAGTGCACGACCTGCGTCCGCATTGGGACCGGGGCCAGGTCCAGGCGCACCTCGGTCGCTTCGGCTTCTCCGGGGACGAGGTGCTGCGCCGGGCGGGCTCGCTCTCGGGGGGTGAGCGGGCGCGGGTCGCCTTGGCGCTGATGATGCTGTCCGGACCGCGGGAGGCGGGTACCAAGTGCGCCAACCTGCTCATCTTCGATGAGCCGACCAATCACCTCGATGTGGAGTCGATCGAGGTGCTCGAGGAGGCGATCGAGGGATACGACGGGACGGTGATCCTGGTGAGCCACGACCGGGCCCTCCTCAGCGCCCTCGCCACTCGCATCTGGGCGCTGGAAGGGGGACGCATCGTAGACTTCCCGGGGGGCTTCGACGAGTGGGAAACGTTGCGGCGCGAGCGGGAGGCAGCCGCGGCGGCGCGGGCGGCGGAAGAAGAGGCGCGGAAGAGAGAGGCCGAACGCGCGCGGCAGAGGATGAAGCAGGAGGAGGCGCGACGCGCCCGGCGGGGCGACGAGCGCGCGGCGCGGCGAGCGCTGGAGGCGATCGAAGCCAGGATCGCCGAGCTGGAAGAACGAGCCGCCGCCCTCACCACGGAACTGGCCGACCCGCGGCTTTACGAGACAGCCGAGGGCTCGCTGCGCGCCGTCGGGTTACAAGCAGAGCTGCGCGAGGTCCAGGGCGAGCTCGAACGCGCGCTCGCGGAGTGGGAAACAGCCGCCGAGCTGGTCGGGTGACCCGGTAGATCCCACCCTTGCCACCCCGGCATCGGCAGCCAATCTTTGCACCCGACGATTGCGGTGATCACCTGAGCAACGGAGCAGCGTTATGGAGAAGAGTGTCAGAGCCGCCATCGCGGGACAGATCTGTGCCGAGGGACGGTTTTCGCCACCGTATCCGGTGAACGAGCCGGTGAAGTCATATGCGCCCGGCAGCGCCGAGCGCCGCTCGCTCCAGGCGCG
>Ga0180220_1000968_pt1 | contig 24675 bp, 13 predicted proteins | sample eDN5th37CBELigBY_FD_151335 | JGI IMG/M metagenome (GOLD analysis project Ga0180220, IMG submission 151335) | Enriched backyard soil microbial communities from Emeryville, California, USA - eDNA 5th pass 37_C BE-Lig BY (version 2) (version 2) | ecosystem: Environmental > Terrestrial > Soil >...
CTATTGAAGCTATTTCCCATACCTCTTTTTCACAGTTTCATAATATGTTTTCAGGGTAAAAAAAGCCTGCTTCTTCTGCCCTTGCTGACTGATCAGCCCTTTGCGGTTCCATCCTTCCTGGTATATGGGATTATTACGCCGGGGAGAACGAAAGTCTGCCAGTATCCAGGGAGAAATGCCGCAGAAATTATCCGGCATCCTTTGCAGCATATCGATCTGCTCGCTGTAATACCAGTCCTGATATTCTTCGCTCCAGCGTGTCAGACTGTCGGCATGAAAATCATACAAAGCCCCTGCACCCGTTTCGCTGATAAATAAAGGTTTTTCGTAGGCAGTCGCCCAATTAGTTGTACGGCACTGCGAAGGCAGTCCTCCATACCAGCCTAAATATTCATTAAAAGCTACGAGATCCACATATTGGCCCAAGGGGTCGTCAATAATATTGATGTTTTTTCCGGAGTTATAGTTTACTTCAAGCGCCGCGGAAATCATCCGGGTTTGATCCTGAACTTTAGCAGCCGAAATAAGGCTACGCATAAATTCTGTTCTGGCGGGATTTACCGGAGTTTCGTTTCCAACAGACCAGATAATTACACTGGCACGATTGTGATCGCGTGAAATCATATCGTGAAGCTGTTTTTTCGCTTTCGCAAGAACTTCCGTATTTGTAAAATCAATCGTCCAGTAAACCGGTATTTCCGACCACACCAGCAATCCTAATGAATCAGCCATTCGGGTCATACTTTCATCATGAGGATAATGTGCAAGCCGCACCATATTACAGCTAAGTTCTTTCGCCCAGCCCAGAAGCTGTTTCGCATCCTGCCTTCCATGTGCACGGCGGCCCTCCTGCGGGATTTCCTCATGGATTGAGATTCCACGCATAAACAGCGGCTTTCCATTCAGCAATACATTTTTGCCGAAAGCTTCAACAGTTCGGAAACCGATCTTATCTGTAACCACATCTGCTGCGGCCTTTATAATCACTGTATAAAGCTTTGGATGTTCGGGCGACCATAATTCAATTCGGGGAAGAGTAAAGCTTAAACCTATAGAGTCGGAAGCGGTATAAACTTTTCTAAATTTGAGTTCAGGGATTTCAACCGATACAGAACCGGAAGGAGATCCACTCAGTTTTATCCAGCCCTGCACTGCCGCGTTTTTTGTTTCAGGTGCTTTTCCCGATAAGGGTTTTTTTAGATGAACAACGTAGTTTTCGATAAAAACAGCCGGAACCTCCACTAAATAAACCCCGCGTGTTATTCCGCCATAATTCCACCAATCGGTATTCAGCGTAGGAACTTCTTCCTTTCCGCGTTTATTATCAACCCGGACTACCAGGAAATTATCTTTTTCTTTCAGTATCGAATCAGGAATTTCAAAATTAAAAGGAGTGAACCCACCGCTATGCACCCCGATCTTCTTCCCGTTCAGGTAAACATCAGCACGGTAATTTACAGCTCCAAAGTATAAAAACAGGCGGTTTGAAGGGTTTGATTTGTTATAATCAAATGATTTTTGATACCAGACCGTACCTTCATAATATAAGAATTTAGGATCTTGGGAATTCCAGTCACCTGGAACCTGCAGCATATATTTTTCCGAATATCCATGCTCTTTCCGATCAGTCTTATTATCAGGGACATCACTGTTCCAGTATGCCTCGCGATCCTTTTCAGCACGCTCTTTATAGCGATAATCATAAAATCCTGTTTCGTAAGGATCAATAATATATTTCCACTCTCCATTCAGGCTGTGCGTTTTACGGGAAAATATATTGCCGATTAATGCGTTTTGAGCTGCTGCCATAAAAGGAAGCAGTAAAAACAAACAGAGCATTTTTGATTTTGAGAGTTGAAACGCCATAATGATCAGCCTAAAATTTACAGTCGCTTAGAAAACTGACAATTGATAATTTTAAATCGGCCCAGCTAATTCAACAGCCGATGATAGCTTAAAAATTCTTCCGTTCTTAACTACGTATACTGAAGCAGTTAAGAACGGAAGAGGTTTTTATTTCTTTTGAGAAAAATTAAATCGTTCTGCTAATTTTATTCATACCCCGGATTTTGAGTTAATGCTTCGCCATTCTTATTATTCAGACGAATATCATTTAAAGGAATAGGCAGCAATTTGTTATAGTCCTGAAATCCGGTAGTAAGTTTACTCGCAGGCCCGGTATCACCATTTAAAGCAATACGGTCCTTAAGTTTACCGGTACGAACAAGGGTCATACGACGGTTTTCCTCACCAATAAGTTCACGGGCACGCTCGTCCAGAATAAAATCGATGGTGATATCGCCTGCACTTACTTTTCCCAGATCGGGATTAGCGCTTGCGGCACGGGCGGTTTTAAAGGCCCGGTCACGCAGTTTGTTAATATCGTCGGCTGCACCGCCCGGATTGTTCTGTCGGAACCGGGCTTCGGCACGCAGCAGGTAGGTTTCACCTAAACGCATTACCGGCCAGTCTTTTACAACTGCATAACCGAAATCGTCTGTCGGATCGTAACCACCCCATTTTGTACAGTAGGGATACCAAACCTCAAGACTGTCGGTACGAAAAGGTATAACTTTATCACCAGTTTTTATTGTAATTACCTGCACTGCGGCCGGCGCATCTTTGGCTACGCGATAACCATCCGCGTCAACACCGATTTCAGCACTGAAATTCGGCCGGTTGTAATTGGTAGTGCGGCGGATATTATAATTACTATTCCGGATATCGCCTTCGAGTCCCTGCCAAACAGTATATTTCATGAAATTGCTCAGGCGCAGACGCCCGTTGCCGCGGCCGCCCAGCGAATCGGCATTCACCATTCCATCCCATTTATGATAAGCAGGCTGCCAGACACGGCGATGCTGCGGGTTATCCACTGTTCCTCCCGTTACGTCGCGGTTATATTCCATTTGAAATGTCCAGATGGCTTCGGTATTTCCCTGTGAGCGGCGCTGGTTTCCTTTCCGGAACATATCCCGGTAGTAATCTCCGCCCTCGCCCAGATATTTGCCGTAGCGTGCTTCAATCAGACTGTACTTTCCGCCATCAATGATGTCGGTTGCAGCCTGTTCCGCTTTCGCGAAATAGCTGTTATCCCGCATGCCAATACGCAGATATACTTCTGCTGCAAGCTGTCGAGCCATATCCTTGTTAATACGGCTTTCATTTGCCGCCTGTCCAACATCAGGAAGATTAGCGATAGCGTAGGTAAGATCTTCTTCTATCAGCTTGTCAACGTCTACTGCACTTTGACGAGTAAGATCGAAGGTAGGTACTGAAATAGGTTCTTTCAATAAAGGCACATCGCCCCATAAGGTTACCAGTATGTTGTATGCATATGCACGGAAGAACATTGCTTCAGCAGCGGCGGATTTATTATTTTCCCCCGTATTGGCAATGATCAAGTTAGCGTGATTAATAAAATCATAGCATTTTTCCCATAGATAAGATACTCCCGCGTTCTCCTCATTCAAATCGGCATATTGATAGAAAGGATTTTCCACGCCCTCGGTTGCGCCTGCACTGGTTATGTCCATGCCGATCTGCCAGCACGAAAGAAAGCCCTGCCGGCCGCTCCATCCCCACAACTCCGCATAAATACGGTGTAATCCTATAATCTGGGCTTCTATAGTCGAACTGTTTATATTTGACGTGCTGTAACTTGAGTATGGCTTTTCCTCCAGGTAATCTTTACTGCAGGAAGTCATTGCCAGTATCGCACCGGCGAATATGGCGTATATATTTTTATTGTATTTCATGATTATTAAAAGGTTAGATTAACACCAAGAATATAACTGCGCACCAGCGGATAGTTTAGATTATCGTTTTGAGAGCCGCGTGTTATATCACGGGCTTCCGGATCCCATCCCAGCCAGTTTGTCCAGGTATACAGGTTGCGGCCGCTGGCATAAAGCTGTAATCCGCCAATACCAATCTTGTTCACAACCGATTGCGGCAGATTGTAGCTTAAGGTAATATCTTTAAGACGGGTATAACTTGCATCAGAAGGGAAACCATAGCCATGACTGTTTGAGTGGTTGCCGAGCGAGCGCCATTCGTTGCTCTTATTTTCCGGTGTCCAGTAACCTAGAGCGGCCGGGGTACTGCGCCGCCCCATTTCATCGGATGCGCCTCCGATCTGAGGATTGTTCCGCAAAGCACCCTGAACAGTACTGATAAATACATTTAAAGAAAAATCCTTATAAGTGAATGTATTGGTAAGGCCACCGGTCCATTTCGGTGAAGTCTGGCCCAGGATAGACCGGTCATTGTCATCTATTTTTCCATCCTTACTTATATCGGCAAGTTTCAAATCGCCAGCTAAAGCAGGATCATCCCAGCCTTTATTGGCACCAGAAGCGATTTCATCTTCCTGCCAGATACCTACTTTCGTATAGTCATAAATAATACCTACGGGATGACCGATAAACCAGCGGTTGCCTATATCATCCTTACCATCGCCATACACATCCTTAATTTTATTTTTATTGTGTGAGAATACCAGGGTGCTTGACCAGCTGAAATCTTTAACATGAATATTTCTGGAATTAAGAGTAAACTCAATACCTGTATTTTCTACTTTACCAAGATTTGACCAAACATCGGCATAACCTGTCAACCGCGGCAGACGTTGCAGAATCAGCATATCAACGGTATTTGTTTTGTAGAAATCCACACTGCCATTTAACCTACTGTTAAAAAAACCAAAATCAAGGCCGGTATTAAAGCCAGCTGTTTTCTCCCAGCGAAGATTATCGTTGCCCATTAAGGACTGAACTTTGAGCGAGGTTATTGATTTGCCGCCCATTGCGAGTGAATTCGAGTTCATCAGTGACAGTGTTTGATAAACATTTATCGCTTCGTTGCCTGAAACGCCATAAGACAGGCGGAGTTTCAGGTTGTCAACGACATTGGCATAAGGCTGCATAAAGGATTCTCGGGCAATATTCCATGCAACCGCAGCCGACGGGAATGTGCCGTATTTATTATTCTTGCCGAATACCGAAGCGCCGTCCCGCCGAACTGTAAAGGTGAACAGGTATCGGCTGTCATAAGAATAATTCAAACGGCCCATTTGGGAGATAGAACGATACAGATCCGCCTGTGAGGATACTGTCTGATTCGAAGCTGATTCGAGGTTACCCCAGGTTAGATCATCATTTGGGAAAACTTGTCCCGTAGCTATTGCCTGCTGCCAGTATTTGCTTTTCGCTGCAAATAAACCGGTGAAATCAAAATGATGCCTGCCAAAATCCTTGGCGTAGGTAAGAATATTTTCCAGGGTATAGGTTTGTGATTCATTATTGGTTATTCTTCCCCATCCTGTCATGTTATAGACCGTTTTCCCTTCGTATTCATTAGTCCGGGCAGGTACAAAGGAAAAGCCCGCATTAAGTTTATATTTCAAACCTGAAAGCGGCTGCCAAATCTGACCAAAATCTGCTTCGCCATAACCGTTCAATGATAAATTGAACTGGCGCCGTTCAGGATCCAAAGTAGTTGGAAGCAGGGGATTTGCCCATAATTGTTCAGAATACATTGGGTATTGAGTCAGCGTGCCGTCTTCATTATACATTTTGGCATAAGGACTCATGGCGGCAGCCTGCAGCAGGCTGGCCCGGCCGCCATCCCTGTTATGCGATACTATAAAAGCGGATGTTCCTACAGATAAATATTTTGTTGCTTTGAAATCGGTATTTGCACGAAACGAGTAACGCTTGTAATTATATCCCACTAAAATTCCTTTCTGTTTCAGATAATCGGCCGAAACATAATATTTGGCATTTTCGCTTCCGCCAGACAGACTGATGGTATGGTTCTGGGGAACTCCGGTCTGCATAACGGCATCCAGCCAGTCGGTAGTAACTCCGTTCTGGTAGTTATCCCATTCAAATTGGTTTCTAACAGGCCCGCCATTATACAAACTAGTGTTGGTAATACGCGAATATTCGGCATAACGGTTCAGAAGCTCCTCAGGAGAAACAGGCTCAAGTATATGTGCCGCCTCTTCTACTCCTCCATAAGCGCTGTAACGGATAGTTGGTTTGCCTGTAGTGCCTCGTTTTGTTGTAATCAATATGACACCATTAGAGCCGTTTACCCCATAAATAGCTACCGCTGAAGGGTCTTTAAGAATTTCAACCGATTCAATATCATTCGGGTTGATATCATTGATCGAACCGTCTGTTCTGGAAAGAGGGATACCATCTACTACAACATAAGGTCCCGTTGGAGCGCTAAGAGAGTTTTTTCCACGGATCAATACAGATGGTTCATCACCGGGTATAGAAGAGGCTTGGGAAATATTCACATTCGCTACAGCGCCTTGTATAGCCTGCATCACGTTATTAACAGGGAGTTTCGACAAGCGCTCTTTGGGTACAGAAGCTACGGAGCCGGTTATATCAGAACGTTTTTGTGTTCCGTAACCCACAACAACCACTTCGTTGAGGCCTGTTGTACTGATGGTCATGGTTACATCAATGTTTCTGCTGCCATCTACAGCTACTGTCTGCGTATTAAAACCAATGTAGGTAAAAACAAGTTTTGCTCCTTCGGGAACAGTAATGCTATACTTTCCTGAAGCATCGGTTATGGTGCCTTTGTTTGTCCCTTCGATCTTAACGCTGACACCGGGCAGCGGCTGGCCGTCTTCATCTTTTACCGTTCCGCCCACCTGAATGTCTTTTATTTCAACATCCTTCGGAGCAATAACTACAAGGCCATTATCCATCAACTGATATTTCAGTCCGGTTTCTGCTAAAAGCTTTTCTAAAACATCAGATACAGGTGTATTCTTTACGCTGAAGGTAACGGCCTGCTCCCTGGGAAGCATTTCTTCGCTATACAGAAAACGCACATTTCCTTTCTGTTCCAGCAGATGCAGGGCCTTTTTCAGTTTGGTATCTTTAAAATCCAAACTGACCCTCGTATTCTGCGAATAAACGCTGCCCGAGACTTTAAGGCAGAAAAGCAAAGTAAATACGAAAACCCAGTTGCACATTAAAATAAATTGTTGAGATAGGGTAATAGAAAATCTTTTACTATGAAGTATCTTTTTTTTCATAGCTTTACGGTTTAACAGGTTAAACAATTAGTTCATTTACAGCAATATGCTGTTTTGTTGATCTGTTGATCTGGCGGGGAATGTTGCCGCATTTCCCGCTTCTTTTTAATAAATTTCAATTACATCATTGTTGGTTAGTTTAAAGTTGAACGATCGGATTAACTGCATGGCTTTTAAAGCCTGTTCTATACTTTCATTTTCAAAGGCTCCTGTGAAATGATAATCGTAAACCGCTTTATTTCGAATGCGGAGTTTCACGTTATACCACCTTTCCAGCTTTGGGACAAGTTCTTCAAAAGATTCGTTTTCAAAAACCAGCTTATTATCAACCCAGGAAATTTCTTCCACATACTTTTGATTCGAAACCTCAACCGGCCGGATATTTTCAATAACAACCTTCCGTTCTATCAAAGGCGCCCTTTCCTTTTTTTGAACTTCAGCCGGCTGTTTTTCGCTGAGAGCGAACTTCTCTTTCGGCTTCAGGACGATCTTTTGCTCAGGACGGTCATTAAGTGTCAATTCGATCATCCCGCGTATTAATGCAGCTTCAGAATTACTTTCGCCTGGATAAGCTTTCACATTAAACGCCGTACCAAGTACCTTTATGGAGAATTTTTCTGTTTTAATAATAAAAGGATGAAGTTTGTCGTGAGCTACATCAAAATAGGCTTCACCCGTTAAAAACACCAGGCGCTGCGCCTCCGATTTCATATCTGCATCATAAATGAGCCGGCTGCCGGCATTTAGCCATACTTTAGTGCCATCGGGCAGAACAACACTTTTCCGAATTCCCTTACCGGCCGTAATTTCTAAAGTTGACGAAGGCAGGGCAGTATTAAAATAATTAAGATAGATAAAGACTCCAATTAACAGCGGAAGCAGTACAGATGCCGCTGCAAGAGCCTTTCTAATACGATTATCTTTCTTGAAAAGACTTTTTACAATGCCTCCCTGGCTTTTTTCAGAATAGAATTCATCAGCATATTTCAATCTGTGACGGCTGTAAGCGGCGGCGATATCCAAGCCGTTATTTTCGTCCCGCTGCCACAGCTGCTCTAAAGTTTCATCGTAATACAGCATGTCCGGATAAGATGCCAGCAGTTCCTGCAGCTCCTGCAGCTCGGCAGAAGTAATCTCTCCCGCAAGCTTTCTTGCCAGCAATACAGCTATCCGTTCATTCTCCATTAAAAAAAGTGTTAGGTCTATACTAATGAGAGGACAAGGAAAAATAAAAAACTCCCTATATAAAAAAGTAAAAAAACCTAAATTGACAATAATATGCTGATATACAGCAATTTATTTTTAAGGAAGATTATACTCCCGCTTTACAGCCAGCATAATTCTCCTAACCGCTGTTACCAGCTGTGCATCCACTGTTTTAATCGAAATGCCAAGGATAGCTCCTGCCTCTTTATAACTCAGGCCTTCCTCCTTTATCAGTTTATACACCATTTTGCACCTTTGGGGAAGGCGCTCTATTGCCAGTTCAAGCCGTTTTTTCAGTTCATCGGTAATCAGGATCTGCTCAGGGGAGGGATCATTTAAAACGACTTCAACATCAATGTCTTCAAATGAAACAGCGTTGTTTTTTGAATTCTTTTTAAGAAGGTTCAGGGAAAGGTTCTTGGCAATTACGTAAGCGTAAACTGTAATATTATCAATCTGAAGCAGTGTGGAACGGTTCCTCCAGATCGTAATCATAACGTCCGAAGCAATTTCTTCAGCAGCTTCCGCTGATTTCGTAATACCAAATGCGAAACGTTTCAGAGATGGGAACAACAGGCTGAAAAGACGTTCATATGCCGTTTCAGAATTGTTTATGGCAATTTCGTATGCCAAAGAAAGCACATCGCACTGCTGTTTGGACATCGGGTTATAATTGATTATCTAAATAACAATATTTTTTAATGATATAAAAATCATTTCAAATCCAAAGCATGATCGGCAGGGATATCGGTCCCGTTCCATACTTTTACTGCCGTCCAGGGCTGCGGGGCCACCGACCAGAATTCATCATCTGCCGGCAAGCCGAGCGGAAGAAAAACCGAGGCGCACAGGTACAAACTGCCGGTATTGATATAAAACTCAGCAAGGCCCGGCTGATTTCCGTATAATCCTATCTGCAGCCATCCGCTTTTTGTAAACGTGGAAGGCGCTTCCAATGTTTTTTTTATTACCGCTGTCAGTGCGCCGCGTATTTGTGAAGGGTTTAGCGATTCCGGCAGCTGCTTCCGCAATGCCATATCCGCCAAATGATGAAAAGCGCCGCCCCTGTAAACGATCGACCGTCCCGTAACCGGAAAACTGCCATCGGCATGGATCATCCGCTCCTGTATTTCGGCGTAACGTTTGGTTATTTTATCTAATCTGGGGATGAACCATCTGTATGAACCGTTTTTTTTGTTTACCACTTCGAGAATCGCGGCTAAATAAGGCTGGATCACATAACTGTTGTAATAATCCATATGAAATTCCATGCCATCAGAAAACATTCCGTCTCCGGCATACCAGTGCTGAGCAAACTCACGTATCCCGTATTCAATCCTCACCGGGTCGTAATCCAAACCATATTTACAGAAAAAAGCCTCGATCATGCCTGTAAATAATATCCAGTTCGAATAAACCGGAACTGTTCCCCGGGTGCTTTTTAAAGCATCAACAACCTGCGCTTTTACCGTTTCATCAAGATTTTCCCACAGCCAGGGGCATCTGATCAGCCCTAAAGCAAAAAAAGAAGCATCCACTAAGGGCTGGCCTCCTTTCCAGGTCATGTAATCGGCGGACTGCGGATTGACGGCATTGGCAATCGCTTTTAAGGTCCACTGGCGATATTGATTACGCAAAGCGATTTCCGCTGCAGAACCGCCTTCCAGATTAAGCCAAGGAGCAATGCCGCTTAATGTACGGCCAAAGGCTTCAAGATAAGCAGCTTTTGTACGGGACTCTTTGTTGTCGATCTTTTCGGAAAGAACCACAGGCATTGTCTGCTTTAACCGTCCTTCGGCCAGGTTTGAGATAACAGGTCTGGCAATCTTATCCATTGAAGCCAGCCAGAACTGCCGGTCCTGCTTTCCATCAGGTGTCTTTTTTTGAGCAGCGGCATGATAACCGAAAAAAGAAAACAGGATAAAAAAGGTAAAAATCTGCTTCATAATTGGTCAATTATTCTGCCGGAACTCAAATTGATCGAACTTCCGGCCGGTTTTATTCTAAAACAGCTGCAAAGCCGCCATTTGGCTTCATGGTAATCTGTCTGCTTTTTTCATTATTTAACAGGAGTGCTTCCTGCTGAAATAAACTGTCAGTACCATCTGTAATAAAAGAAGCGCTTTTTTTATTAAAAGATGCAAGATCGAGGCGGATAGTTTTCTCCGTATTTTCTCCGTTAATGCCGCAGATATACCATTTATCACCAGAACGGCGTGCCAAGACAACATATTTTCCCGGATATCCTTCAATGAATCTTACATCGTCCCAATGAGAAGGCAGTTCTCTTAAAAACCGCTGTACATATTCCGGAACATGCCTCATTCCTTCAGGAGATTCTGCATAGTGCTGTATTCCCGAAAGGAATAAAACGGCTGTAGCAAGCTCGAAAGCGCTTGTAGTTTTTCTTTGTACACTGGTTGGAATCTTATACAGGTTCATTGGTGTAAAATCCATTGGATCAAAAGCGTTCCTCGTGAATGGAAGCATTGTGCTGTGGCTTGCTTCTGCATCCGCATCCTGCTGGCCGAATGTTACCATTTCAAAACCCCGCACCGCTTCTACCGTCATCAGGTTAGGATAAGTCCGCTGCCAGCCTCTCGGCAGTGTAGCGCCATGAAAATTAACAAGGAGTTTATGACGGGCCGCATCTTTTAAAATATCGAGATAATATTTAATCACAGACCGGCCATCACCCGCAAAGAAATCAATTTTCACTCCTTTTATTCCCATCTCGTTCAATCGGCGGAATTCTTTTTCACGGCTTTCGGCTGTCAGGAGCTTACCTTTTGGGGTATATTTTACAGTGTTCCAACTTCCCGCTGAATTATACCACAGCAGCAACCCTACATTTTTAGAAGCGGCATAGCCGGCCAGTTCTTTCATCCGGTCATAACCGATTTTTGTATCCCAATTCACATCGATCAGGCAGTACTGCCAGTTCATCTGAGCGGCAAAATCAATATACTTTTTCTGTTCATCATAGATAATGAAGTCATCTTTCGAATTGATCCAGCTCCAGGATGACTTCCCTGGTTTAACAAAGGACCAATCCATTGCTGTAGCCGGCTCAGCCAGGTCGGTTCCAAGTGTTGATTCAGCAATAGTCTTCAAACTGCCAACAGTGATGATGCGCCAGGGGGAATAAAAAGCCCCTGCTGCCTGCGGAAGCAGGCCTTGGCCCGGAATTATTTCACGCGGATCAGGAAAACCAATAGTATATTCTCCCTTTGGCCCTGTTCTTAAACGTGTGGCGCAGTAATTACTGTCTAAAGAAGCTTCGGTTATCAAAACCCAGACATCGTTTGAACGAAATAAGGCGGGATATACCCAGCCTGCTTTTAAAGGAGAGGGGGTTCCTGCCGGAATATCCATCTGGTAATGCTCTTCATAGGCTGGGTTGGTCTGCTCCCATCCTGTTTTTGCAGCCTGCATCGGCTGAAGCCATGCCCGGGCTGTTTCCGGAAAATTGAATGAGGTTAATTCCTGTTTTATAATTCTCTTTCCTACAGATCTATCCGGGAAATGATACCGAAAAGCTGCACCATCATTCGAAAGCCGGAAAATAATTTCCATTGATCTGCCGGCAGCATTTTTAAAATGAAGAGTTACTTTATCAGCCTCAGGTCGAACCTCAGATTTTTTCGCGTTCAGGCTTTTATATGCGTCTTTAACACGTTCCGATGCGGAAACTTTTACAAATTCAAGCCCTTTTGAAAAATCTTCGTCTTCCATTTCGACTCCCATCCGCGAAGAATTCAAAACTGCCTTACCCCCATATTTCAGGGTATAAACAGGTTCTCCGCCACCGGTCAGCATTATCTCCGCCTGTATTTTTTTATCAGGACTGTAAATTCGCGTTAAAGGTTTCTGTGCAGAAACAAACTGCACAGAAATAACCAGAAGGGCCAATAAAGGAACTCTCATGTTTTCTTTTACTCTAATTTAAGTACGAAACTGTAAGAATACTGTTTATCCAGTAAACGGTATTGTCTATGCGGCATTGCTCCCCAGCTGTTGTCGCCGCCGAGGCCGCGTTGGTTTAAATCAATGTGAAGATACACATCCTTTCTGGGTTTTAAATCGGTAGGATGCTGCTGTTTTTTAGTAAGCCCCGGATCAAGGTCTTCGGTCTGGTGGTTCAATGCACTGAAACATATCGGCTGTAAACCTTCAACTCGCAATGCATGGCCCTGTCCGTCGGAAAGTTTTATCCAGCGCACATCAGTTTTATAACCGCTTTCCTGTGGACGGATATAATTCCAGGCATACTGCTCTTCCACTTTCTGATCATATTTTCCAATGAATGAAGCTGTTTTCCGGTCGCTGTAATTTTCCCACGGACCGCGGCCGTAGTAGCTTATAAAGTTAAAACGGCCTGGAAGTGTCATCCGCATACCAAAACGAGGCAGTTCAGGAAGATCTCTTCCGGTCATATCAATTGATGCCGTAACCTGCACAGCTCCGTCATTCCTGATAAGATAGTCTACCGTATAAGGTACACCTATACCCGCCAGCTCATATTCAACTTTTACCGGCACACCTTCTGAATTCTGCTCTCCAACCGATACATTCTTCACTAACCTGTTTACATGAGCTGTGCGCCATATTCCCAGGTTCACCTGCATGTGGTTTCCAAAATCATTATCGGTTGGTGCACGCCAGAAATAAGGTTCGGGGAACTGCATAACCGGCGAGCCGTTATTTAAAGCGTAGCGGCTGAGCACTCCGCGTCGCAGATCAAATTCGCCGCTTATACCGCCGGCTTTAAAGCTTAACTTGTCACCTTCTTTTTTAACCTCCAGCTTATCACTACCGCCTTTACCCGCAGCCGCGAAATAATCGCCGCCTGCTTTAAACTGTTCGCGTGCGACTTCGTGTCCGGACGGAACAAGTTCGGAGGCTTTTTTTGTAAAGGCGAAAACGTTCACAAAATATTCTTCGCCTGATGCGGCAGACATAACAGGAAGCGAAAGCTTCACATCTTTCTGCTGATGAGGAGCCAAATTCAGGGCAAACGTTCCTTCCTTCACTTTATCGCCGTTTTTATATAATTCCCATTTAAAATCATACTGATCCAGATTGGTAAAATCAAACAGATTATGAACGGTAATTAGTCCTTTTGAAATATCCTTTGCTTTAAAAAGAACATTCTGATAAACTTTTTTTACTTCGTGAAGGCCCGGATGAACGGTACGGTCAGCCGCGATAAGCCCGTTTGCGCAGAAATTTTCATCATTCTGCAGATGATAACCGCCCAGGTCGCCGCCGTAAGCCCAGAAAGTGCGCCCATCGGCAGTAGCGGTTTTTATACCCTGATCTACCCAATCCCATATAAACCCGCCCTGCATATGCTTGCTGCTCATGATAATATCCCAGTACTCCTGGAAATTACCATTACTATTGCCCATCGCATGCGAATATTCGCACATAATGTACGGACGTTCTTTTTTAGCTTCCGCATACGCTTTCATGGAATTAATACCGGGATACATAGGCCCTACAATATCCGTATTACTGTTTTCACCGGCCTGCTCAAACATAACCACCCGGCTGTTATCACGTTCTTTGATCCATTTATAAGCATCGTAAAATACCGGGCCGTTACCGCATTCATTTCCCATTGACCAGAAAATAACTGAAGGATGGTTCTTATCCCGCTCGAGCATACGCTGGATACGGTCCATATGCGCAGGGGCCCATTCGGGCAGGTAAGCCGGATGTTTAGATTTGTCGAACCAGCCCTGCCATTCGGCCCCCATGCCGTGCGTTTCAATATTCGCTTCGTCTACCAAATACAGCCCGTACTGATCGCACAGCTTGTACCACAAGGGATCGTTAGGATAATGGCTGGTGCGTACAGCATTAATATTATACTGTTTCATCAGCTGAATATCCTTTATCATTAATTCTTTATCAGGAACATGCCCGTCTACATCGTCATGCTCATGACGGTTCACACCACGCATCAGTACAGGCATTCCATTGATGAGCAGCTGCGCATTCTTAATTTCAACCTTACGGAAACCTATTTTTGAACCAGCTGCTCCGAGCTGGCGTCCCTGTCCGTCTTTTACAGTGATTACAAAATCATACAGATTGGGATATTCAGCACTCCACTTCGCGGGTTTGGATATGCTTCCGCTGAAATTCAAAGTGGTTATACCTTCCTTCACATCTGACTTCTTTTCCTGCGAGAAAATCGTTTTTCCATTTTTATCCACAACTGAAGCAGTTACAGAAACAGCTTTGACATCCGCTCCTGAAAACTGCCTTAAATCAACCGCGGCGTTAAGCAGGCCGTTAGTATATTGATTATCCAGATCAGCTTTTACAAAGAAATCCCATAAACTTACCTTAGGAAGGCTGGTTAAATAAACATTGCGCTCTATACCGCTTAAGCGCCAAAAATCCTGATCCTCCAGGTAACTGCCGTCGTGCCAGCGCCACACCTGGACTGCAAGAAGATTATCTCCTTTTTTCAAATATTTAGTGATGTTAAACTCGGCAGGTGATTTGGCCGCTTTGGTCATTCCTACCTTTTCTCCGTTTACGTAAATTACAGCGTAACCGCTGATCGAACCAAAATGCAGCAGCACTTCACGGCCGTCCCAGGACTGCGGCACTGTAAATGTTTTCCGGTATGTTCCTACCGGATTATCATCACCCACGAATGGGGGATTTTTTGGAAAAGGATAAATGATATTCGTATAGATCGGAATACCGAAACCTTTCAATTCCCAGTTGGAAGGAACTGGAATTTCTGCCCAGTTCTTATCTTCAAAATCTGTACGGTAGAAATCCTTAGGCCGATCGGCATATTTGCCGACATACGAAAATTTCCATTCACCGTTAAGCAGCTTATAGTAAGGGGACTTGCTGTAATCATCCGCTATGACGTCTTTCTGATTATCAAAAAGCATAAAAGTGGCCCGGGGTTTTTCCTTATTCATGTCCACAAGCTGTGGATTTTCCCAATCGTTATTCCTGCCCTGGCCAGTAACTAATTCAGAGGAGATTAGTATGAGGCCAAGAAGCATCAAGCTGAAAAATTTAAAGTTTTGGTTCATTTTTAAGTTTATATTTATTCGTCTTTCTGCAAAGAAAGTGCTATTACAATCCGGTTATGAGGGGCAAATCAGGAATAAAGGGGGGATAATCAGCCTTATGCCCCTGATATATGTAACATTCCTTTCACATTTATAAAGTGTCTGCGTTAAAATACCTGTACTTTTGACGGTTTATAAATGTCAAACTTATATTATTTTTCCTTATCCAGTATCAGTTTTAAAAAGCTTTTTCCAAACGCCAGTTATCCTGCCATTGAATGAATACTTCTCCTTGCTTCATGCTTACTGGCAGCCAGATATACCGGCTGTCTTTTAAATCTCGGGGGTTCCACTTATCAGCCATAAAAATAAAAACATCTTTACTTCCCTGCACGGGCAGAACAAAGGTAGACTGGGCATGAAACGTTAGTTCAGAATCGGGCCCTTTCATAGGGTCTCCTGCATATTCCCATGGGCCGAAGAGGGAAGAAGCAGTATGCAGACTGGCTTTATTAGGAGCCCAGCCTGTGCAGCCGCTGGTAATGAGATAATACTTTCCCTGATATTTGAACACTGCAGGCGCTTCCCGATGGCGGCTGAAAAGAAGGCTGTCTTTAGCCGTTGGACGGAGATAATCCTCTGTTAATTTCGCAATCCGAAGATCATAATTTTCATTGGAAGAATACAGGTGATAGGCCGAACCGTCATCATCCACAAAGAGCGTCATGTCTCTCGACATATGTCCATTAGGGCGGAAACTTTCTATAAATTTATAAGGGCCGGTAACTTTATCACTTACCGCCACCGCGGCCCGTGCTGCGCTGTAGCCCTTTCCTTTCAATTCGAGATGGAACCACATGACATACTTACTCGTTTTTTTATTGAAGATCACTTTAGGCCGTTCCATTATGCAGCCTTGGGTAATATCGCTCTGCGGATCATCTTCGGGAGACAGCGCCAATCCTTCGTATTTCCAATTGTATAAATCTTTTGATGAATAGACATTTACACCTTCCGATGCCCCTCTGCCGCGTTTCTCTCCAAACCAGTAATACGTATTATCCGCATAGAGTACACCTCCGCCATATGCATTAATTACTTCGCCGCCGGAATCGTTCCATACGGCACCAGGTTTAAATTCCATTAATTTTTCCTGTGCAGCCGATTGTTTAAGCGTCAGCAGCGCAGCGACCATGCAGGCAGCAATTGTTTTTTTCATTCCATTTCGATTTAAATTCCGTCTTTTTTCATTGCTCCTACCAAGCGGGCATTCCGCTCAGCGTTAGTGTCCGACCACTCGTTGTCATAGTTCATACCGTAGGGCCAGAATGAATGTCCGTCCGCATTCAGCACAGCGCTTTCGCCTTCAAAGCTCCGCAGCATCTCAAGTCCGTGGCGGCCGGTATACTTACCCTTTACAACGAGCTGTTTCCAGCGCTCGGTAGTACCTACGCCTTGTGTGTGCGCAATTTCATGCATCGCTGTACGTACGTTCATATAAGCCCGGCTCTTCCCAAAACGGATTGTACCGTTTGCATTTCCATCAACGGCAGCTACCTGCGGATTGTATTCTACACGAAGGCGGCCGCGGCATCCTTCAGATTCCTTGTTGTAAATCGCTACGGCTGCATCCATGGCGGCAATGATCTTTTGATAAGCATCCAACTGGTCTGCAGTAGGATTTTCAGCTTTTACCAAATACCAGCTCAGCTCCTGCTTAACGTCAACAGTACCGGATGCATAAGTTTCCTTGTCCAACTGGATACTTCTTGTCTGCAACTGCACCTGGGCAAACCCCGTATCAAACAGCAGAAAAGCAGCAGATATCCCTAGAAGGATGATTCCGATTCTCATATCTGATAAATATAACTATCGCAATATCTGCATCGACAAGCCAATTAAAAGGGGGTTAACCCATTAAAAACAGGGGGCAAATCCGTTTTAAACATGTTTGCACACTTTACTGCTGTTTTATTCTTCCGCCCGCAGTTCAATTGTTTTTGAAACCAGGCCGGGTGAACTCAGCGTAACTTTTATCGGCCCCGCTTTCTGTTTCGATTGAACATAGGCCAGCAATTTTCCATGATAAGCTTTTCGTTTATCCGATTTATAATCCTCGTGGCTGGACAGATCACCACTTTCCAGTCCCAGCAATACGGCAGGCCCCTCTACTTTAACCGTTATTTCATTGTCTGCATCATAAACCGGATTTCCCTCTTTATCCTGAAGTTCAATCTCAATATGAGCAAGCCCTTTTTCCAAAGAACTTAATGCGCTTCGATCTGCTTCTGCAGCGATAGCGTGTACCCTGCCTGCAGTTTTTAAAAGCTGCTTTGCGGCTTCCCTGCCATCCTTAAATCCTTTGATCTCTAATTCTCCAGGCTCAAAATCAACCTCCCAGAAAAGGCCTTCTTCATCAGCTCCTTTTACTGCTTTCCGGCCCAGTGATTTTCCGTTTAAAAACAATTCCGCTTCATCGGTATTGCTGATACACCGTATCCTAAGTTTATCCCCCCGGCTCCAGTTCCATGATGGGATTCCATATCGTCGATAGCGCTCATCCTGCTGATTATTAATTTTAGAAACCGTCATGTAGACCATCGGTTTATCAGTCCAGAGGCTCTGGCGGATATAATAATCTGTTTTAGGAAACCCAGCCAGGTCCATTAAACCGGCCCCGCTGCTGCGTATAGGCCACTGGCGTGCTTCTCCCATAAAATCAAAACCGGTCCATAAGAACTGCCCGAAAATACACTTGTTCGTATCCACAGCCAGCCAGGCATCACGGCCCTTTCCGTTTTCGCTGCCATAAATAATTCGTTTAGGATATTTTTTGTGATCTTCATCGTAGCGGTACTCCTGATAGTTATAACCCACGATATCGAGCAGACCGGGATAAGCGGTGTAATTAGACATAACGACTCCGGCAAGAGCAGCAGTAACAGGACGTGAAGTATCGGTTTCTTTTACCACATTAACCAAGCGTTTGGCAATTTCTCCAAGCCGGCTTGCCGGAGGATTTCCCGGCTGATAACCCCTTCCGTAGATCTGCGGGTTGCGGCCGGTGTTAAGTACTTCATGTGTATACGGATCGTTGGGATAATCGATTTCATTCCCGATGCTCCACATAATTATTGAAGGATGATTCCGGTTTCTGAGTATCATGTCGCGTAAATCGCGGTCGGCCCATTCGTCAAAGTATTCGTGATACCCGTCTTTACCGGGCGTACCCACATTCCAGCCCTCGATCCATTTGTTCTTTCCTATTTCCCATTCATCAAAAGCCTCATCCATTACCAAAAAACCCATCTTATCACACAAATCATATAAATAATCCTGATGCGGATAATGGCTCATTCTTATCGCGTTGCAGCCAGCGTCTTTCATTTTCTGAAGCCGGCGTTCCCATACTTCCCGCGGAACAGCCGCCCCTAATGCGCCCGCATCATGATGAATACATACGCCTTTCAGCTTCATATTTTTACCATTCAGATAAAAGCCTTCATCCGGGTCGAATTTTAAGTTTCTAAATCCTACCGATGTTTGGTATTCATCGATTTTTTTACCTTTCTGATACAGTGATACGTTCAAAGAATAGAGGTTCGGTTCATCCGGAGACCAGAGCTGGGGGTTGGGTACTGCCATTGAAAACTCCGTTTCCGCTTCTCCGTTCTTTTGCAGAGAAATTTTCTTCTCGGCAATCACTGCAGTTTTTCCTTCAGGATCAATAAGCCGGCTTTTTATGATTATATCAGCCTGGATTGAAGTACTATTTTTTACCGCAGCAGTAATTTTCGCGGAAGCTTTACTTTCAGATACTTCGGGAGTAGTAAATCCGACTCCCCATAAATTGAAATGAACAGGCTGGGTAATGGTAAGATAAACATTACGATAAATGCCGGAGCCAGGATACCAGCGGGAGTCGGCAAACTGGGTATGGTCAACTTTTACCGCGATAACATTCTCTCCTTTTTTATTAAGATGACCTGTCAGCTCGTATTGAAATGGAATATATCCATTTGGCCTTTTACCTAAATAATGTCCATTTATCCAGACCTCACTGTTTTTGTAAACACCATCAAAATAAATGAAAACTTTTCTGGTGCCGATATCGGCCGGAAGGCTGAAAGATTTACGATACCAGCCGATGCCGCCGGGCAGATAGCCGGTTCCGCTTGCCCATTCGGAACTGAAGGGACCTTCTATGCTCCAGTCGTGAGGGAGGTCCAGCTTTCGCCAGTTTTTATCATTTAGATTGACGCTTTCTCCGTCACTTACATCGCCTTTATGAAATTTCCAACCATTATTGAATAGCAAATGCTGCCTGGATTCCTGTGCGTAAAGATGCTGCAGCCCAAAAACAGACAGCATCAAAAAAATTAAATGTTTAGACATCATAATATTGGTTTTTATTGAATATTGCCTATAAGAGTAATAATTGATCTGGGCTGAACATTTATTTGTTCAGAAGTCTTTATAACAGAAGCAGGTTTCAGATCCGCTTCAGCGGAAGTGATATAAGGAATAACTGCAGTGACACTGCCATTCTTTACAGAAAGCCTCAGGTTTACCGGCTTAATATCTGAATTTACGATGACGGTAATGAGCTTACCCGCTCCCGCATCCCGGTAGGCGGAAACCAGCAGCATGTCGTTTTTTGCTGAAGCCTGATCCGCGGAAGCTTCCACCCGCACTGCGCCGGGGCGGATAAAGCGGCTATAATTACCTAAAGCCCAAAGCATCTTACTTGGGTAATAATTCCCGTCTGTTTTGCTTTTATCGATGTAAACCAGCCCGTCCTTGTAGTCGTATGGCGAAACGGCCAGCCACCAATGCCAGGCAGCGGCATTAGCATGTACAAGGTCATTATGAATAACTCTTGCCATGTATAAAGCGGAATTTATACCCAAATCGCGTTTATTACCTTCAATTTCACCTGCATTATCACCCAGGATACAATATTCTGACTGCCAAAATTTTAAGTTATTTACAGAAGCCGTTTTTTTTGCTGCTTCTTGTCGTATTGAAACGGCCCTGCTGAAAGGAGAAGTAGTAAAATAACTGTGGCCGCAGATTATACGGGCAGTATTGGACAGATCTCCGATATAATCGGATGATGCCGGATTAAAAAATGCGTCAATCTGGCTGCCTCTCCCGGGTTTGTCTTTATCCGAGTACAGAAATTCATACTCAGCCGCTTCTGAAACGACTATTCGGGAAGACAGGTTCTGCTGCTGCAATGCGACATTAAGTGACTTTACAATTCCGCTGACATCTTTATTCATGAAAGGGCTTCCTTCCTGTCCGCCGTCGCTCCAATCCCATTGAGGTTCGTTTACCGGACTGATGTAATCAAATTTTACACCCGTCTGCTGATGCACCCCTTTCACCACATCGGCTAAGAAAACAGCAAAATCATCAAATTTTTCGGGAGTAAGATTAGATTTCCCTGAGCTTGCATAGGCTTTTCCATTGCTGGTAAGCTGCACGGGCGGACTGTTAGAAAATGCCAGAAACTGTTCTACACCTCTCTCTTTAGCCGCTTTTAAAAACCATATCTGTCCAAGTTGCCCCTGCCAATTATAACTGCCATCATTATTTAAAAACGAGCCGGCACGCCGCCATTCATCACTGATGCCGCTTTGTGCTCCCTGTTGTGCACTTCCTGCCCCCACGTTAAAACGCCAAAGCGACAGTCCGATTCCCTTAGGCTGGCCCTCAGATGTGAACTCAGAACTGAATAGTAAATCAGCAATGGCATTTTTTTTCGATTCGGGCCAGTTTCCGGCAAACTGGCAGGCCCAGGCATCAGATGCGCCAAAATTATCTATTACCTGATAGGTTTTTGTGATATCAACAGTTAATGAAATTATCTTAGGATTATCCGAAGGAACTGCCGGATTATTTTTCCCTTTGGAACAATAAGTAAAAAGAACAAGTAGGTTTATCAGCAAAAATTGTATACCAAAAAATTTTATATTGGCTTTGACTATAGTTTTCCTCAAAAACATAAGCTGTACATTTAAAAGGATAAGCGGGCCTTAGACCCGCTCATCCATTAATTATAATGGGGATTTTGTGCTAGTTTATTTCCAGAAGCCTGTATCTCTGCCCGCGGTATGGGCAGCCAGTAATGCTGTTCTTCAAAGTGCCTTCCATCAAGGGCGATTTTTTGAGTGTACGTTAAGTCATTCCCGTTTTTGGTTATCGTAATTCCATAAGCCGGAACGTTTTCCGTTACATCCGCAATTTTCCAGCGGCGCACATCGTAAAAACGATGTTCTTCAAAAGCCAGTTCTACCCGGCGTTCGTTCCTGATTGCTTCCCGCATTTGCTCTTTTGATAAATTGGCAGGAAGCGCTGGAAGGTTCACGCCTGCCCGGCCGCGAACTTCATTTACAGCATTATAAACTGTTTCATCTGGAGATGCAGCGGCTTCATTCTGGGCTTCGGCATAATTGAGAAGAATTTCAGCATAGCGGAAATAAATCCAGGGCTGCAAACCGGCAATATTCCAGGGATTATTGATCGGCATATTTTCATCTACAAATTTCCGAAGGTAATATCCGGTTTTGGAAGTATTCCAGTTGGAGGGGCCGTCTTTACTGTCTCTTCCGCCTGGGATAAATGTTTCTACTTCACGGCCGCGGTAAGGTGCTCCGTTGTACAATATTGTTGCATAAAAGCGTGGGTCGCGATCAGCATAAGGATTTTGAGGGTCATAGCCGGATGCGGGGTCTGTTATTGATCTGCCGTTTGCCATACCATAAGCGTCCACTAGATTTTGCAGCGGAAGATTTCCGCCCCAGCCGTCATACCCATTAGGGCCGTTTGCAATTTCGGTAGGTACATGCCTTGCTCCTACAGTGTAATAGCGAGCAAAGATCACTTCATTGTTTGGTTCAGATGACAGAAACAGGTTTTGATAATCATCATAAATACCATAAACTCCCAGGTCCATTACCGCTTTTGCTGCCGCCGCTGCATCCGCCCAGGTGCCGGCGTTATACAGCGGGCTTGCGGCATATAAAAGCAGCCTTGATTTTAAAGCTAATGCCGCACCTTTAGTAGCACGGCCTTTCAGCCAGTCGTTACTATTGTAAAGCGGCAAAACAGCAGCGGCCTCGTCTAACTGAGATACAGCATAATTAATACACTCTATGATATCTGCCCTTTTAAAAAGCTCGGGATCGGCCAGGTCGTCGCTTAAATTATAAACCTTATCACCTAATAAGGGAACGCCGCCGTAATTACGAATAAGGTCCTGATAACGAAATGCCCGGATAAATTTCAGTTCTGCTGTCAGCAGATCTTTATGCGCCTGGCTCATGGTTACTTTATCGATATTCGCCAGGGCATAATTGCATTCGCGGATACTCCGGTAACTTCGGCCCCATATTGTCCCGGCGATACCGGTATTTTCAGGAGAGAGCTGTCCCCGCTGGATCAGCCAGGTATTATCGTCATTATTATAGATGGATTCGTCGGTAAGCGAGCTCCACATGGCATATTCAAAACCCCTTCCAAATCCGGGAAGCGTGCCTTCGGCCTCTTTGTCCGTTAACCGGGCACCAAGGTAGCGGTTGATCACAAAAGATTCAAACAGCACGGAGTCGCCGGTAATTGCCGCGTCTGATACCCTGTCGGTGGGTGTCACATCCAAAAAATCTTTTTTACAGGAGGACACTGCGGCAAGCGACGCTGACAGAAATAATATATTGAGAAATTTTACTGGTTTCATGTTCTTATTATTAAAACTTTACATTCACTCCTAGATTAACAATGCGCTGCTGCGGATAAAACTGTCCGCTCTCGCTGCTGCCTTCGGGATCGATATCTTTCGCTTTAGTTAGTGTAAATACATTGAAGGCGTTAACGTACAGCCTTAAACCCTGAATTTTAGCTTTTGAAAGCAGCGACTGAGGCAGTGTATAACCGAGTTCAATATTTTTCAACCTTAAAAAAGCGGTGTTATAAAGCCAGAAATCATTCCGGTAAAGCCCTCCGCTTATGGCTGCAGAAGCACGCTCATCCACACGCGGATAAGTTCCCTCAGGATTGGATGGACTCCAGCGGTTATCGGCCCAGCTGCTGTAAAAATTGCCCACGGTCCCGGCTTCACTCAGCACATACTGCCGCACTTTTGCCTGTCCGGCAAAAACCGCAGAAAAATCAAAGCTTTTCCAACCCGCATTTAAATTTATCCCGTAAGTGATCTGTGGAATATTGCCGTAATCAGTCCTTATCTGGTCATCGGCTGTAATTTTATCGTCCTTATTGTAGTCGACGTACCTTAAATCGCCCACTTTTGCTCCCGGAACATGGGGATAACTGTCCAATTCTTCCTGGGTACGAAAAATTCCATCGGTACGGTATAAAAGATAAGTACTTAAAGGCGACCCGGTTTCTCTCTGATAAGGCAGTGCGCCAGCCGATTCGTCACGAAAAACCACTTCACTTCTGGCATAGGTGATATTTCCCGAAATTCCATAACTGAAATCTCCGGGACGAAAATATCCGAGCGTAGATTCGAAGCCTTTATTATCAACCCTGCCGATATTTTCTGAAGGGACCAGGGGATCGGCATCATAAGGATTTACGATACCGGTAACGTTAGGTATTGAAGCGTTCCTGGGCAGCAGGATATTCGACCGGTTCTCCTTGAAATAGATAAATTCAAAAGAAATATTTTTCAGGAAGACTGCATTTAAGCCAATATCGGTTTTCTTAGAAACTTCCCAGGTAATATTCGGATTAGCCAGTTTCACCAGATCAAGGCCCGGATAAACGCTTGAGCCGAGTGTGTATTGGTTATTGAATGAATAGTTATTGATAAACTGATTAGCACCAACCGCATCCCCTCCAAGTTCTCCATAGGAAGCACGCAGTTTTAAATCGTCAATAAACTTAACATTGTTTTTAAACCAGCTTTCTTCAGATAAGCGCCAGCCGGCAGATATTCCCGGGAAATAACCATAGCGGTTACCAGAAGGGAAAATGGACGAGCCGTCAATACGAAGCTGCACTTCCGCCAGATATTTTTCTTTATAGTTGTAATTGGCCCTTCCGATGAAACTTACACGGCTCTCTTCCCAGCTCCAGCCTGCATTTGTTCTGTCGTTGGGATCTGTGCCGCCCTGGGATAATTCGGGAGTTAAGGGCGTAGGGAAATTCCGCCGCCCAGCTTCAAAATGATCGAGCGTTCTTTTGCTTTGTTCGTAAGCGGCAAAAGCGTTTACATTGTGCTCTCCAAAGTTCCTTTGAAAGTTCAGCTTAATATTAGCTGTCGATAACGTGGTATTTTCCTGCGACTGGAACAGCGATGCTTTCGACTCGCCCACTGTTTTAGGCTCA
>Ga0180220_1000970_pt1 | contig 24654 bp, 27 predicted proteins | sample eDN5th37CBELigBY_FD_151335 | JGI IMG/M metagenome (GOLD analysis project Ga0180220, IMG submission 151335) | Enriched backyard soil microbial communities from Emeryville, California, USA - eDNA 5th pass 37_C BE-Lig BY (version 2) (version 2) | ecosystem: Environmental > Terrestrial > Soil >...
CTAGAATAGCGGACTTGTATCCGGAGACGTGGCCGAGAGGTTGAAGGTACTCCCCTGCTAAGGGAGCATGCGGCTTATACCCGCATCGAGGGTTCGAATCCCTCCGTCTCCGCCAGATAACCCCTTGATATTTCAAGGGGTTTATTTTTTTGCGGCGCTGCCATTGCCTGCGGATCGGCAATTTTGTTTTGCCGGACTTTTTGGGCTGGCATTTCGAGCGCCCAGGGCGCGGTTCAACGTCGCTGAATCGCAACTTTTATCTCTGCCTGATATCCATCTGCACAATCGCTAAATCATAGCCGTCAGGCTATGGCCTGCTGTTTGTCGACCTCCCAAAACTGGCCCGCGCCAAGTCACAGGCGGGGCACGGGCTGCGCGGCCGGCTCGACACGCATCGCCCAAGATACTCTGAACCCCTCTCTGTGGCACGCATGACGCAGTGGGGCGCAGGTCATGCAAAGCGGTGGTTGGGTAAGGGTTTCTCTGGATATCCGCACCTTTCGCTCACCTATATAGTTAAATTACTTACATAAATAAATCAATAATGTTGTTGACAGAATTGATAGGTGAAGCTGATGAATGAACAACGAAACTTCAGAGACGCGCTAGGTGCGTTTGCGACTGGCGTCACGATCATCACCACGGTGACGCCAAAAGGCGAACGCCTGGGAGTGACGGCCAACTCCTTCAATTCGGTCTCACTGGAACCGCCGCTGGTGCTGGTCAGTCTGGCTCGGAATCTGCGTTCGTTCCATGCCTTCGAGCAGGCTGAGCACTTCGCGGTCAATCTACTGACGCGCCAGCAGCGGGATTTGTGTTTGCGCTTCGCGCGCCCCGGCGAAGAAAAGTGGTCTGGGATGGCATCCGAGGAAGGATTGGGAGGCGTGCCTCTGATTCCTGGCAGATTGGCGCATTTTGAATGTAGCACGTGGGCTCGCTACGACGGCGGCGATCATTTAATCCTGGTCGGCGAAGTGCAGGGGTATGCAGGCCCCGTCGAAGGAGAGCCCTTGATTTATTTCCGCGGCAACTTCCCTGGATTGCAGGGCGAGTCGTTCAAACAGGAGTCGAAACATGCTTAAGACGGGCCAGCAACATCTTGACAGTTTGCGTGATGGGCGCGTGATATACGTTGGTGATCAGCGTATTGACGATGTGACCACGCATCCGTTCTTCCGTCATTGCGCGCAATCCATCGCAGACATTTATGACATGAAAGCGGCGAACGAGAACCGCGACGTCATGAGCTTCGAAGAAGACGGCGATACGTTCAGCAGCTATTTTCTGCGCGCGAAAAGCCAGGCCGACCTAGACAAGCGCTGCGAAACCCATAAGCGCATTGCCCAGCAGACTTACGGCATGTTCGGCCGTTCGCCGGACCATGTGTCTTCATTCGTGACCGGCATGGCCATGGGAGCGCATGTCTTCGGACAGTATGCCGACAACATCCAGGCTTATTACGAGCATATGCGCCGTAACGATGTGTTCGCGACATATGCGATTTTGCCGCCCCAAAGTTCGCGTAACCCCGAGTTCTATAAGCACCACGGCGGCGTATCTCCGGCGCTGCGCGTTGTGCGTGAGGACGACAAAGGCGTCTACATCACAGGCATGAAGATGTTGGCTACGGGGGCGCTGTTCGCCAACGAAGTCTGGATAGGCAACATTTTTCCTTTGGCGCCGGAACAGGTTGATGAGTCCATCACATGCGCGATACCTTGCAACGCGGATGGGCTGAGCCTATGGGCGCGCAAGCCAATGGAACCGAATGCTGCCAATGAATTCGAAGGGCCGCTGACCTATCGCTACGACGAAAGCGATGCGATGCTGCTATGCGACGATGTATTCGTGCCCTGGGAGCGAGTGTTTGTGCATCGAGATGCGCAGGCGTCTCGAGGCATCTATGTACAGACAGCGGCCCACTCTTATGGCAACCATCAATCGAATATCCGCTTTCTTGCCAAGCTGCAACTCATCGTCGGCCTGGCATCTCGCGTCACCCAGGCGACCGGCGCGGATCAGGTGCCTGCGGTGCGCGAAGTGATAGGCCGGTTGGTTTCGCTGGAGGCATTGCTGTCCGGCGTCATCGCCGGACAGATACATGGTGCCGAGGACTTTCCTGCGCCCGGCTGGAAATGCCCGAATCGCCGTTCCGTCTATGCCGCCTTGAACTGGTGTACAGAAAGCTATTCCGAGATCATCGACAAGCTGCGCGAACTATGCGGCGGCGGTGTGTTCCAGATGCCTGCCGATATCTCCGTCGTGCGTGATGTCGAACTGCGCAAGCAGTTCGAGCGCAACTGGGATACGCCTCAACTGCCAGCCGTCAAGCGCATGAAGCTCTTCAAGTTGGCTTGGGACGTCGTCGGTTCCGAGTTCGCCGGCCGTCATCAGCAATACGAAAAATTCTATGCCGGGGCGTCCTTCATCGTCCGCAACTACAGCCATATGCACGCGCCCTGGGATGCATTGCACGGCGTTGTCGACGGTTTGCTGGACAGCTATGCCGACGTGCCCTACGAGAGTGAGGCGATTCGGGCATGACGTTGCCGATATCGCCCGGATCACATAGCGATATATACGCCGCACAGTGTTTCGGCCGCTCCTCGGGCTTTGGCGAGGCGCCGGCATTGGCGCTGGCATGCGGCGCAGATACCCGCGATTCTTGATGCGCGCTGGTTGTCGAAGTGAGCAGGAAGGGCCGAGCCTAGGTTCATAGGTCCCATATTGATTGGTAATAGGAGAATTCTCATGACGGACAGTTTAGGTTTCAGACTCAGGCTCGGCATCATCGCGCCTTCCACCAATACTTCGGTACAGCCGGAAATGGATGATATGCGGCCTTATGGCGTCACCAATCATTTTGGCCGTTTGTATATTCCCGATGACCCTATACATGACGACGAAGGTTTCGAGCAACTGATGCATAACATCCGTGCGTCCATGGACGAGGCGGCGCGCGTCGTCATGACCTGCCACCCGGATCGGCTCGTACTAGGCATGTCTTCGGAAACATTCTGGGACGGTATGGACGGTAGCCGAAAGTTGAAGGAGCGAATGGAAGGTATCGCTGGTGGAAAGCCGGTGACCATGGGTTCGGATGCCGTAATCGAGGCTCTGAAATGCTACGGCAACGTCAAGCGTATTGCCGTCGTGACGCCTTATCAACCAGTGGGCGACGAGCAGGTCAGGCGCTTCTTCAACGACGCCGGATACGAGATCGTCACGCTGGAAGGATTGAAGTGCTCCAGCCCAGTCAAGATCGCCCACGTGTCGCAGCGCGAGCTGCGCGATGCCTTCCAACGTGTCAACGATCCATCGGTCGAGGCGATCGTGCAGGTGGGTACCAATTTAGCAGCGGCGCAGGTCGCGGGCTTGGCCGAGTTCTGGCTGGACAAACCCGTGATCGCAATCAATACGGCTATCTACTGGCATGCGCTGCGAGAGAGCGGTATCACCGACAGGGTGACTGGGTTCGGTTCCCTATTGGCTGAGCATTGAACCATCTTCCTGGTTTCCGTTAGGGGCCGGGCTTGGCATCGTTTTTTTCTCATTGGAGATTCCTATGGAACTCGTTACCAAGAAGCATCTTCGCAGTGTGGCAATTGGCATTATTTCCGGGCTGTTCAGCATGCAGGTATGGGCGGCGGATGAAATCAAGGTGGGTCTGATGCTGCCGTTCTCCGGCACCTACGCGCAATTGGGCGAGGCCATAGAGAACGGCTTCAAACTGTATGTGCAGGAGCAGGGCGGCAAGCTCGCCGGAAAATCGGTCAACTACGTCAAGGTGGACGACGAGTCCGAGCCCTCCAAGGCGCCGGACAACGTCAACAAGCTGATCAAGCGCGACAAGGTGGACGTCATCATCGGCACTGTGCATTCGGGCGTGGCCATGGGCATGCTGCAGGCTGCGCGCGCCTCCAAGACGCTGATGATCATTCCGCATGCGGGCACCGACGCGGTGACCGGTCCCATGTGTGCGCCCAACATCTTCCGCAGCTCATTCTCGAATTGGCAGCCGGCCTACGGCTCGGGCAAGCTGGCCGTAGAAAAAGGCTATAAGCGCATTGTGACGGTTTCCTGGAAATACACCGCTGGGGAAGAGTCATTGCGCGGCTTCAAGGACGGCATCGAAAGCACCGACACGCAAGTGATCGCCGATCTGACGCTGCCTTTCCCCAATGTGGAATTTCAGGCCATCCTGACACAGATTTCCTCGCTCAAACCCGATGCGGTCTACGCCTTCTTCGGCGGGGCTGGTTCGGTCAAGTTCGTCAAGGACTACGAGGCCGCCGGGCTGAAGCAGCGGATTCCACTGATCGGCTCAGGTTTTCTGACTGAAGGCGTGCTACAGGCCCAGGGCGCGTCTGCTGAGGGCTTACAGACGACACTGCATTACGGCGACGGCTTGGATAATCCCGTCGATAAGGCCTTCCGCACCGCGTACAGTGCACAGTACAAGATGCCGCCCGACGTATATGCCATTCAAGGCTTCGATGCCGCTCAGATGCTGGCCGAAGGCTTGAAGGCGGTGGACGGCGACGTGACGCGCCAGGACGAGATCGTCAAAGCGATAGAGGGCATGACAGTGAACAGTCCGCGTGGCGATTTCAAACTGTCGGCGGCGCATAGCCCGGTACAGGACATTTATGTGCGTACTGTGACCAACGGCGAAAACCTTGTTACCGGTGTAGCTGCGGAAGCGGTCGGCAGTCCCTCCAAGGGCTGCGTGATGGCTAGCCGCTAAAACACGAGATCAGGAGGCGCGCCGCAATGGACCCCGTGGTTTTTCTCGTGCAATGCCTGAACGCGGTTCAGTATGGCTTGCTGCTGTTTCTGATTGCGAGCGGATTGACGCTGATCTTCGGCATTCTGGGCGTGATCAATCTGGCCCACGGCAGCCTCTATATGGTGGGCGCCTATCTGGCGTATGCGCTCACTCCTCTTACGACTGAGCACTTTGGGGGGAATTTCGGCGTCACGATCCTGCTGGGCGTGGCGCTGGCCTGGGTGTTCGGCTATTTACTGGAGTGGGCATTCTTCAGTTTCCTGTATCGGCGCAATCACCTGCAGCAGGTACTGATGACTTACGGTCTGATCCTGGTTCTGGAGGAGCTGCGCAGCATCATCTTTGGCAACGACGTGCATGGCGTGCCTATTCCGGCGTCCATGACGGGTACGGTGTCCATCGCCGGCGTAATCGACTACCCCGTCTATCGGCTGGCCGTCATGAGTATCTGCATAGTGCTCAGCCTGGGTATGTATGCGCTGATACAGAAGACCCGCTTGGGCATGCGTATCAGGGCGGGCGCGGACAATCGGCAGATGACCCGTGCCCTCGGGATAGACGTACCGCGCTTATTCCGCGTCGTGTTCGCCCTAGGCGTCATGCTGGCCATGCTGGCCGGCATGTTGGACGCGCCGATGTCTTCGGTTTATCCAGGCATGGGCAACAGCGTGCTGATCGTCAGTTTCGTCGTGGTGGTCATAGGTGGTATTGGTTCCGTGCTGGGTGCTTTTTTTGCGGCCTTGCTGGTCGGGTTCGCTGACACCTTTGGCAAGGTGTTTTTTCCCGACTTCGCCAGCGTGGCAGTGTATTTGTTGATGGCGGCGATTCTACTCTGGCGTCCGACGGGTTTATTCGGAGAAAGAAAATGATGGCACCGGGAATACGGCTGACTGGCGGGCTTGCTTTGGCGGCGGCGATGGCGACTATGCCCTGGCTGGCATCCGGCTATGCCGTCGATGTTCTCACCAAGATCATGATTTTTGCCGTCTTGGCAATTTCGATGGAATTGCTGCTGGGCACGACCGGGCTGGTCAGCTTCGGCCAGGCGGCGTTCTTCGGCGTGGGGGCATACGCAGTCGTGCTGCTGCAGGCCCATTTCGGCGTGACGAACGTGTTTGGAGCTCTGATGGCGGCCATAGTGGCGGCAGTGGTCGTTGGCGCCGTGGTCGGCGCTTTGTCGCTCAGAACGCGCCATATTTATTTCATCATGGTGACGCTGGCCTTTGCGCAAATGCTTTACCACTTGGCGCATGATACGCCGTTGGTCGGGGGGAGCGACGGCATGTACATGATGGCTCCGCTACAACTTTCCTTAGGGCCATGGCGCGGGTTCGATCTGTATGGGGAAACGGTTGTATACCTGATGGCTCTCGTGGGTCTGGTGCTGTCCTGGACGACCGCCCGGCTGCTGTTGCGCGCCAAATTCGGTAGGGCGCTCAGAGGCATAGGTTCGAACGAGCAACGCATGGCGGCGATGGGCTACGTTCCCTACCGCTACAAGCTGGCGATCTTCATGGTGGGCGCCGCGCTGGCAGGCCTGGCAGGTTTCCTGTTCATCGCCAAGAACGGTTCGGCGTCGCCCGAAATGATGGCCTGGCACCAGTCGGGAATTGTGCTGCTGATGGTGCTCATAGGTGGTATAGGCCGCCTATCAGGCGCGGTGTGGGGGGCGGTCATCTATGTGCTGCTGCAAGAATTGCTGACCTCTCATGATCTGCTCGGACCGCTGAGTGAATATTGGCTGTTGTGGTTCGGCATTGCGATTATCGTGATCGTTGCCTTGCTGCCCCAGGGCGTCATGGGCGAGGCCGAGCGCTGGCTGAAGGCGGATAACAAGGAGGGATGAGGGTGCAAGCAGTGCCAGTACTTGAATGCGAAGGCTTGGTCCGCATGTTCGGTGGTTTGCGCGCCGTCGACGACGTCGAATTGGCCGTGTCTGACGGCACCATTCATGCGGTAATCGGAACCAACGGTGCGGGCAAGTCAACTTTGCTGAACATGTTGGCCGGAGAGCTGACGCCCAGCGGTGGGGTAATACGCCTGAGGGGGAAGCCCATCACGCACTTGTCTCAAGCCTATCGGGCTCGGGCAGGGGTGGGACGCACCTATCAGCGCAATACCTTGTTCGAGGAACTGACCGTACACGAGAATATACGGTTGGCCGGGCAGTCTTTGACGCAGGCGCCGTGGTCGGTCTTTACGTCCGCGGATGCTTGCAGCGGTACGAACGCTCGGGCGCTTCGTGCGGCGGAGTTGACCGGTCTGAAAGACGCCTTGCATAAGTCCGCGCGTGCCCTCAGCCATGGCCAGAAAAGACAATTGGAAATCGCCATGTGCCTGGCCCATGAACCGACCGTTCTGCTACTGGATGAGCCACTGGCAGGCATGGGGCCACAGGAAAGCGAACGGATGCTGAAGCTATTGATGACGTTGAAGGTTGACCATGCCATCGTGCTGGTCGAGCACGATATGTCCGCGGTGTTCCAGGTGGCGGATCGCGTGACGGTCATGGTCAATGGCAAGGTGATTGCCAGCGACGAACCTGAGAACATTCGCAGGCATCCAGCGGTTATCGCAGCTTATTTGGGAGACGAGCATGCAGCTAACTGAAGCCGCTTCGAGCTTATTGAACGTGTCGGCGCTGAATAGCTTCTACGGTCAAAGCCATATTTTGCATAACGTTGACCTGCGTATGGCGCCGGGCGAGTCGGTGGCGCTGCTGGGGCGCAACGGTATGGGCAAAAGCACCTTGCTAAAAAGCTGCCTGGGTCTGGCTGAGCGCATAGCTGGGCAGATCAGCATGCGCGGCGTTGCCGTTGCGGGCGGGACGCCCGAACGCATCGCACGATTGGGTGTGGCCTACGTGCCCGAGGGCAGGGGCATATTCCCGTCGCTGTCGGTTCGAGAGAATCTGCTGGTATCCGAACGGCGTGGTCCTGAAGGTAGACGGGACTGGACGCTGGACGGGGTGCTCGAATTGTTTCCCAGGCTGGCCGAGCGCATGAGTCATGGCGGAGCTCAGCTGTCCGGCGGCGAGCAGCAAATGCTGGCGATAGGTCGGGCCCTGATGACGAATCCCGACCTATTGGTGATAGACGAGGTGACGGAAGGGTTGGCACCACTGGTAGTCAAGGAGATATGGGCGACTGTAGGTAAAGTACAGGGGGCTGGCATGGCCTGCCTGTTGGTCGATCGTAACTACCGTTCTGTGTTGCAGGCCACGCAGCGAGCCTACTTCATGGAGAAGGGGCGTATCGTTTGGGAGGGGGAGTCCTCCCGGGCTTTGGCTGACAAGGCTTTGCTGGAACGTTACCTGGGCGTGTAGCGTCGGCCGCACTTCAGGCTTGCCCTCTTAATCGGACGCCCCTTCGACAGCGATGATATCGGCTTGTGCGGCGCCTTCGCGCTTGAGCTTGGCTGCTTGGTATTCGACCGAATTGTAGTAGGCCACGGCTTGATCGTAGCTTTCAAACTCGAGTACGACATTGCGCGCCTTGGCTTCGCCTTCCAACTGTGTGTATCGGCCGGCGCGTATCAGCGCCTTAGCACCATGGAGTTTCTGCGCTTGTGCAGCGGCTTGGGCATAAGCGGCGTAGGCGTCCGTGTCGGTGACGGTAACGCGAGCGATGACGTAGCCTTTAGGCATGAGTGTCTCCTGTATAGGGTTGCCGATTTACGCGCGGTGCTGGCAAGCGTAGTGGCAATTATTATAAGTTACTTAGTTAAATTTATTTATTATTTAGCAAAAAATCAAGCACTACGCCGGCTTACTGTGCGTTTCCTGGGTGTCTGCAGCGTCTTCGTCGCGGCTTGCGTCTGCTGGCGTTTGTGTTCATTGACCAGCATCTGTAGATGCTCGACAGCACGTGCGCTGCCGTCGAGCAGCAGATTGAGGTGATCAATGAACGTCAGGAAGGTGTCGCGGTCGAATTGGCCGAACAGCAGATCGTTGACTCCACGCTGCGCATCGGTCAGTTTAGCGAGCAATTTGAAGCCCCGTTCCGAAACGCGCAGAACGACGCGGCGCCTATCTTCTAGCGAAGGCGTTTTTTCGATCAGCCCTTTTTTCTGCAGTTGATTGCTTTCCATGACGACGAAGGAGCTGCTCTTCTTCATTATCCGGGCAGCTTCGCCAACGCCTACCCCTTCGCCGTCGTTGATGCGGCTGATCAGCATCATTAGCTCGTGCTGAGCTCCGGAAATGCCTATGAGCTCGCCATAGCCAACACGCAGCGTGTCGGTGTCGTTGGCGATGGCCATGATGGTATGAATGGCGATGCGGAACATGCGGTCGGAGCCATCCACCAGCAGCTCCTTGCGCGAGACGGTAGCCCCTTCGGACATCCGTATGCCTTTCATTGAGTACAGGTGGTCTTTCACCTGGTTCCTCCGTGTGATTCAGGGATGAAAACATTGTATCTTGGTATGGTCAGGGCAACCAGAATCCTTGTCGACACGCGTTGTTGGAACCTGCCTGATAGGAGGTGGCGAGCGGGAGCCAGTCCGCAATACTTTATTTCGCACCGTAAGATCGGGCATTGGGCCCGTCTCCTTGAAGTGGCTTGTCTTGCCGGCTAATTTTTGACCTGCTCCTTGGGCAACGCCGCCCAAGGGAATTTATGAGAATATAGCGGCTCTTACGGGGAGGTTCATGCCCGGACACATTGAGACCTGTTTTGGATACCAGAACGATACTCCTCGCGGCTGCGTTGACTGTTCTCGCTAATGGCGGCATTCTTGTTCTGATTCAATACTTGTTGCCGGTGGCTGAACAAGCCCCCGCCAAAGCCTGGCAGCTTGGGACTGTACTTATCGCGGTCGGATGCGTCGCCTTTTCTTTCAAGGCGGCGTTACCACCGGTGCTCGAACTCACGGTTCCCAATGCGCTGATCATGTTGGGCCTGGCCGCTTACTGGCATTCGATGCGAGTGCTTTGCCGCCAGAAGACCAACATCGCCTTGTTGCTCGCACCGGTGGTCATCGCGACGGCGGCGGTATATGTCTTTCACATCCCTTTTCCGGACGCCTGGCTGCGGATCCTGTTCGTGGCATTGGCATGGATGTTGTTGATGTTCGGCAGCGCCACGACTTTGCACCGGCATAGTACCGCCGCTGCACCGGGTAGCCAGTGCGCTCTGGCCTGGTTGTTCTATGTGGTCGGCCTATGTACGGCGCTGAGGCTTTTCTATTATTCGCAAGTCGATCTGTCCGCGGGGTTCGATGCGACAGACAACAAGCACTGGGTTACCCGGGCCACGCCCTTGCTCGCCCTGGCGCTACCCGTGCTGGGATCGACGGCTTTCATATTGCTGTGTTATGAGCGGGTCAGGGCGCATGCAAGGCGGCAGACCGAGGCGCTCGGCTATATCTCCCACGATTTGAGGGCGCCCACGGCTACCATCAAAGGCTACGTCAATCTGTTGCGGACTTCGTTGCCGGCAGGTCAGTCGTCGCATCTGCAAGCAATTGAGCGAAGTACCGACTATCAGATATCGCTGATCGATGAACTGGTCGAATATTCAAGGCAAGAGCTGAAGCCTTTGAGCATACGTCTTTCAGCGACGGATATGGAGGAGTTCATTGCCAGACTGTTCGAGCATGGGCGTGCCCTATGCCTTCAGCATGGCAATCAATTTTCCATCTTCGCCCACTCGCCCATACCGACGAGCCTGGTCGGCGACGAACGCCGCCTGTCTCAGGTACTGCTCAACCTCATATCCAATGCCGCGGCATTTACCCGTCAGGGCAAGGTGACTTTGTCGCTATCGTGCAGTTGGAAGGGCCAAGACGCGCTATTGCATTTTTCGGTTCAGGACGACGGCCCGGGCATACCGATGACGCGGCAGGAGCATGTGTTCGATGCATTCGAGCAGTATCAGCCGCGTAAAGGCAGTGTGGGACTGGGGCTGCATATTGCCCATCGCATCGTGGGCAATATGGGCGGCGAGTTGCGGTTGGACAGCGGCCCCGGCACAGGTGCATGTTTCAGCTTTTGCTTGCAGATGCCCGTGTTGTCCGGGGAAACGTTTCAGCCCGGATATGAAACCGGTGTCGACGCTGACCTGCACGCCGATCAAGTCGAACCCGTCATTGCGCCGGCCTCCATCCAGCCGGCTTTGTGGGATTTGGCGGAGTATGCAAGGTTGGGCGAGATCACAAAGATCGAGCAGTGGTTGGCGGCAAACCTGGATAGTCATCCGGGCGCTGAGCAAGTTCTGGAACAGATCGAGCAGGCGGCTGCCGCATTGGACCTTGCTCGTATCGAGCGATTGTGCATGAGATAGCGCTGAAGCGCCAAGCCGAGGCCTGTCAATAAAGCCGGCGTCAGCGCCCTGTGATCGATCAGCCAACTGCTGGACGGTGGTGCAGGGCTCTACGGCATTGCGGAACGCATGGGTCAGGGCATGCCAGATCTAGGTTCCGAATCTCATCGATGGCATGGTCTGCAAAGACGCGTATCCTGGCGGGAAGATGTTTGCGGCTCAGGTAACAGAGGTAGTGCCCCTCATCGTCGGGAGTAAATTGCGAAAGGCAGGCCACCAGCCTGCCCGAGCGGACCGCCTCGCATGCGAGATAGCCGGGCAGTTGGGCGACGCCTTGCCCCGCGAGCGCCGCCTGCAGCACCAAGTCCATGTCGTTGAAAACATGAAGCGCGGCGACCTGATGCCTCACGGCATGCCCTGCCATCTTGAATTCCCAGTTTCTGATACGGCCCGACGCGGCGCGAAAGGCTATGCAGCGATGCCGCTCGAGTGCTTCGATGTCGGGCGGCAAGCCGTGAGCGGCCATGTAGGACGGAGATGCGCAGGTGATCGTCTGCATGCGAATGATCCGCCGTGCCACGATGTCGCTGTCTTCCAGCTTTCCGTCGCGAAAGGCGACGTCGATACGATCGGCGGCGAAGTCCGGGGCTTGTTCGCTCAGCAGCAGCTCGGTCGTGATGTCCGGAAAGCGCGCATGGAAACGCGGCAATAGCGGGGCGACGATCTTGCGTCCGAAGGCGGGGGTGGACTGAATGCGCAGATGGCCTTTTGGCGGCCCGTTGCGCAGTTCGTGCATATCGTCCAGAGCGCGGGCGATGTACTCCAGGCCGGGACGGCAATTTTCATAGAACAATTCGCCCTCCGGGGTCAAGGAGGTGTTGCGGGTGGTGCGGTGGAAAAGACGCGCGCCGAGTTGGTTCTCCAGCTTGCGTACATTGCGGCTGACCGCTGAGCGGCCTATGCCCAGACGATCCGCTGCGCGCGAGAAACTGCCCGCGTCGGCCACCGCCAGGAAGGCGATGACGCCGGCGTAGCCGACGGCGAAACTGCCGGCAAAGGGGTCGGCCGCGCGCATTGCGGCCAGCGGGGGGCTGTCGGATCCGGGGGGTATGCGTATGTCCATACCCTCCTAGACGTATCAGCGGAGCGTTTTGTGACAACGCCCTCGGACATTTCGCTATTTCAGGAGAGTCCCGCCTTGTCCAGGCCGAATGCCTTGTCGGCCGAGCCGGGAGGGGTCCTGAATGCGACGTTGGCGCGATTCCAGCCATTGATGGCCATGATGGCGAAGGTTAGCTCGGAGATCTCTTTCTCGTTGAACTGCGCGCGCACTTCCTCGTAGATTTCATCTGAAACGCCGTCTTCGGGAAGCTTGGTCAGCGCTTCCGTCCAGGCCAGGGCGGCGCGTTCGCGCGCTGAAAAGAGTCCGGACTCGCGCCATATGGCGACATGGTGCAGCCGCAGCTCGCGCTCACCGTGGATGCGGGCTTCCTTGATGTGCATGTCGAGGCAGAACGCGCAGCCGTTCATCTGGGAGGCCCGGATGGTGACCAGTATGAGAGTGGTTTGCTCTACGCTGCCCGCCTTGATGGCGTTGTTGAACTCGGAGTATTTCTTGAACAGATCGGGGCACTGCTGTATGTAGTTGACGCGCTGGGTCATGATTTCTCCTGGTGACGACGGCATCCATGCCGCAAGCCGGGAAGGCGGGCGGTATCGCGGTATATGAATGATCGTAATAGAGGCCCGCGCGATGCGGAAGCCCCATTGGCGTGTCGGCACTGTTGCCTGTTGCGCACCAATGCCGCCGGTATGCCGGCTATTGCTTCATGGCCGTTTGCGGCTGTCGGCCAGATGCCGGAGTTTTTCGGGGTTGCGCTGCACATACAGCCGTGCGATGCGCTCGCCGTCCGATTCGATTTCCATGGCGGATTCGATCCGGCCTTCAACGAAGCGCAGCAGCGCCCATCGGCCGTTGAGGCAGACGATTTCGATGTGCAGATCATCCTTGAAGCGCAGCCGCGATGCATAGAAAAGCTGCGCGATGCGCCGTCCGCCATGCAGCGGTTCGGGGAAGCTCGGCACGCGGCCGCCGCCGTCTCCCATCAGCACGGCATCTTCCGCCAGCAGCGCGCTGATGGCGCCCAGGTCGCCGCTGGCAAGAGTCTGCACGAATTTGCCCAATAAACGGCGATGGGTTTCCTGTGAGGCGGCAAAGCGGGGGCGCTCATCGCGCAATTGCATTCGGGCGCGGCTTACGAGTTGCCGGCAGGCGGCCTGCGACTTGCCCAAGATGTGCGAGATCTGCGCATAGTCTTCGTCGAAGACGTCACGCAGCAGAAAGGCGGCGCGCGCTTCGGGAGCCAGCCTTTCCAGCAGCATCAGGTAAGCCATGGACACATCATCCGCCCGTTCCTTGGCCTGCTCGGGCGTGGCTGGCGGTTCGGACAGCACGGGCTCGGGCAGCCATATGCCGCAATAGTGTTCTCGCTGCGTCTTGGCGGCGCGCAGCCGGTCGATGGAAAGCCGGGTGGTGACGGACACCAGCCAGGCTTCGAGGTTGACGATGTCGTCGCGGACTGCATCATGCCAGCGCAGCCAGGCGTCCTGCACGACGTCCTCGGCTTCGGCGACCGAGCCCAGCATCCGATAGGCAATGCCTTGCAAGCGAGCGCGGAATTGTTCAAATACCTGGGCGTGGTCTTCCATTTCGGTGTCAAGGTGTTCAAGCGGCTGTGCTCTGCCGCTTCAGTGTACCGCTATGCCGGTGGCTTGTTTCGCCGAGTCCTCGCTTGGTCCGTTCCGTTGAGCTTTCCTTTCCGATGCGGGGCGCGGAATACAGCCGGGCGGGGGTTGACAAGCGCCTCGTCTACCCATTTAATACGTATTCGTACTTTATTAAAGAACAATCACGGAGACATACCATGCGCAAGAAAATTCTGGGCGGCGTGCTGGCGGCTGTCGTCCTGCTGGCGGGCTCGCCCGCCGTGGCCGAAACCAAGAAAGTCGCCATTGCGATGTTCGGCCCGCACCTGTCGCTTCAGCAGGTTTCCGATGGGTTCAAGAAGTCGCTGCAGAAAGAGGGGGTCGACGCCGTCTACGACGAGGGCAACGTGAACTTCGATCGCTCGCTGGTACCCCAGTTCCTGAACCGGCTTGCCGCCGGACAGCCCGACCTGATGCTGACGATCACCACCCCCATGGCGCAGTCGGCCAAGCAGATACTGGCGAAGCGGGACTTTCCCATTGTGTTTGCGCCCGTGACCGACCCGGTGCAGTCGGGTTTGCTGAAATCATGGGACCATGGCGCCCCCTTGCTGGCGGGTGTGTCGAACATACCCGATTTCGACGCGACGCTGGAGTTCATGAAGACACTGCTGCCGAAGATGGCGAAGCTGGGTATTTTGTACAACCCCGGCGACGACAGCGATACGGCGTTCGTAAAGCGCCTGGAAGCCGCGGCGCCGCGGCACGGCGTGCAGCTGGTGCTCATCGGCGTGGACAATGCGAACGACATCCCTCAACGTGTGATGTTCGCCCGGGGCAACGCCGACGCCCTGTTCGTGCCCGCGTCGAGCCTGCTCCAGCCTGCAGCCCCGGCTATCGCTTCCGCCGCCGCGCGCATCTCCATGCCGGTTTTCGGCTCGAATACGCCGTCTGTGAACGACGGGCATGTGCTGGCGGCGTTCTCCGCCGATTTCTACCGCATCGGCGAGAAGGCCGGAGAATTGGCGGCGAGGCTGCTGCGCGGCGCCGATCCGGTCGATATTCCAGTCATGGTGCCCAAGCCCGAAGACCACATTCTGCGCATCAGCCAGCGTCAGATGGATGTGTTGGGCTTGACGCTTCCCGTGGCGCTCAAGGATTGCGACTGTGTCGTCAAGTGAGGAAACCCGGCCGGCCTTGCGGCTGGAGCGCGTGCGCGTCACCTTCCATGCAGGCACGCCCAACGAAAGGGTGGCGCTGGACAACCTGAGCCTGGACATTGCGCAGGAAGAGTTCGTGGTCGTCATCGGTTCGAACGGGGCCGGCAAAAGCACCATGCTCAACGTCATATCGGGCGCCCTGATTCCGGACGGCGGCCGCGTCGAGCTGGAAGGAAAGGACGTCACGCGGCTGGCCGTGCATCGGCGCGCAGCCTACGTCGGACGGGTATTCCAGGACCCCATGCTGGGCACGGCGCCGGCGCTGTCCATCGAAGAGAACCTGGCCCTTGCGGGCAGAAGAGGACTGCGCAGGGGTTTGCGCCTGGCTCTCGATGCAGGCAGGCGGCGCCATTTTGCCGAAATACTGGCGCCCTTCGGCCTGGGGCTCGACACCCGGATGCGTGTCCTGGTCGGCAAGCTCTCGGGCGGCCAGCGGCAGGTGCTGGCCCTGTTGATGGCTTCGTTGCGCAAGCCCCGCCTGCTGCTGCTGGACGAGCACACCGCGGCGCTCGATCCGGGAACCGCCGACCTCGTCATGCAGGCCACGCGCCGCATCATCGAAGAAGACCGGCTCACGGCGCTGATGATCACCCACAATATGCAGCAGGCCGTCGATTTCGGCAACCGCCTGCTCGTCATGAATGCGGGCCGCGTCCGGGTCGATCTCGGCGCCGCGGCCAAGCAAGGTCTTTCGGTCGACGACCTCGTGCAGCGTTTCGCCGGCGCCGCCGACCATCATCTACTTCGGGCTTGAACTTCATCCATCATGGAAATTCTTGCGCTCTTCTGGAATCTCGTGCCGGTGACGCTGGTCCAGGGACTGATCTACTCCCTCATCGCGCTGGCCATCATGATTCCCTTCCGGGTCCTCTCGGTGCCCGATCTGTCCAGCGAGGGGGTGTTCCCGCTGGGCGCGGCGGTGGCCACCGCGTTCATCACATGGGGCGTGCATCCGCTCTTGGCCACGCTCGCGGCCGTGGCCGCAGGCTTCCTGGCAGGCATGACGACCGCCCTGATCCACCTCAAGTTCAAAGTGCATTCGCTGCTTGCGGGCATTCTGACGGTGACGATGCTGTGGAGCGTCAACCTGCGCATCCTGGACAAGCCCAACCTGCCGCTTTTCGGCTTCGAGACGCTTTACGACTGGATCGATGCGGCAATCGTATCGAGCATGGGCCTGCAGATCATGTTCTTCGGCGTCCTGGTGCTCGTCCTGATCCTGGGCCTGTGGTGGATGCTTCAAACCGACATGGGCCTCGGCCTGCGCGGGATAGGCGCCAATCCGCATCTCGCTCCCGCGCTGGGCGTCAGCCTGGTGGCCTATACCGCGGGAGGCCTGGGACTGGCCTCGGCCATAAGCGGTCTGGCGGGCGCCCTGATGGCCCAGCTGCAGGGCTATGCGGATGTGGGCATGGGTCTGGGCATGCTGGTGAACGGACTGGCGTCGCTCATCATCGGCGAGGCGGTCATGGGGCGCGGCACCCTGTTAAGGCAGATCGCCGCGCCGGTCGTCGGCGCGCTGATCTATTACCAGCTGTCTTCCCTGGCGCTCGCGCTGGGGCTGGACCCATCGGATCTGAAGCTGGTGACGGGGCTCTTCGTCCTGTTCACCATCGGGTGGCCGTATCTGTTCGGCCGCAAAGTAAGCGGTACGGGTCTATGAGCATGGCCCTCGCGCACAGCAGGAAGGAGGAGGGCATGTCGACCGCGGTCAAAACTCGTATCGGCGTTGCGGGCTACGGGTTCATCGGGCGTCACCTGTGCCGGGCGATACAGGACAATCCCGCTTGGGGGCTGGAGCTCGCATTCGTCTGGAATCGCGACGCCGGCAAGCTTTCGGCCTTGCCGGAAGGCCTGGCGCTGCCGGATCTGAGCCGGGCGGCCGACCGTTCGGCCGACCTGATCGTAGAGTGCGCGCACCCGCAGGTGACGATCGAGCATGGCGCGGCGTTCTTGCGGGCGTCCGATTATCTTCCGCTTTCCGTCAATGCGCTTGCCGACGCCGACGTCGAGGCGCGTCTGGTGGCGGCCGCCAGGGCGGGCGGGCATCGCATCCTCATTCCGCACGGCGCGCTGATCGGGCTGGACAACCTAGTCGAAGTCCGCGACATGTGGGAGGACGTGACGATCACGTTCCGCAAGAACCCGGCCAATATCGATTTCTCCGAAAGCGGGATCGATCCGGCGGGCATCGAGGGCGAGACGGTCGTCTATGATGGGCCGGTACGGGGCATTGCACGTTTGTTCCCGCGCAATGTAAATACCATGACCACCTGCGCGCTGGCCACGGTGGGGCTCGATCTCTGCCGTGCCGTGCTGGTCGCCGATCCGGCGCTCGACGTCGCCATTGCAGAGGTGCGGGCGCGCGGCAAGGACGGTTCCCTGCATGAGTCCCGCAAGGTCCAGCCGGTGGTGGGGGTCTCGGGTACCGAGATGCTTGCGGCGCAGCTGAGTTCGGTTTTGCGGGCCGCGGGAGTGTTTCAGCCCGGTTTGAATTACGTCTGAGAGGGTGACATGATACGCACGACGACATCGATGGCCGGGCTCGATCCGGCAAGCCTGGACGCGGCCGACCCGCTGGCGCGGCACCGCGAACGCTTCCTGCTGCCCGAAGGGGTGATTTATCTGGATGGAAATTCGCTGGGCCCGGCCAGCCGCTCGGCCCTGGCCGCGCTGGATTCGGCGGCCCAAAGCGAATGGGCGGAGGGCCTCATCCGCAGCTGGAACACCGCCGGCTGGTTCGAGATGCCCCTGTTGGCGGGTAACCGGATTGCGCGGCTGGTGGGTGCCGAGGCGGGACAGGTCGCGGTATGCGACTCGGTGACCGTCAACCTTTACAAGGTGCTGCAGGCAGCAATGGGCCTGCGCCCCGGCCGCCACACCATCGTGGCCGAGGCAAGCAGCTTTCCCACAGATCTGTACATTGCGGAAGGGGTGATCTCGCGCATGCCCGGGGCGCGCCTGCGGCTGTCGGGGCGGGACGCCGACACCCTGGAGGATCTGATCGACGACGATACGGCCGTCGTGCTGGTCAATCACGTCGACTATCGCAGTGGAGAACTGCGCGACATGGGCGCCCTGACCTCGAAGGCGCACGCGGCAGGCGCCCTGGCAGTGTGGGACCTGTGCCACTCGGTGGGCGCGCTGCCGGTCGAGTTGGATGCCTGCGAGGCTGATTTCGCGGTCGGCTGCACCTATAAATACCTGAACGGGGGCCCGGGGGCTCCGGCTTTCGTCTATGCCGCCAAGCGCCATTACGCGCGGCTGCGCCAGCCCTTGTCGGGCTGGTGGGGACACGCAAGGCCATTCGAGTTCGAGACGGGCTATGTGCCGGCGAACGGCATAAAGGCCTTCCTGACCGGCACGCCGCCGGTGCTCTCGCTTCGGGCGCTCATGGGGGCGCTTGACGACTGGGAGGACGTGGACATGGGGCAGCTTCGCGAAAAAAGCCTGCGCCTGACCCAATACTTCATCGACCTGGTCGAGGACCGTTGCGCGGGGCACGGGCTGGCGCTCATCGCCCCTCGCGATCCGCAGGCGCGCGGCAGCCAGGTCTCGCTGCGTTTTGTAAACGCCTATCCCGCAATGCAGGCGCTCATCGCCCTGGGCGTCATCGGCGATTTTCGCGCGCCCGACGTCATGCGCTTCGGCTTCACGCCCCTGTATCTCGGTTTTGCCGACGTGGCGCGCGCCGTGGAAGCACTGCGGGAGGTGCTGGACGGCAAGCTTTGGCGGGACCCGACCTACTCGGCAAGGGCCGCGGTAACATGACGATCGTTTCCAAGGCCATGCATTGATGAATATGGATGACAGGCGTTCCAAGAGCACGGAGCCGCCGGGCCCTCGGGCGCAGGCCGCCGTCCCCGTCGTGGCCGTCGACTTCGAGCTTCACGAGCTGCTTTCCCATTTGCTGCGGCGTGCGCATTTTCACGCAGAAGCCGAGTTCGCCCAGGCCTACGAGGGCCTGGAGGCCACCTCGCGCCAATTGGCACTGCTCTTTACCATCAACCGCATGCCCGGCTCCAGCCAGGCCGAGCTTGCCGAGGCAGTGGGCATCGACGTCAACACCCTGAGCGACCTGGCCAAGCGCAGCGAGCGCAAAGGCCTGCTGCGCCGCGAGCGCTCGGCGGGCGACCAGCGCGCGTTCGGGCTTTATCTCACCGCTTCGGGACGGCAGATGGTGGCCGAGGCGGCGGTGATCACCCCGGACTATCAGAAACGCCTCGCCGGCAGGCTGTCTGAAAAAGAAGCGGACCGGCTCGTGGGGCTGCTGCATAAGATGCTGGGGTTGCGGCAAGGCTGTTCTTCCATATAGCCGGACTCTTTCTACATCGGGGTGGCGCGATGCCGCCTCGAGGTTTTTCGGCCTCTGACCGGATGCATCGGCCTGCAGGAACGGTATATGCTTGACGCAGCCGATGTGGCCGGGCTCACTCGGCCCGAGGAGGAAAGAAATGAGCGGAAAATTCAAGGTCGGCGATCACGTGAAATGGAACTCGGAGGCCGGGCGCGTCTCCGGAAAAATCATCAAGGTCCACACGAGCGACTTCGAATACAAGGGGCACATGCATCGCGCCTCAAAAGACGAGCCTCAGTATGAAATCAAAAGCGACAAGACGGATCACATCGCCGCCCACAAGGAAAGCGCGCTCGAGCACGCATGACGCATGACGGCGACTACGGCCCTGCCATTCTTTACCATCGGGCACTCCAACCGGAGTATCGAAGAATTCCTCGAGCTATTGAATGGCCCGCATATCGAAGGCATCGTCGACGTGCGCAAAATCCCGATGTCCAGGGCGAATCCGCAGTTCAATGAAGACGCCTTGCCTTTGGCCCTGGCGCCATCTCGTATCGCCTATGAGCATATCGCGGCCCTGGGCGGCCTTCGCGGCAAGGGGGCGGGCGTGTCCGGGGATATCAATGGCTTCTGGAAGAACAGAAGCTTCCACAACTATGCCGACTATGCGCTTTCGCAGGAATTCCAGACAGGGCTCGAGCGTCTGGTCGAGCAGGGTCGGACGCGGCGCTGCGCCATCATGTGTTCAGAAGCGGTGTGGTGGCGCTGCCATCGACGCCTCATCGCCGATCACTTGATCGCACGCGGCGAAACCGTATTCCACATTATGGGTCCGAATCGGCTGGAACCGGCCCGGTTGACCGCGGGCGCGGTGGTACGCTCCGACGGAAGCGTCGTCTATCCGGCCTGAAATTCCCGCTCTGGTTTCTTAGATGGGCGGGGCAAGGCTGGCTCAGGCACAAGCTCTGGCAAGACGAGGCCTGCTCCACGAGAGCCGCCGTGACGTGAAGGTGGCTCAGCCTAGATCTTCGTCAGGTCGTCGAAGATCTGCGGATTCAGCAGAATCGAGCGGCCGACGCCGCCGATGTCGGTCCGGCCGCAAAAGGCCATGCTGACGTCCAGCTCCTTGGCGATGATTTCCAACGCGCGCTCGACGCCGGCCTGCCCGCCGGCGCCCAGGCCGTACAGAAAGGCCCGGCCAACGAGGGTGCCCCGCGCGCCCAGCGCCACGGCGCGCAGCACGTCCTGCCCCGAACGCACGCCGCCGTCGAGCCAGACTTCGATGTCATCGCCCACGGCGTGCACGATGTGGGGAAGGGCGGCGATGGAAGAGGGCGCGCCGTCGAGCTGGCGGCCGCCGTGGTTGGAAACGATCAGGGCGTCGGCGCCGCAGGCCACCGCATGCCGCGCATCTTCCGCGTCCATGATGCCCTTGACCACCAGCTTGCCGCCCCAGGCCTGCTTGATCCATTCGATGTCCTGCCAGCACAGGGCGGGGTCGAATTGCTCGGTCGTCCATGAGGCCAGCGACGAGACGTCGCTGACTCCTTTGGCGTGGCCGACGATGTTGCCGAAGCTGCGTCGCGGGGTGCGCGACATCGACAAGCACCACTGCGGCTTGGTGGCCAGGTTCAGCAGATTGCGCAGCGTGGGCTTGGGCGGGGCGGTAAGCCCGTTCTTGATGTCCTTGTGCCGCTGGCCCATCACCTGCAGGTCCAGGGTCAGCATGAGGGCCGAGCAGCCGGCCGCTTTGGCGCGATCGATCAGGCGGCGCATGAAGTCGCGGTCGCGCATGACATACAGCTGGAACCAGAACGGCCGCGAAGTATGCGCGGCCACGTCCTCGATGGCGCATATGCTCATGGTGGAGAGCGTGAAGGGCACGCCGAAACGCTCCGCCGCCCGAGCGGCCAGGATTTCCCCGTCGCCGCACAGCATGCCCGTCAGCCCGGTGGGAGCCAGTGCCACGGGCATGGCCACGTCGGTCCCGATCATGGTGCTGCGCAGATTGCGCGACTGGATGTCCACCGCCACCCGCTGCCTGAACTTCAGACGTTGAAAATCATCGACGTTGCTTCGATAAGTGCTTTCCGTCCATGAGCCCGAGTCGACGTAGTCGTAGAACATGCGCGGTACGCGCCGCCGGGCCATCTGGCGCAGGTCTTCGATGCAGGTGGCGGTCGTCAGGCGGGACAAGGGCATTTCTCCGATGCATGCGGGGCGGGATAGCTGGCGATTATAAATTACGCGGTATCGGCTTGAGCCAGGTCCGCGGCGGCTGCGCGGACGGCCGCCATTTCGGGCGCCTCGTGCGCGTACACGGCCATGGCGCGCGTCCCGTTCCACCATAGCACTCGCGCCACCTTGACCTGGCTGGCGATTTCGAGCGCCTGTATGGCGTCGCTTTCGATGAAATGCGTGTAGCGCTGCTCGATGATGGCCTGGGCCTTGTGCCGGGCGGTTTGCGCCGCCGTATAGCGTGCCTCGTCGCGCATGATGAGTCGGCCGCTGAAGCCATGGCGGTCGAGCCAGGCCTGGGTGCGCGCCCGGTCCTGTTCGGGCCGGCCGGTGACGATGGGTAGGCTGCGCAGCTCGCGATTGGGCAGCGTCGTGTGCGGCTCCAGGGCGTCGCGCCTCAGCAGCGCCGCCTCGAGATCATGCAAATAATGCTCTTCGGGGATGTCGGGCAACAGGATGCCGTCCAGGTCCATGGCCCACGATGCATAGTCGTGCTCCGGGCGATCGGGCAGATTTCCCGTGGCGCCGAAGGCGTCGGTGATCGATTCCCGCTCCCAGGGAAACCAGGCGCGGCAGCCGGCCGGTATCTGAAAGCCGAAATCCGGCACGACGCGTGATTGATCGTCCCAGGCAAGCGTGAGTGTCTGGGCCTGGAACCCATGGCGGCGAAGAAAATCCACGCTGTCCGAAAGCGTGGTGCCGCGGCCCGCGATGTCCTCGACCAGCAGCACCCGGGCGCCTGCCGCCGGAGTCTGTTGGGTGAACCACGAAACGCGGCGCGTCGCGCGGTCGTAGCCGAGGGCGTGCAGCGGTAGGCTCAGCGCCGTCGACACCATCACCCCGGGCGCCAGGCCCCCGCGGGCGATGGCCACCACGGCATCGAACCCCATCGACCGCCATTGGGAAACATAGCCGCCGATCAGTGATTCGACCCAGTAATAATCGCAGGAATAGGCTCTGGTCATAGGGCGATTGTAGTCAAACGGCAATAAAAAAGCCGCTTGGGGAGGCACCCCAAGCGGCTTCGACCAGCTGACAACACTGGGTAATTCTGGCGCGGCTGGCAGGATTCGAACCCACGACCCCTTGGTTCGTAGCCAAGTACTCTATCCAACTGAGCTACAGCCGCCAAAGAAGCGAAACTATAACATAGATTTTTTTTCGTGTCTTGCAGGTGTACGTTTTATCTGCCCGCGGCCCCCGAGCCAATGTTGCAGTTTCGTCATAGGGCGGCCGCAAACCGGAAAAGCCGACGGCTCTATTTTCCCCGATGGGCCGGATCTCTTTGCCGCGGATGGATGGTTTCGGGATGCTTCTCCGATGCCGGTTCGGTCGGGGGTTTTGACTTCTGCGCCAGTTCACGCGCCTTCGGGCCCATGATTCCAGGATAGCTGGGAGGCTGGGCTTGGCCGGACGGTTCAGGTCTGTCGGGTTTATCGCCTCGCTCGTGACTGGGTGTATTGTGAGCCGGATTGGTGTGTCCCGGGTTCTTCTTGGCGGGCTGTCCCGGCCCGTCTATGCCCGATCGATACTGTCCCGGCCCGTAGGGCTCGTGCAAGCGGGCGTCCATATCGTCTCCCTGTTCGGGCTCCGAATGAGTGGGTTTCTTCGGCTCTTGCGCCATGGCGGCTCTCCTGAAGATTTCATTCCATTTCGAGGAAAGCGACGGGGCGGATCAGCGCTTCTTGGTGTCGCGGATCGCGTCCTTGGCATCCCCGACCTTGCGCTGGGCGGCGCCGGCGTTCTTCTCGGCCTTCCCTTCCAGTTCGGTCATGGGCTTGTTCGCCGCCTTGCCGACTGCCTCTTTTACGCCGCCCTTTACTTCTTTGGCGGCGCCTTTCATGTGGTCCTTGTTCATAGCGGATCTCCGTTAATCAGGGCACATGCCCTGTCATCCGTCTATACATGCAAGCAGCATGCCCGGCCCCCAGGGCTCTTATTGATCGAGCAGACCTTCTCCCGCCTTCTTCATTTCTTCTCTCTGTTCATCGCTGACTTTCGGAAAAGCCAGATCCAGTTTCTCGAGGGTCTGAAGCAGAATGTCCGCGACGATCAGGCGCATGTTTTCCTTGTCGTCCGCGGGTATGACGTACCAGGGAGCGTCTTCGGTGCTGGTGGCGTTGAGGCATTTTTCGTAGGCTTCCATGTACTGGGGCCAGAACTGGCGCTCGTACAGGTCGTTGGGGTCGAACTTCCAGTTTTTACGGGGAGTCTGGATTCTGTCGCGAAGGCGTTTTGCCTGTTCACTTCTGGAGACGTTCAAAAAGAACTTGACGATGCGGGTTCCGTTGCGGCTTAGATGGGCCTCGAATTCCTTGATGGACCGGTAGCGCTGTTTCCAGACGACGTTGTCGGCCGGCGCGCCGGGAATGTTCTGATCGGCGAGAATCTCCGGATGCACGCGAACCACCAGTACTTCTTCATAGTACGAGCGGTTGAATACGCCTATCATGCCGCGCCTGGGCAGTTGCAGCGCGGCGCGCCACAGGAAGTCGTGCGCGCGCTCCAGGTGCGAGGGCTGCCTGAAGGACGACACGTTGCAACCCTGGGGGTTGATGCCCGAGAACACGGCGCGGATGGTGCTGTCCTTGCCGGCGGCGTCCATGGCCTGGAAGACGGCCAGCACGGCATGGCTGCCGGACGAATAGAGCTTTTCCTGCAGCTCGTCCATGTCGTTGACATATTCGGCCAGCCGGCGCTGGTAGTCGTCGTGGGAATCGTAAATCGGGGCGGCCTGGGTCGGGGCCTTTTCGATGCGAAAGGGCTTGCGCGGATCGATGCGGTATTCGTCGGGGTCTATCGCCATGCTGTCTCCATTCTGGCCCGGTCGCGGACATGACATTTTGTGCAACATCGGCCGGGTGCGCAAGAAGAAGGGCGCAGCTCGACAGCACCGGATTCCGGTGCTAGCATGGCCCGGTATCTTTCAGGAGCGGTTCAGCTCCGCCCCAGCGCTGTTCAGCCTGGTGTTTCGTTTCTTACCACGATCGAATCCGCTACTGGAGTGATTCCATGAATACGTTCTCTGCCGTGCGCAGGAAGTATCTGCTCTCTTTTTCCGCCCTGGCCCTTTCCGCAGCCTTGTCCCTTACTCCCGGCGCTTCCGCCCTGGCACAGCAAACCCCTTCCAAACTCGTC
>Ga0180220_1000971_pt1 | contig 24618 bp, 21 predicted proteins | sample eDN5th37CBELigBY_FD_151335 | JGI IMG/M metagenome (GOLD analysis project Ga0180220, IMG submission 151335) | Enriched backyard soil microbial communities from Emeryville, California, USA - eDNA 5th pass 37_C BE-Lig BY (version 2) (version 2) | ecosystem: Environmental > Terrestrial > Soil >...
CCCGCCTCCCCGGGGCGGCGGACGCCTGCCCGCCGCCCGGGTCGCGGTCGCGACCCGTCACACTGAGGGGACCATGACCAGCCTGCCTCGCCCGATCCCCGCGGAGCTCGCCGAGCTCATCGCCGCGCGCCTGCGGGTCATCGGCGACCCGACCCGCATCCGGCTGCTGGACGCGCTGCGCGACGGCGAGAAGTCCGTCCAGCAGCTCACCGAGCTCCTCGGCACGAGCCAGCAGAACGCCTCCAAGCACCTCGGCGTGCTGCTGAACGCCGGGCTGGTGTCGCGCCGCAAGGTGGGCACCAGCTCCTACTACGCGGTCGCCGACCCGACCGTGTACGCGCTGTGCGAGCAGGTCTGCGGCAGCCTGCAGACCCAGCTCGACGAGCTCAGCGCGCTGGTTGCAGGACGTATGGGCTGACCGGCGGCTCCGGCCGGTCCGCCGGCCGGTCCGATTGGCGGGGCGGCGCCGGGCGCGCGGACGCGGCAGGCGGGGCGGACGCGTCCGGCGGGGCGGTCGGGACGGCCGGCTCGGCGCCGGGAGGCGGCGTCTGCGACATGCGGTCCGACCGCGGGCGGCGGCGCCGCGACGACCCGCCGCGCGCGACGTCGACGACCAGCAGCACCAGCGGGACGGCGCAGAGGATGGCGATGACGACGGTTTCGATGCTCATGGTGCGCCCATGGCACCATCGCCCGGGGACCCCGGCAATGACGATGTGTCGGCCGGCGTTTCAGTCCTGGATCGCCGGCTCGGCGCGGGGCTCGAGCACCGCGACGGCCTGGTCGGCGAACGCGCGGGCGGCCGGGCTGAGCTGCCGGTCGCGGGGCCACATGACGGCCAGCTCGTAGTCGGGCCCGGGCAGGTCCAGGTCGATCGTGACGAGCTCGTCGCCGATGAGGTAGGGCACGTCGCGGCGCTGGGCCCCGTAGACGACGGTCGCCACGTCGCCGGTCGAGACGACGTGGGCGAGCGTGAGCGCCTGGTCGCAGCGCTGCACGATCTGCGGCGCGATGCCGGCGATCTCGCAGGCGGCCTCGAAGCTGCGCAGCGCCTCCGACCCGTCGAGGAACGCGAACGCCTCGCCGGCGACGTCGTCGAGCGTCACGCGCCGGCGGCGGGCGAGGCGGTGGCGGGGCGCGACGACGAACCGCGGTCGCAGCCGCGCGAACGGGCGAACCTCCAGGCCGGGCGGGGCGGCGCCGACCTCGACGCCGTTGACGCCCACGTCGACCTCCCCGGTGGCGAGGGCCCGCTGCGTCGCGGCGAAGTCGTGGCTCTCGACCGTGGCGATGCGCACCTCGGGGCGCGCGGCGCGGAAGTCGCGCACGAGCGAGTCGAACCAGTCCGTCAGCGTCGCGAGCGTGCCCACCCCGATCGCCACGTGCGGGGCGTCGCCGCGCGCGACGTCGCGGATCGCGGCCCAGCGGCGCTCGACGTCGGCGAGCAGGTCGCGGCCCGGCCCGAGGACGCGGCGGCCGGCGTCGGTCAGCTCCAGCGCCCGCCCGTCGCGGCGCACGAACAGCTCGGCGCCCAGCTCGCGCTCGAGGCGCTGCACGTGCCGCGACACGCTGGCCTGCGACAGGTGCAGGTCCTGGGCGGCGGCGTGGACGCTGCCGCGCGAGGCGACGGCGGCGAAGCAGCGAAGCGGCGTGAGGTCCATCCGGCCCGGCAGCCTATGCCAGCGTGAGGTGCGGCTCCGGCCGCCCGGCGCCCTGCGCGGCGAAGAACGCCTCGATGCGCTCCATCGCCTCGTGGCGGCGCCCCGGGTCGTCGAGGGCGATCGGGTCGCCGAACGTGACGCGCACCGGGTGGCGCCGCTGCCAGACCCGGCGGCGGGGCCAGACCTGGCCGGGCGGCATCGCCGCGCGGGTGCCGGCCAGGTGGATCGGCACGATCGGCACGCCGTGGCGGGCGGCAAGGACCGCGGCGCCGCTGCGCAGGCGCGCCGGCCCGCCGTCGTGGCGGCGCGTCCCCTCCGGGTACATGAGCACGCTCCAGCCCGACGCCAGCAGCGCGTCGACGTGCGTGAGGTCCGCGCTGCCGCCGCCCTCGCGGCGCATCGGCACCGTGCAGAACAGCAGCGACACGAGCGCGGCCTTGCGGCGGCTCCCGTAGAAGTAGTCGGCGGCCGCCGCGACCACGGTGCGGCCCCGCCACGGCGCCGGCAGCGCGCGCAGCAGGATCGGCGTGTCGATGTGGCTGGAGTGGTTGGCGGCGAACACCACCGGCCCGCGCACGCCGCGCAGGCGCTCGTGCCCGCCGTGGTCGCGCCGCGTGTAGTAGGCGAGGATCGGCTCGAAGACGCCGGCGAGGATCGCGGCGCGGGCCGCGCGCGCAGGCGGCGTGCGCGCCCACCGCTCGTCGAGCTCGGCGCAGCTCCCCTCGTGGACCGGTCGTCGCTCCACCTCGGACGGGTGAACACCGCGCGGCCTCCGCGGTTTCACCGATCGTGGCAGTCTGCGGCCTGCACGCGACACGAGAGGGGACACGAGTTGGGCGCGATGAAGTGGTGGGGGTGGGGCGAGCACGACGTCTCGTTCACCCATGAGGACAAGCCGGAGCTGCGCGGCTTCATCGAGCGGGTGCTCGGGGTCGACGTCGCCCGGCCGACCACCCGCCCGCCGCGCTTCGACGAGCTCGACGTCCCCGAGCCGCGGCTGCCCGGGGCGCTGCGCGCCGCGCTCGAGGCCGCGGTCGGCGCCGAGCACGTGACGACCGACGCGCTCGACCGCGTCGTCCACGCGCGCGGCAAGTCGCTGCGCGACCTCGTGCTGACCCGCCGCGGCGAGCTCGGCCGGGTGCCCGACGTCGTCGTGCGCCCCGGGACCGAGGAGGCCGTCGCCGCCGTCCTGCGCGCCGCGCTCGACGCCGACGCGGTCGTCATCCCGTTCGGCGGCGGCACGAACATCTCCGGCTCGCTCGAGGCGCCCGCCGACGAGGCGCGGCCCGTGCTGTCGGTCGACATGGGGCGCCTGGACCGGGTGCTGGAGATCGACGAGCGGTCGCGCATCGCGCGCGTGCAGGCCGGCGTGCTCGGCCCCGACCTGGAGCGCCAGCTCGAGGCGCGCGGCTGGACGGCCGGGCACTTCCCCGACAGCTTCACCCACTCGACGCTCGGCGGCTGGATCGCCACCCGCTCGTCGGGGATGCAGTCCGACAAGTACGGCGACATCGCCGACCTGACGCGCGCGGTGCGGGTCGTCACGCCCGCCGGGATGCTGGCCACGCGCCCGGTGCCGTCGACGTCGACCGGCCCGAGCGTGCGCGAGATGGTGCTCGGCAGCGAGGGACGCCTCGGCCTGATCACCGAGGCCTGGATCCACGTGCACCCGATCCCCGAGCGCCGCACGATCCTCGGCTACCTGCTGCCGGACTGGCCGCGCGCGCTGGAGGCGATGCGCGCGATCGCCGAGAGCGAGGCGACGCCGTCGGTCACGCGGGTGTCCGACGCGCGCGAGACGCAGTTCTCGTTCGCCACCCGCAAGTCGCCGACGCTGGCGGACCGCGCGAAGTCGAAGGCGCTGCAGGCGTACCTGAAGCGGCGCGGGATCGACCCGTCGGCGATGTGCCTGGCGTTCGTGGGCTACGAGGGCACGCCGGCGCACGTCGACCGCCAGCGCCGCGCGGTCGGCCGGATCGTGAGCCGCTACGGCGGGCTGTGCGTCGGCTCCAGCCCGGGCAGGCTCTACGACCAGAAGAAGTTCGACACCCCCTACATCCGCGACTTCCTGCTCGACCGCGGCGTCCCGGCCGACGTGTCGGAGACGGCGGCGCCGTGGAGCGGGCTGCAGCCGCTGTACGACGCGGTGGTGGCGGCCGGCGAGGGCGCGTTCGCGCGGCTCGGCGTGCGCGGCTACATCATGTGCCACCTGTCGCACAGCTACCACGCCGGCGCGTGCCTGTACTTCACGTTCGCGCTGCGCCCGTCGGGGGAGCGCGACGTGCTCGAGGAGTACGACACGGTCAAGCGCGCGGTCCAGCAGGCGTTCGTGGACAACGGCGCGACGCTGTCGCATCATCACGCCGTGGGGACCGAGCACGCGGCCTGGCTCGAGCAGGACGTGTCCCCCGCCGGGGCGGCGCTCCTGCGGGGCCTGTTCGAGGGGGTCGATCCGGGCCGGAACCTGAATCCTGGGAAGGTCGTCTGATCGCGTCGGGGGTCTGGGCTTGCGTAGTCGGGTAGCGTCCCGGGCGCGGGACCACGGGGGGTCGCCGGCCCCAGTGGCCCGGTAGGGCGGGCTGGAAGCCAGGGACCCCATACGGAGACAACATGGCGCAGCACCGCTCTTCGAAGCTCGACGTCCAGGCCTTCGCCGCCGAGGTGGAGCGCACCCGCAAGGTGCGGGTGGCGCTGGTGGCCGGCGGCTCCGTGCGCGAGGCCGCCCTGCGCACCGCGCTCGTGGGCGACGGCCGCGAGCTGATGCACGAGGACCTGACGCCCGAGGACGTGCTCGACGCGCTCGCCGGCCTCGCCGCCGACGTCGTCGTGATCGACGTGCCGACCGGCCTCGACGACGACATCGCGGTGGTCGCGAGCATCGCCGCCACGAGCGCCTCGACCGGGATGGTCGTCGTGCTGCCCGACGGCCAGGACGAGCTGGCCGTGCAGGCGCTCCTCGCGGGCGCGACCGGCGTCGTGTGGCGCGACGCGTGCGAGCGCACGCTGCGCGACGCGGTCGCCGCGGCCGCGCGCGGCGAGTCGGCCATCCCCGGCGACGTGGCGATGGCGCTCGTCCGGCGGCTGCGCGAGACGGGGTAGCGCGCCGCGGGCGCGGGCGGCCGCGTCGGGGAGGAACCTCACCAGCCGGGCCGGCGCGACGGCCGTAGCGTCAGGCCGTGTCCGCGCGTGCCCGTCGTCTCGTCGCCCTGGCGGCGCACGCCGGGCACGGCTCGTGGGCGGTCCCGGCTGCCGTCGCGGCGGGCATCGTCGTGCTCGCGTTCTCGGCCGGCGGCTTCTTCCCCGACGACACCGCGCTGGCCGCCGTCGCGGCCGCGATCGGGCTCGTGGTGTGGGCGCTGGCGGCGCGGCGTCCGTGGGACGGCCTGAGCGTCTGGCCCGCGATCGCCGTGGGGGCGCTGGTGGCGCTGGCCGCGTGGGCGCTGATCTCGCAGGCCTGGTCGCACGCGCCGCTGCGGGCGCTGCTGGAGTTCGACCGCACGCTCCTCTACGCGCTGGCGGTGGCGCTGTGCGCGGCGGCGTCGGCGTCGCCCGCGGTGCGCGCCTGGATGCCGCGCGCGATCGCCCTGGCGCTCGCCGGCGTGGCGATCTGCGGCCTGGTCGCGCGCCTGCTCCCGCGCGTGTGGCCGACGCCCGCGGGCGGCGAGTTCGAGCGGCTCAGCTTCCCGCTGACCTACTGGAACGCGATGGGGCTGCTGACGGCGCTGGCGGTCGTCGCGTGCCTGCACCTCGCGTCGTCACGGCGCGAGCACGTCGTCGTGCGCGCGCTCGCGGCCTCCGCGCTCGTCCCGGTGGCGGTGGCGCTGCTGCTGACCTTCTCGCGGGCCGGGCTGGCGCTCGCGCCGGTGGCGGTGCTGGCGTACGTCCTCCTCGCGCGCGCGCCGGGGGCGGCGCCGGCGCTGCTGGCGGTCGTGCCGCCGGCCGCGGTGGCGGTGATCGTCGCCTACGGCTCCGAGGCGGTCGTCAACCAGCCCGAGCCGACCGCCGCCGGGATCGCGCAGGGGCGCACGGTCTTCGTCGTGGTGGTGGCGGCGGCGATCGTGGCGGGCGCGCTCCTCGTGGCGCTGCGGCCGCTCGAGGCGCGCGTGGCGCGGTGGCGCCCGCCGCAGCGGACGCTGCGGATCGCGGGCGCCGCGCTCGCCGGGGTCGTGCTGGCGGGGGCGGTCGTCAGCGGGCTGCCGCAGCGGGCGGTCGAGCGCGTCGCCCACGCCGAGGTCAGCCGCGTGCCCGAGACCGGCGACACCCGCGACCGCCTCACCGACCTCGGCGACAACGGCCGGGTCGCCAACTGGCGCGTCGCGGTCGACGCCGCGCGGGCCGAGCCGCTGCTGGGGACGGGGGCGGGCACGTACGCGCTGCAGTGGGTCCGCGACCGCGAGATCGACCAGGACGTCACCGACGCGCACTCGGTCTGGCTGGAGACCGCCGCCGAGCTCGGGCTGCCGGGGCTGCTCCTGCTCGTCGTGGCCGCCGGCGCGCTGGCGGCCGGCTGCGTGGCGCGGATCCGCGGGCCCGACCGGGCGCTGGCCGCGGTCGGGCTCACGATGCTCGCGGTGTGGGTGGTGCACGCCGGCGTCGACTGGGACTGGGAGATGCCGGCGGTGACGCTGCCCGCGCTGGCGATGGCGGCGTGCGCGTCGGCGCGGCGGACCGAGCCGGTGGATGACGAACCGCCCCCGCGCTCGCCGTGGTGGCCCCGGCTCGCGGTCGCCGTGCTGGTCGCCGCGATCGCGCTGACGCCGCTGTCGGTCGCGCGCTCCCAGCCGCCGCTGGACGACGCGCTGGCCGCGGTGCGCGCGGGGGACTGCCGGACGGCGGCGGCGAGCGCGCGCGAGAGCCTGGCGCGCCTGTCGATCCGCCCCCAGGCCCACCAGGTGCTGGCGATCTGCGAGCTGCGCGCCGGCCGCGGCGACGCCGCGCTCGCGCACGTGCGGGCCGCGCTCGACCTCGACCCGCAGGACTGGCGCCTGCGCTACGACCTGGCGGTCGTGCGCGCCGTCCAGGGGCTCGATCCGCGCCCGGCGCTCGCCGACGCGCGGGCCCGCAACCCGCGCTCCTGGCTGCTGCGCATCGCCCAGCGCGAGGCCGGCTACGGCGGCGGGCCCGAGGGCTGGCGGGAGTGGGGGCTGGGGGCCACCCTCCTGCTCTGAGGGACCTGCCGGCCACCCTGCAGAGGCCTCCCCAATCGGCGTCGCAACGTTCCCCGCCGACCGCCCCCGGCGCGGCCGTACGGTCGCCTCATAGCCATCGAGCAGCAGAAGGGGACGACCGCATGAAGCCGCGCATCACGCTCGCCACGATCGTGGCGATGGGGCTGGCCTTGAGCCTCAGCGGCGTGGCCACGGCCGCGACCGCCGAGCCGCCCGCCTCCCAGCCTTCGGCCACCGAGCCGTCGGCCACCACGCCGGACGCCACCGCGCTGTCGACCGACGCCGCGGCCGCGCAGTACCAGCCCGAGGAGGCCAGCTCCGTGCCGGTCGTCCCGCCGGCCGACGAGCCGCCCCCGCCGCCGGAGGAGCCGACGGTGGTCACCGAGGCCAGCAGCGAGCCTCCGCCCGCGCCCACCGAGGAGCCGGCCTCCGCGCCCTCGCAGAGCGAGGACTCCTCCGAACCGACGTTCCAGCCGGTCTCCGAGCCCGCCCCGGAGCCGATCGCCCAGGCGAGCAGGTCAGGCAGCCTCCCACACACCGGGTACGGGCTGGTGCCCGTTGCGCTCGGTGGCCTCGGCCTGCTCGCCCTGGGCCTTCTGCTGCGGTCGCGCACTCGCCCCGGCCGGCAGTCCTAGAGACGGACAGGGGAGGACATGAGGATGCGTGCACGGGTCGCCGCCCTCGCCGTCGTTCTGGCGGGGGCGGTGCCGGCCACGGCTGCGGCGGCGCCGACGGTCGTGACGTTCGGCTTCGATGACGGGACGGTGAACCAGCTCCAGGCCGCCGAGCGGCTCTCCGACGCCGGCATGAAGGGGACGTTCTACGTCAACAGCGGCAAGGTCGGGACGACCGGCGAGTACATGACGTGGGACCAGGTGAAGGCCCTCCAGGCCGCCGGCCACGAGATCGGCGGGCACACGACGAACCACGTCAACCTCACGGCGGTGGACCTCGCGACCGCCGAGGCCGAGGTCTGCGACGACTTCGCCGCGCTCAATGCGGAGCTCGAGGTCGACGTGGTCAGCTTCGCCTACCCGAACGGGGCGTACAACGACGCCGTCCGCGCGATCGTCGAGGGCTGTGGCTACACGAACGCGCGCACGACCGAGGGCATCGATCCGCCGCCGTGCGGCGTCGACTGCGCCGAGTGGATCCCGCCGGCGATGATGTACCGCACGCGGGCCGCGCAGCTGCTGACCGAGACGACGGCCGAGGACGTCATCGATTCGTTCGTCGCCGCCGGCGAGGCGGGTGGAGGCTGGCTCCAGCTCGTCCTCCACGACGTGTGCGAGGGCTGCGGGGGCGGCTACGAGATCAGCCCGGCCGAGCTCGACCAGATCGTGACCTGGCTCGAGGAGCACGCGTGCGACGGGGACGGCTATGTCGTCGCCCGTGCCCGTGACGTCATCGAGAACAACATCCCGGCCGTGCCGGACTGCGCGCCGCCGCCCGTCGACGATCCGCCGCCCGCCTCCGGCGGTGGCGGTGGCGGTGGCGGTGGCGCCGGCGGCGGCGGTGGTGGCGGCGGCGGTGGCGGCGGTGCCGCGACCACGACGCCCGCTCCGGCTCCGCCGGTGTCGGCCCCGTCCGAGACGCCGGCGCCGATCGCCGAGCCCGTTGCGACTCCCGCAGCCGTGACGCCGCTCACCGTGACGCTGACCAAGCCGAAGATGACGCGCCGCGGGTGGCTCACCGTCCGCGCGTCCGTCACCGCCCCGGGCCCGGTGCGCTGGGTGCGCTTCCTGGTCAACGGGCGCTCGGTGACCGTCGACCGCACCGCGCCGTACCGGCTGCGGTGGAAGCCCAAGCCCGGCCGCGCCGCCCGGCGGGTGACGATCACCGCCGAGGTGGTCACCGCCGACGGCGCGAAGGCGAGCTCGACGACCCGCACCCTGCGGGTCCGGGCCCGCCGCTAGAGCTCGGGACGGCACGGCAGTTCCCCCGGGCCCCGCGCACCCGCGCGGGGCCCGTGCCGTGCCCGGAGGCCGGGGGGACGTGTGGCACTTGGCGTCCGGATACCGGCTGCCATGTGCCACACGTCCTCGCGCGGGCCGCGCCGGACGCCAGCGCCTCGTTGCCCTCGATGAGCAGTTCGTCGGACGTGTGGCACATGACGTCCGGATAGCGGCTGCCATGTGCCACACGTCCCGGTCGGACGCGCCGCCCGAACGGACGGGCGTCGAAGCGCGCGCGGGCCGCTACCGCCGCGCCGGCGGCGGCACGACCCGCAGGTACCGCGCCCAGTCGACGCCCGACGCGACGTCGAAGACGTACCGGCCGCCGGGCTGCTCGCGCAGGCCCGCGGAGCGGGCGAACGACACGAGCGGGTCCGGCACGCCGAACGACGTGTACATCGTGCTCGACTCGAACATGAAGTTGATGCCGTCGCCGCCCGTGTCGCCGACGTAGCCGCCGTAGCGGGCCAGCGCGCGCAGGATCGTCTTCTTCCACGCGGGCACCGGCAGCGCGTTGATCTGGCGCCGGCTCATCGCGAGCTGCAGGCGCGCGCCGAGCGGCGGGGCCATCGTCCCGGCGGGGCACGAGGCGCCGCCGCCGCGCGCCGGGTACACGTAGCTGCTCTGCCCGCGGGCGTGGACGCCGTGGCCGAACCAGTCGCCGGTCCCCGCGCAGCGGATCACCACGAACAGCGCATGGCGGATGCGGCCCGCGGCGAGCTCCTGGGCGCGGATCATCCCCGCGAGGTTGCCGAAGTGCGAGGCGGTCCCGCGGCCGCCGAGGCCGTCGCCGTCGACGCGCAGCCGGCCGCCCCACGAGAACGTCAGCGTCCCGCCGCCGGCGGGCTTGCTGCGCACCTGCCAGAAGTCGTACTCCCACCCGTCGGGCGTGACCACCGTCATGTGGCCGTCGCCGCCGCCGGCAGGCCGGGCGGCGTCGGGGATCGGGATCCGGTGGCCCTCGATCGGGCTGCGGCCGTAGCCCGCGGTCGGGCGCAGGCGGAACACCGGGTCTGTGGACTTCGCGTAGTAGGTCGGGTGGCCCCAGTCGTCGCGCGTCTGCGCCACGCCCACCTGCATCGGCGACGGGCCGCCGCGCGACAGCACGGTCGCGATCATCTCGGCCGATCGGGGGTGCGTCGGCGTCCCGCGCGGGATCGGCCGGTTGAACGGGGAGCTCGGCGCGTACGGCCGCCACTTCGGCCCCGGCCACCGGCCGGCCTCGAAGCCGCGCCAGCTCGTGGCCGCCGCGGTCGTCGCCCGGCTTGCGGCCGTCTCGCGCGTCGTCGGCTCGCCGGACCCCGACGAGCCCCCCGCGGCCGCGCCGACGCCGATCCCGGCGCCGACCCCCACGGCGACCGGAGCGAGCGCCAGCATCGCGCGCCGGATCCGCCGCCGATCCGCCACCGCCTAGCGCTTCTCTCCGCGCACCAGCCGCGCCACCGCGGCCGCCGACACGCCGAAGCGCGCCACGCCCGCCAGGAAGCCCAGGCCCCACGCGCCGTGCATGATCGCCAGGACCGCGGGCACGCGCGCGACGTCGCGCGGCTCGCCGTGGCGGGCGGCGCCCGCCGTCGTCGCCGCCAGCGCGGCGCCGTACAGGCCCATCCCGGCCAGCGCCGCCCGGCGCACCCGGCGCGACGGCGCCAGCGTCATCGCGGCGGTGACGACGACCGCCGGCGGAAGCAGGTGCGTCCGGCGCAGGCTGCCCGGATGGCGGCGGTTCGTCTTGGCCCGGTAGAAGCCGTGGCGCCAGTACTGGCGCCACAGCGCGCCCGGCCGCGACCGCGGCAGGTACTCGGCGGCCATCTCGGCGCGGCACACGATCCGCCGGCCGCGGTCGAGGACGCGCGCGGCCATCTCGGAGTCCTGGTTCACCGGCCAGTCGGCGTCCCAACCGCCGATCTCCTCGACGGTCTCGCGGCGCCACACGCCCGCGAACACGCCGGTGTCGAGCTCGCGCTCCTCCGGCACGGCCTCGTCGTCCTCGCCGTTGCGCCGCCACTTGCCCGAGCCGCCGACCCCCAGCCGGGTGCCGAGCGCCAGCGCGACCGCGCCCGACCAGCCGCCGTGCGCGCGCGGGACCACCGGCCCCGCCACCCACACGACCCCGTCGTCGTCGCGCTCGAGCCGCTCGATGCCGGCGGCCAGGTACCGCGAGGGGAAGAACGAGTGCGCGTCCATCCGCGCCACGTAGCGGCCGCGGGCGGCGGCCAGCGCCGCGTTCAGCCCGGCTGCGGTCGTCCGCGCCGGGTTGTCGACGACCTTGACCCGCGGATCGCGCTCGGCGATCCGCTCGAGGATCTCGCGCGTGCGATCGTCGGAGCGGCCGTCGGCGAACACCAGCTCGAACGTGCGCCCGTCCAGGTCCTGGGCGCACATCGTCGCGACCGTCTGCTCGATGCACGACTCCTCGTTGAGGACCGGCACCAGCACGCTCACGTCGGGGCGTCCGTTGCGTCCGTTCTCGCTCACGTCCGTGCTCCTCTCCGAGCGATCGCCAGCAGCGCCGGCCCGAGCGCCAGCAGCACCCACAGCCGGCGGTCGTCGGCGTTGGACAGGAAGATCGAGGCGACGAGCGCGCCGACCGTGGCCAGCACCGCCGCCCGCGCCAGCGCCACCATCTCGCGGTCCCCGGCGCGCGCGAACCGCCGGATCGCGCGCAGCCCGGCCGCCAGCGACGCCGCGACGACGGCCAGGAACAGCGCGAGCGCGACGATGCCGCCCTCGGCCCAGAGCTGCAGGTAGGCGTTGTGGACGACGATCCGCTGGCCGATCAGCAGGTCGGAGCGGCTGATCGCGCCCGGCTCGCGGATGTACTCGGGCGAGACGACCGGGAACTGGCCGAGGCCGGCGCCGAACAGGGGCCGGTCCTCGATCGCGCGGGTGGCGACGAGCCAGATGTCCTCGCGGCCGCTGCCGCCGTCGGACACCGACGTCACGCGCTCCAGCGCGCCCGGCGACGCCGCGAACCACAGCGCCGCGCCGGCCGCCACCACGAGCGCGAACCCGATGATCGCCGCGCGCCGCTCGCGCACGAGCACGAGCGCGCCGGCGGCGACGACGAGCGCGGCCAGCCAGCCCCCGCGCGACTCGGTCGCGGCCAGGCCGATCGCCAGCAGGACGACGGCGCCGCCGAGCAGCAGGCGCAGGGCGGGCCGCCGGCGCAGCCCGGCCGCCAGGCCGGCGGCCAGCGCGATCGCCGGGACGATCGTCGCCGCCAGGTAGTTGGGGTCGTGCGTCGCGCCCGCCAGGCGCCCGTCGTCGAGCGCGGCGCCGGACGTCGCGCCCGGGTCCAGGCCGCCGGTCGCGGCGCCCGCGAGCACCGACAGCGTCGCGCCGGCGACGAACGCGGCCGCCAGCCAGCGCGCGTGCTCGCGCCGCGTGACCAGCGAGACGACCATCAGGAACGCGACCACGGCGATCGCGAGCTGCATCAGCTTCTCCGACGCGCCGCCCGCGGCCGGGTCGGGCGCCCACGCGATCGTCGCCGCCGCCCACGCGACGAACCCGAGCACCGCGGCGAGCTGCAGCCGCTGGTCGCGCGCGTACGCGGCCAGGCCGGACCGTCCGCCCGCCACGACGCCGACCCAGGCGACGAACACGACGAGCAGCGCGTAGTTGGTGCCGGCGCCGCGCGTCCCGGCGATGCCGCTCAGGAACGCGGTGACCAGCCACGCCGCCAGCGCCAGCGGCGGGTTGGCGAACGCCAGCGGCACGAACACCGCGGCGGCCAGGAACCCGACCGCCAGCAGCGGCTGCTCCGCCGCCAGCAGGCCGGCCAGCGCCGCCGCGGCCAGCGCCGCGGCGGCCACCGCCGCGCGCGGCAGCAGCGGTCGTGCCAGCGTGGCCGTCACCGCCTCAGGAGACCGCCTGGCTGGGCACCCGCTCCGGCGGCGGCGTCGGCCGGTCGCCGTTGCGGCGCATCTCCACGGCGGTGAGCTCCGTCATCAGCGCCCGCGGCGGGCGGGACGGGTCGTAGCCGTAGTAGCCGCCGGCGCGCAGGTGGCGCGACGAGCCGACGAGGATCATCCCGCTCGGCGTGACGGCCAGGTGGTCGAGCGTCTCGTGCGCGATCGCCAGCTCGTGGCGGTTCGTGCGGCCCGGCCGCGCGACGAGCAGCAGGTCGTCGACGTGGGCCATGAGCCGCAGCGCGTCGGCGACCCGGCCCAGCGGCGGGGTGTCGATCACCACGTAGTCGGCGTCGGCGCGCGCCTGCGAGATCAGCTCCGGCAGCCGGCGCGTGAGCGAGTGCAGCAGCACGTCGGCGTCGCCGGCCGGCGGCGCGCTCAGCACCTTCAGGCCGCGCGTGCGCGGGGCGCGCACGAGCACCGACGACAGCGGCGCCTCGCCGCGCAGCAGCCCGAGCAGGTCGGCGTACGCGTCGAGGCGGTCGCCGACGTCGCCCTTGCGCAGGTCGAAGTCCAGCAGCACCACCTTGTGGCCCGAGGACGCCAGCGCCTGCGACAGCGCGATCGCGCACGTCGTCTTGCCGTCGCCCTCGGACGCGCTCGTGACGAGCACGACGCGCGGCCCGCGCCCGCCGCGCGCCTCCAGCTGGATCTGGAGGGCGCGGAAGGACTCGAGCATCGACGCGGTCGGCGCCGCCGGGTCGGCGCCGCGCTGCCGCTCGACGGGCACCCGTGCGAGCACCGGCAGCGGCCACACACCGGTCAGCTCCTCCTCGTCGCGCACGCGGCGGTCGATGTGCTCGAGGGCGAGCGCGGCGCCGGTCCCGAGCGCGAGCCCGGCGATGAGCGCCAGCGCGATGACCATCCACGCCGGCGTCGCCGTGGTCGCGCCGGGGACGTCGGCGGTCTGCAGCACGGAGAAGTTCGGGTCCTGGCCGCGCGCGATCGCCTGCAGGCGCCCGGCCCGCTGGGCGAGGTCGGCGGCCAGCGCCGGATCGGGGTCGGTGCCCAGGGCGCGGCGCTGCTCGGCCAGCGCGGCCTCCTGCGCCAGCGCCTGCTCGGTGAGCGCCTCCTGGCGCGCCGCCAGCGCGCTGCGCGCGTACGCGTTGGCCAGCCGCGCGGCCAGCGCCGCCCGGTCGGCCGTCGCGGTGACGGCGACGATGTCGCTGTCGCCCTGGGGCTCGACCGTCACGCTGTTCATCACGTCGGCGACGTCGACGGTCCCGTCGAGGCGCTCGGCCGTGAGCACCGCGGCGCGCGGCGAGATGAGCATCGTCGACGCGGTCTCCAGCGTGCGGGTCGGATCGACCGACTCGGTCAGGATCGGCAGGCCGTTGGGCGCCATCTCGGAGGCGACCGGCGTGACCAGCACCTGCGCGGTCGCCTCGTACTCGGCGGGGCGCACCTGCAGCCAGGCGATGCCCGCCGCGAGCGCGGTCAGCGTCACGAGGACGACGATCCACGGGTGCCGGCGCAGCGCGCGGCGATAGGGGGACAGGGGGCGCTCGTCGCCCCCGGGCAGATGGTGCGTCATGGCCGTTCCTCCCTCGACGTCGACGGCGGGCGCTCCACCAGCTCCCGCAGCGCGGTCTCGACCTGGGCGGCCACGCTCGGCCAGCCCGATCCGTTCATCACGACGCGGCGGCCCTCGCGACCCAGGCGCTGCGCCAGGCTCGCGTCCGTCACCACGTCCTCGAGTGCGGCGGCGAGCGCCGCCGGGTCGCGCGGGGCGACCACGAGGCCGGTGCTCCCGTGGCGCACCGCCGCCGGCAGGTCGCCGACCTCGGTCGCCACGACGGCGCGCTCCATCGTCATCGCCAGGTGGGCGACGCCGCTCTGGTAGGCGGCCAGGTAGGGGAGCGCGACCACGCGGGCCTGCGCGAACAGCGGAGCGACGTCGCCGACGGGCACGTAGCCGGGGCGCACCTCGACGCGCTCGGCGCGCTCGGCCGCCCACGCCAGCACGTGGCGGTCCTCGCCCTCCTCGGGCACGGTCGGCCCGGCGATCGTCAGGCGCACCTGCGGGCGGCGCTCGGCGAGCTCGTCGAACGCCTCCATCAGCACCGGCAGGCCCTTCATCTTCCGCCACGCGCCGAAGAACAGGATGCGCGGCTCGGCGGCGGGCGCGGGCGGCTCCCCGGCGAAGATCCGCTCGTCGCCGTGCGGGATCACCGCGACGCGCGCGGGATGCCACGTCTCCAGCAGCTCGCGCCGGCTCGTCTCGCCGTGCACGAACAGCAGGTCGAAGCTCGGGTAGGCGCGGCGCAGCAGCGCCAGCGTGGCGCGCGAGCCGGCGTACAGGCCGCCGCCGCCCCAGCGGTCGAACGGGCGCACGTTGTGGCAGACGTGGGCGACGGGCGTGGAGCCCTTGGCCGCGTTCACGGCCAGCGCGCCGGCGGCGGTGAGCGCGAGGTCGAGGCTGCCGTTGACGAGCACGGCGTCGTAGCGGCCGCGGCGGACCTCGCGCGCGATCCGCGTCCACGAGGCGGTGAGGCGCCCGGCGGTGCGGGCGCGGCGCACGAGCGCGCCGCCCGCGGTGCCGCGCGGCTGGGCGGCGAGCACCTCGCGCCGGCGCGCGGGGCCGGCGAGGCCGGCGAGCTCCTGGTCGCGTGCGACGATCAGGTCGACGTCGTTGCCGCGATCGGCGAGCGCGTCGGCCATCTGGGTGGCGTAGTGGAGGAGGCCCCCGAGCGGGGTGGGCTCGACGACGGCGAGGCGTAGGCTCACGGCCCGATCATGGGGGCTGGCGGGGGGCCGCCGGCGGGCATCCTCTGACCCCCCCGTTGGGGAGATTCGTCCCCGCGCCCCGGGCGCGAAGCTCACCGCGCCCGCCCCGCCTTGTCCCCCGCGCGGGCGGCGCGTCCGGGACTGTAATGCGAGACGTGACCGAGCCCGGCCGCCCTCTGCGCGTGCACGTCCTCATCGACTCGCTGAACTGGGGCGGCGCGGAGACCCTGCTGGCCGACTTCGCCGCGGGGGCGCCCGCCGCCGGCCTGGACGTCAGCGTCGGCTACCTGCAGGACGTCAACGGCAGCCCGTCGGCGCAGCGCCTGCGCGGCGCGGGCGTCGAGCCGACCCTCGTCGGGGTCCGGCGGCTGCTCGACGCCGAGTCCGTGCTGCGCGTCCGCCGCCACCTCGCCGAGGTGCGCCCCGACGTCGTGCACACCCATCTCGGCGCCGCCGACGTGCACGGCATGCTCGCGGCCCGGTCGCTTCGCCTGCCGGTCGTCTCGACGATCCACCTGGTCGGCGAGGGCGGCGGCGACGCGCGCACGAAGGCGCGCGAGCGGGTGATGGCGCTGGCGCGCCGGCGCAGCCGCCGGGTGATCGCGGTGTCCGACGCCGCCCGCCGGGCCTACCTCGACGGCGGCTGGGACCGGCCGGGGCACGTCGTCACCGTCCACAACGGGATCGCGGTGCGCCCGCTGCGCGCCACGCGGGAGGAGACCCGGGCCGCGCTCGGCGTCCCGCCCGACGCGCCGCTCGTGGCGCTCGTCTCGGTGCTGCGGGCCGGGAAGGGCCACGCGGTCGCCGCCGAGGCGGTCGGCCGCCTGCTGCCGCGCTTCCCGGGGCTGCGCCTGCTCGTCGCCGGCGACGGGCCGGCGCGCGACGAGGTCGCGCACGCGCTGGCCCCGCTCGGCGACGCCGCGCTCTCGCTCGGCTTCCGCAGCGACGCGCTCGAGCTGATCGCGGCCGCCGACGTGCTCCTGCTGCCGACGCGCATGGACGCGTTCCCCACGTCGCTGCTGGAGGCGGCGGCGGTCGGCGTCCCGGTCGTGGCGACCCGCGTCGGCGGGATCCCGGAGATCGTCGACGACGGCGTCACCGGCGTCCTCGTCGAGCCGCCCCCGCGCGCCGCCGACGTCGAGGCGGCGCTCGCCGGGCTGCTCGCCGACCCGGAGCGGCGCGCCGCGATGGGCGCCGCGGCCCGCGAGCGGTTCGCCACCCGCTTCACGGCCGAGAGCTGGGCGCGCCGCTGCCGCGCCGTCTACGACGCGGTCCTGCCGTGAGCGGGTCGCCCCGGCTGGCCGCACGCACGCTGCGCTCGCTCGGGTGGGCGTACGGCTCCTACGTCGGCGGCCGCCTGCTGGTCCTGATCAGCACGGTCGTGCTCGCCCGCCTGCTGACGCCCGCCGAGTTCGGCGTCGTCGCGCTGGCGCTGACGTTCATGGTGTTCCTCGACACGGTCAAGGACCTCGGGCTCGGCCAGGCGCTGATCGTCGCGCCCGACGACCAGATCGAGGAGCGCGCGCAGACCGCGTTCGGCTGGTCGCTGATGGTCGGGGCCGGGCTCAGCCTGGTCACGCTGGCGATCTCGCCGCTGGCCAGCGCGTTCTTCGGCGCCCCCGGCCTCGGCGCGCTGCTCGCCGTCCTGGGGCTCAACTTCTTCCTGCGCTCGATCGGCGTCACGCACTACGCGCTCGCGCGCCGGGCGCTGGACTTCCGCTCGCGCACGATGGCCGAGCTCGCCGACGCGACCGTGCGCGGCATCGGGTCGATCGCGCTCGCGCTCGCCGGGCTCGGGGCGTGGGCGCTCGTGCTCGGCTACCTGATGGGCACGAGCGCGCTGGTCGCGACGATCTGGTGGCGCGTGTCGTTCCGGCCCCGGCTGCGCCTGCAGCGCACCCACCTGCGCGAGCTGCTCACGTTCGGCGGCATGCTCACCGTGGTCGACATCGGTCACGCGCTGGCCCACGAGATCGACTACCTGTTCATCGCCCGCGTCCTCGGGGTCGGGCAGCTGGGCCTGTACTCGGTCGGCTTCCGCCTGCCGGAGCTCCTGATCGTCAACCTCGCCATCGTCGCCGGCACCGTGCTGTTCCCGGCCTACGCGCTGCTGGACCCGGCGCGGCTGCGCGAGGCGTTCCTGGTGTCGCTGCGCTACACGGCGCTGCTCGTGTTCCCGGTCGCGGTGGGGCTCGTGCTGCTGGCGCGGCCCGTCGTGCTCACGCTGTTCGGCGAGCGCTGGGAGGACGCGATCCCGGTGATGCAGGTGCTGGCGATCTACGCGGTCGTGGTGACGCTGAACGTGCCGGCCGGCACCGTCTACAAGGTCACCAACCGCCCCTGGATCCTGGTCGCGTTCACGATCCCCTACGTGATCGTGCTGGCGGTCGCGCTGACCCTCTTCACCCACCTGGGCATCGTCGCGGTGGCGATCGTCATGGCCGGCCTGCAGGGCGTGTTCGCGATCGCCGGCTGGCTGGTGAGCGCCCGGATCCTCGAGGTCTCGCCGGGCCGCATCGCCGGCGTGCTGGCCGGCCCCGCGGCGGCCGCGACGACGATGGCGGTCGCGATCGCGCTCGTCGCGCAGGTCGTGACCTCGCCGGGCGCCCTGCTCGTGGCCGGCGGCGCGGCCGGCGCGGCCGGCTACGCCCTCGGCGTCTGGACCTTCGCCGGCGACGCCGTCGGGCGCCTGCGCGAGATGGCCTTCGAGCGGCGCACCACCCGCCCGGCCGCCCCGACCTTGAGCCGGTAGCGCAGCGGGCCGTCGGCGCGGTAGACGCCGATCCGCGGCAGCGCCAGGCGCTGCAGACCGGCCGGCGCGGACGGCCAGCGCGGCGCGCCGCCCGGGAGCGTCACGCCGGTGCGGTAGCCGGCGCGCTCGGCGGCGCGCACGACGCGGGCGTCGTGGGCGCCGAACGGGTAGGCGACCGACGTGCACGGGCGCTCCATCAGCCGCTCGAGCGCGATCCGCGACTCCACGAGCTCGGCCCGCAGCTCGTCGTCGCCCACGCGCGGCAGCCACGGGTGCGTGCACGTGTGCGCGCCGATCTCCCAGCCGCGCTCGGCGGCGTCGAGCAGCTCGGCGGGCGTCATCGGGTCCAGCTCGTGCGCGTGCGTGGTGAGCAGGTGATGGCGCACCTCGGGCCAGCGCATCGGCTCGCCGGCGAAGACGTAGGCGGTCGGCACGTACACGGTCGCGACCGCGCCGAGGCTCTCCAGGATCGGCAGCGCCAGCCGGGCGACGGAGGCGAGCGCGTCGTCGAACGTGACGACCAGCAGCCGCTCGCCGGGCGGGGCGCTGACGGCCGCGTCGACGGTCACCGCGCGGTAGCCGCGGCGCAGGAAGTGGGCGACCTGGTCCTCGAGCTGGGCGGGGGTCACCGCCATCGGCGAGCGCCAGGTCGGGCTGACGCCGTGGTAGCAGAGGGCGACGACGCTCATGCGGCCTCGCCGATGAAGGCGGCGACGCGGCCGGTCTCCGCCTCGATGGTGTGCTCGCGGGCGAGCGCGAGGCCGGCCTCGATCATCGCGTGGCGGCGCGCGTCGCCGTCCAGCACGCGGCCCAGCGCGGCGGCGGCCGCGGCGGCGTCGCCCGGCGGGATGAGCTCGACGGCGTCGCCGGCGGCGGCGCGGATGCCGCCGACGTCGGTGGCGACGACCGGCAGGCCGGCGGCGAACGCCTCGAACAGCACCTGCGGCAGGCCCTCGGTCCACGAGACGTGCAGCAGCACGTCGCTGTCGCGGTAGCGGTCGCGCAGCCCGCCGTCGAACGGCACGTAGCCGAGCACGTCGGCGCGGTCGGCGACGCCGAGCTCCGCGAGCCGGTGCTCCAGCGCCTCGCGGAGCGGGCCCTCGCCGCACACGACGAGCCGCACGCGGCGGCCCTCGGCGACGAGGCGCGCGAGCACGTCGGCGAGCAGCAGCGGGTTCTTCTCGGTCTCCAGGCGCCCGACGCTGAGGATGCGCACCTCGGGCTCGTCGGGCAGGCCGACCCGGGCGCTGCCGATGCGCAGCGCCTGCTGCTTCTGCGGCGCCTCGTCAGCGACCTCGTCGGCGCGGATCAGCGAGATCGCGACGGCCAGGAGGCGCCGCGAGCGCCGGTACTGGCGCTCGAGGTCGGGACCGACGACGACGACGGCCAGGCCGCGGCCCAGCCCGCGCCAGGCGGCCTCCATCACCGCCCCGGCCGCCCACAGCCAGCGCCGGTGCGGGTGGCGGCTGCGCATGTAGTCGCGCATCGACTGGCGCACGCCGAGGACGACCCGGCGGCCGCGCAGGCGGGCGGCGAGCGCGAACCCGAGCGCGATCGGATGCGGGCCCAGCAGCCAGACGGTGTCGAGGTCGTCGAGCGCGCGCCAGAACGCGCGCAGCGACGCGACCGCGCGCGCGCCCGACTGGCGCGGGTCGGTCAGCGCCTCGTAGAACGGCAGCTCCACGAAGCGCACCCGCTCGTCGAGCCGGTACGGGCCGTGCCCGGGGCGCGGGTCGACGCGGCCGAGGACGGTGAGGCCGCCGGTGCGCGCCGCGAGCTCGTTGAGGAACAGCGCGAACGCGCGCTCGGCGTAGACGCCGTCGCCGTCGCGGCGATAGGCGTAGTCCGTGTAGACGCCCAGCCTCACCGGCGACCGACCTGGGAGGCCAGCAGCTCGGCGACGTGCTCACCGCCGGGCAGCGGGTCGACGCGCGCCTTGCGGAACGGGCCGATGCGGCGCAGGAACGTCGTCGCGACCTCGCGCGCGCCCATCTTGCGGGCCCACGCCCGCGCGGGCGCGTTGCGGGCGTCGATGCGGCTGATCGGGGGCTCGGAGCCGGCCGCCTTCTCGATCTCGGCGACCTGGAGCACGGCGGCGATCGCGATCCCGCCGCGCCGGTGCGCGGGGGCGGCGATCGAGTCCTCGAACGAGACGAGCTCGGGCGGTAGGTGCAGCCACCCGCCGGGCGCGCTGGCCAGCGGCACGCGGTCGACGTGGATCCACGTCGCGAACGCGAGGTCGTCGCCGTGTGTCGCGACGTACAGGCGCGCGCCGCCCTCGAGGTAGGCGCGGCCGGTCGCCGGCGCGATCCCGCCGATCGCGGCGAGCGCGTCGAGGTCCTCCTCGCCGCCGCGGCGCAGCACGTAGCCCTCGGGGAGCGGCGGCGGGTCGTCGACGTCGATGATGACCCAGATGTGCTCCTCGCGCTGGTACACGAGCCGCACCAGGGGCGCGATCGCCCGTCGGTGCACGCGCTCCAGCGTGCCGCGCACGCCGTGGCGCGAGAGCGAGGTGAGGGCGCGCCGTCCGGCGCCGTGGTGGGTGACGGTCTGATCGGTCATGACGGCCGGGCGAAGATCTGGGGCAGGGCGAGCATGGCGCGGAGCATCCTTTCGTCGCATCGTGGCCCGACGTGCGTGCGCGGCACGTCCGCCGGGTCCCACGGGCCGCAGGGCTGATATCCGCCGTAGAAGCTGAAGGCCGCGGCCACCCCACGACCGGTGAGAAGCCTCCCCGTGGCCTGGGTGAATGCCTGACGGTGGCCGACGGGATAGGCGAACCAGCGCATCGGCTCGCCCAGCTCGGCCTCCAGCCGCGCCGCGCACCCGTCGATCTGCTCCGCCTGCGCGTCGAGCGGGAGCGTCGACAGGATCGGGTGGTCGACCGTGTGCCCGCCGATCCACATGCCGGCGTCGCGCAGCTCGCGCGCCATGTCCCAGGTCATCCACTCGCCGGCGGCGGCGGCCGGCGGGCAGCGCCCGGCGCCGGTGCGCTCGGCGACCTCGTCGAGGAACGCCTCGGCCTCGGCGGGGCCGAGCGTGCGGTAGCGGTCGGTGAGGGCGGCGATCTCGGCGTCGGCGTCGGCGGCGTCCCGCGGTCGCGCGGCGTGGCGGACCATCCACGCGATCTCGTCCCACCAGGCCGCGCGCGGGCGGTCCAGGAAGCCGGTCGTCAGGAAGAACGTCGCGCGCAGCCCGTGGGCGCGCAGCAGCGGCAGCGCGATCGCGTGGTTGTCGCGGTAGCCGTCGTCGAAGGTGATCATCACGTGGCGGCCGCGGCCCGCGAGCGCGTCGGCCAGGTCCGGCGGCCCGATGACGTCGGCCTCGCGTGCCAGCACGCGCAGGTGGCCGTCGAGCGCGTCGGCGCTCGCGCTCCACAGGCGGTGGTCGAACGGGCTGCCGTGCGGGTCGCCGACCCGGTGGTAGTTGAGGATCAGGACGCCGCGCCAGGCGGGCACCGTGCGCAGCCGGCGCAGCGGGCGGCGCTCCAGCAGCGCGGCGGCGTGCTCGCGCTTGCCGGCGATCACGAGCTCCTCCGCAGCGCGCGGGCGGCGTGCGAGGCCTGCGTGCGCCAGGTGCGCCGCTCCAGCGACGCCCACACCAGCCGCTCGCTGGTGTTGGCGAGCTCCTGCTTGTAGCGCGTGGCCGGGGCGAGGAAGTCGTAGTGGGTGATGCCGCGCTCGCGGCAGGCGCGCATCGCCAGCGCGTGCGCGGCGTGGCCGGCGCGCAGCTTGTTGTCGTCGTAGCGGCGCAGGCCGCCCTGGTAGAAGAGCAGCCGCCGGCCCTCGATCAGCCCGTAGAGGCAGGCGACGGTCTCGTCGCCGCGGCGGACGCGCACGAGCGAGACCTGGCGGCGCGGCAGCAGCCGCGCGACGAGGGTGCGATGGAACGCGGCGAAGCGGCGGCTGGCGAACGCGCCCGGCTCGCCGCGCTCGCGCCAGTGGCGCTGGTGCAGGTCGACGAGCTCGTCGAGGATGCTGCGCGCCTGCTCCCCGGTCGTGGCCCACTCGACGTCGAGCGGGCCGAACGCGCGCAGCGTCCGCTGCACCCGGCGGCGCTGCGATCCGTCGAGCGCGTCGAGGACGTCGTCGCCGGCGGTCAGGTCGGTGACCGGGCACTCCTCGGTGCGGACCTGCGCCGCGGGGAGGGCGGAGAGGAGGTCGGCCGCGTCGGCGGGGACGAGCCCGTCGAGCAGCAGCCGGTCCCAGCCGCGGTCGCGCCTCAGCGACGCGGCGAGCGCCTCGGCGAACGCGCGGCGGTCCTCGGGCGCTGCCAGCAGGCGGTTGCGCTCGACGAAGACCGACGACCCGGCCGGCTCGCCCGCCGTGCCGACGTGCACGGTCCGCGGCCGCAGCGGCCGGCGGGCTCCGTACGTGACGAGCGCGATCGCCCGCGGCAGGCCGTCGCGCTCACCCACGACGAAGCGATGGTCGACGACGTCGCCGTAGTGCTCCAGCCACGTGCTCGTCCACGCCCACGAGCAGGCCAGGCCGGGGGCGCCGACGTCGGCCTCCAGGCTGCGCCACACGGCGGCGGCGACCCGGCGGCGGGTGGACGGGATGACACGCAGGCGGATCGTGCTCGGGGCCGTGGCGGTCGGCGAGCTGGTGGCGGGCACCCGGTCACTCTCGGCGATCGGCGCGACATCGCATGGGGACGATGTCCCGGGTGGGGGCGGAGGTTTCTCCAGGGCGCGCGCCCCCGGGTGCGCGCAGCATGGCGTCATGCCCACGACCGCCACCCGGCTGGACCGCGAGCGCGCGTTCCACGACCGGGCCTTCAGCGAGCAGACGCGCGCCGAGGTGCGCCGCTTCTACTCGGTCACCGGGGCGCTGCGCGCCTGGTACGAGGCGGAGCTCACGCGCCGCGCGCCGGGCGCCGAGGCGCTCGAGTACGGCTGCGGCCCGGGGAGCGCCGCCTACCTCCTCGCCGACCGCGGCGCGGTGGTCACGGGGATCGACCTGTCGCCGGTGGCGATCGACCTCGCCCGCCGGGAGGGCGAGCGGCGGTGGCTCGAGAACCGCCTCGACTTCCAGGTCATGGACGCCGAGCACCTCGACTTCGCCGACGACAGCTTCGACGTCGTGTGCGGCAGCGGGATCATCCACCACCTCGACCTGGAGCGGGCGTACTCCGAGATCGCGCGCGTGCTGCATCCGCGCGGGGCGGCGGTGTTCATCGAGCCGATGGGCCACAACCCGCTCATCAACGCCTACCGCAACCGCACGCCGCAGCTGCGCACGGTCGACGAGCACCCGCTGCGGATGGCGGACCTGAAGCTGGCCAAGCGCTGGTTCGGCAGCGTCGAGACGCGGTTCTTCACGCTGACCTCCCTGGCCGCGGTCCCGCTGCGGGAGCGATCGATCTTCGGCGGGCTCGTGCGCGCGCTGGACCGCGTCGACGCCGGCCTCTTCCGGGTGCTGCCGCCGCTGCGTCGGCAGGCGTGGATGGTGGGGATGGTGCTGTCGGACCCGCTGCCCGGAGGCGACGCATGAGCATCGGGATCGTGGGCCTGGGCTATGTGGGTCTGCCGTTGGCGGTGGCGTTCGCCGAGGTGGGCCATGACGTGGTCGGGGTGGATGTCGATCAGCGCAAGGTCGCGGCGTTGCGTGACGGCGAGTCGTATGTGGAGGACGTCAGCTCGGATCGGTTGCGGGCGTTGGATGGGAAGATCCGTGCGACGACGCGGTATGCGGAGTTGGCGGGCGCGGAGGCGATCGTGATCGCGGTGCCGACGCCGTTGACGGACAATCGCGAGCCGGATCTGGGTCCGTTGCTGGACTCGGCGCGGGCGGTGGCGGGGGTGTTGCAGGCCGGCCAGCTCGTGGTCCTCGAGTCCACCACCTATCCGGGCACGACCCGGGAGCAGCTGGTGCCGTTGTTGGAGGAGTCGGGGCTGGGCGCCGGGCGGGATTTTCATCTGGCTTTCAGTCCCGAGCGGGTGGATCCGGGTCGTACGGATTTCACGTTGCGGACCACGCCGAAGGTGGTGGGTGGCCTGACCGATGCGTGCCGTGATCGGGCGTTGGAGCTGTATGGGCGGGTGTGCGACACGCTGGTGCCGGTCAGTACGCCGGAGGCGGCGGAGTTGACGAAGCTGTTGGAGAACATCTTTCGGTCGGTGAACATCGCGCTGGTCAACGAGCTGGCGATCCTGACCGATCGGATGGGGATCGACATCTGGGAGGTCGTCGACGCGGCGGCGACCAAGCCGTATGGGTTCATGCGGTTTGATCCGGGGCCGGGGATGGGCGGCCATTGCCTGCCGGTGGATCCGTTCTATCTGGCGTGGCGGGCGCGCGAGTTCGACATGACGACGGAGTTCGTGGAGCTGGCCGGGCGGATCAATCAGCAGATGCCCTATCACTGCGTGGCGCGGATCGAGCGGGCGCTCAACGATCAGGCCAAGGCGGTGCGGGGCAGCAAGATCGCGCTGCTGGGGGT
>Ga0180220_1000972_pt1 | contig 24616 bp, 23 predicted proteins | sample eDN5th37CBELigBY_FD_151335 | JGI IMG/M metagenome (GOLD analysis project Ga0180220, IMG submission 151335) | Enriched backyard soil microbial communities from Emeryville, California, USA - eDNA 5th pass 37_C BE-Lig BY (version 2) (version 2) | ecosystem: Environmental > Terrestrial > Soil >...
CGGGCGCATCGACACCGGCGTCTATGAAGGCGCCGCGGTTTCGCCCTTCTATGACCCGATGATCGCCAAGCTGATCGCCCATGGCGAGGATCGCGACGAAGCGCGTGGGTTTCTGTCCGAGATGCTTGAGGACAGTGCGATCTGGCCGGTGAAGACCAATTCGTCCTTCCTTATCGCCGCGCTCGACCATCCGGACTTCGTGGCGGGCACGGTTGATACGGGCCTGATCGCCCGCGACGGCGACCGCATGACCGCCGAACCGAGGCCGTCCGAACAGGCGTTGACCAACGCCGCGATGGCGATGGTGCCCCGCTCGTTACAGGCGGGGTTCCGCCTCAACGCGCCCGATGTCCGAACCGCAGCTTTCCTGCTCGACGGCAAGCGCGTCGACGTGACGCTGCACGGCCCCGGCACCGAGCAACCGGCACCGGCGATGCTCGTCGCCGAGCGCGGCGCGGTCTGGCAGCTCACGCCCTGGCGTGCCGCGGGCGGTGCTGGCGGCAGTGCGGGCGACGGCGCGATCCTGTCGCCGATGCCGGGCAAGATCATCGCGGTCGATGTCGCCACGGGCGACGCGGTGACGAAGGGACAGAAGCTGCTGACGCTCGAAGCGATGAAGATGGAGCACAGCCTGACCGCGCCTTTCGATGGGGTGGTCGCCGAGCTCAAGGTGGCACCTGGCGCGCAGGTGCAGGTCGAGGCGCTGCTCGCCAGGATCGAGTCGGCCGAATGAGCGGCCTTATCCTCCGCGACGCGGTGAAGGCCGACCTTCCCGCGATCCTCGCGATGCTCGCAGAGGATGTGGTCCCGCCGGGGCGCGAAGCCGATCCGTCGGACCCGCGCTATCTGACCGCGTTCGAGGCCATCGACGCCGATTCGAACCAGCGCCTGATCGCAGCCGAAGTGGACGGCCGAGTCGTGGGTACAATGCAACTCAGCTTCCTGCCGGGGCTTTCCTTCATCGGAAGCTGGCGCGGACAGATCGAGGCGGTACGGATTGCCGCCGGCCCGCGCGGGCAAGGACTTGGCGAGCAGATGATCCTGTGGGCGGTCGAGCAATGTCGCGCGCGCAATTGCAAGCTCGTCCAGTTGACAACTTCGGCTACACGCACCGCGGCGCACCGCTTTTACGCGGGGCTAGGCTTCGTACACAGCCATATCGGCATGAAACTGCATTCGAGGGACTGACGATGGCAGGCAAATTTTTTGACGAATGGACGATCGGCGATACGCTGACGCATGACATAAGGCGCACCGTCACCGAAACAGACAATCTGCTGTTCACGACGATGACGCATAATCCGCAGCCGCTGCACCTCGACATCGAGGCGGCGAAGGCGTCGGAGTTCGGGCAGATCCTCGTCAACGGTACCTTCACCTTCAGCCTGATGGTCGGGTTGTCCGTCGGCGACACGACGCTCGGCACGCTCGTTGCCAACCTCGGTTACGACAAGCTCATCATGCCGAAGCCGGTGTTCATCGGCGACACGCTGCGCGCGACGAGCGAGGTGATCGGCCTCAAGGAATCGAAATCGCGTCCAAATGCGGGTATCGTGACCTTCCTGCACCGCTGCATCAACCAGCGCGACGAGGTCGTTTGCCAGTGCGAACGATCGGCACTGATCAAGAAGAAGGACGCCTGATGCGCCTCCGCTCGCTTCTCTTCGTCCCCGGCGACCGGCCCGAACGCTTTGCCAAGGCGGCGGCGTCTGGTGCCGACGCGATCATCCTCGACCTTGAGGATTCGGTTTCGCCCGCGAACAAGCAGGCGGCGCGTGAAGCCATTGCCGATTATCTCGCCGGCACCCGCGAAGTGGTGACGCTGGTGCGCGTCAATCCGCTCGACGGGCATATGACCGCCGCCGACGTCACCGCCGTCATAGGCGCCCGGCCCGACGCGATCATGTTGCCCAAGGCCGAAGGGGCGTCGAGCATCGCGCAGCTCGACACGATATTGCGCAGTGAATCCGCCTCCGATGCGTCGCTGCCCGCAATCCTGCCGATCGCGACCGAAACGCCATCGGCGATCTTCACGCTCGGCAGCTACCGCGAGGTCAGGGACCGGCTCGTCGGCCTGACGTGGGGCGCCGAAGACCTTCCGGCGGCGATCGGTGCGGCGACGAGTCGCGAGGCCGACGGCAGCTATACCGAGCCCTATCGGGTCGCGCGCGCGCTCACGCTGTTCGCGGGGCACGCCGCAGGGGTTGCCGCGATTGATACGGTATTCCCTGCAATCAAGGATGAGGCGGGGCTCGCGGCCTATGCGGCGCGGGCGCGGCGCGACGGCTTCACGGGCATGATGGCGATCCACCCCTCGCAGGTCGCGCCGATCAACGCGGCCTTCACGCCCTCGGCCGACGAGGTCGCGCGCGCGCAGGCGATTGTCGATGCCTTTGCGGCGAATCCGGGCGCGGGCGTGCTGCAGGTCGATGGCAAGATGGTCGACGCTCCGCACCTCAAGCAGGCTCGGCATCTGCTGTCGCTGGCGGACTGACCCCCCAAAGCCATCATTCCAGTTCGCATCGAGCGAAGTCGAGATGCCCATCGTCACGGCGCCACGTTTATGGGTGTCTCGACTGCGCTCGACACGAACGGATCGAGGATTCAGCCTTTCCGCCGAAAAGGCCGCCGGCGTTTCATCCACGCCGTGCCGCGGTGCCAGCTTTTCTTCAGGCCGCGCTCGGTCAGGCTTTCGAACATCACGTCGGGACTCGTTGGATCGAGCAGCTCATTCTCGGCGATGAAATCGTCGAACGGCCCGGGGGCAACCAAGTCGAGCAGTTCGAGCGAGCGCCCCTCACCCCGAAGCACCTCGATCGTTTCGATCAGCGACCCGCTGCGTGCGAAGTGGCGCGCGACCTCTGCCGGTTCCACGCCCAGATGTTCGGCAATCAACGATTCACGTAGCCGCGCGATCGACGGCTCGATCCCACGGTTCGCCGAAAGCGCCGCGTCGATCGTGACGTCGCACTCGCTGTCGAGCCCCATCGAGCGATTGTTCAGATTGGCCGATCCGACGCGGATCAGCCGGTCGTCAACGATCGCGGTCTTGGCGTGGACATAGATGGGATCGCCGCGCGCGGTCCGGGGATAATAGACCCGCAGCCGGTCGCCGTGCTTCGCCTTGGAGATCTCGCGCACCAGCTTCACCCGCGCGGCGTCCATCGCTACCTGTTCAAGCCAGCCGTCGGCTGTTTTCGGCATCACCATGACGAATTCCGGGGGATCGTCCTGGTTCAGACGCTCAGCGATGGCGGCGGCGATCTTGCCGCAGGTGAAATATTGATTCTCGAAATAGATGAACCGCCTGGCACCCGCAATGAGGTCGAGATAGAGCTGTTCGATCTCGCGGATTTCGGGGTAGCCGTCATATACCGCGCGGGTCCGCGAGATCGCCACTTCGACATCGCGAAAATCGGCCTCAAGATCCTCAGGCCAGCGCTCGCCAGCCCCGCGCAAGTCGCGGAGCGGTTTGTTCGTCGCGCGCTGCCAGCGTTCGTTACCAAGCGCGGCAAGCGCTTCGCCGACCGGCCCCGAGAGGATCATCGTCGAATCGTGCCACGGCATATAGGGCTTGCCGTTCGGCGCGAGACGGTGCGGGTCGTCATCCTGGTGCTCGCGCGTGTCCCAGCGGCGCGCGCCCACGTCGATCCCGCCGCACACCGCAAGATGGTCATCGAACACCGCGACCTTCTGGTGATGGCTACACCCCACCGGATGCGCACTGTCGAGGCGGAAACTGATCGAGCGCGTGACCTTCCAGCGCACGATCATCGTGAGGATGCTGGGGATCGCGAAATGTTTCAACCCCCCGAAATTCCAACGCAGGATGTCGATGTCGCGCTCGGGACAATTCTTGGCGAGGCGCAGCATGTAATGGCCGAGTGCCTCGCCGCTGCCATCGGCATCGGGAGTCAGCGAAATGCGCGGATCAAAATCCCAGCCGATCAGCAGGATGCGTTCCTTCGCCTCCGCCATCAGCCGCGCGAGCAGTTCGTAATAATCCGCCGCGTCGACGATCATGCGCGCCTTAGTGGCGCGCTCGATCCGCCAGCAATTGCGCCCCGCTTCGACGATGGGGGTGGGATCGGCCTCGCTCATCGCCGACGCCACGCACGGCAGCGAAGAAGGTTGCGTGAAGGCTCCGTCAGGCCGCGAAAAATTGCGCGGGCGCAAGCGCCATCATCGCTTCGCTGCCGGCCTCGATCTTCCGCCGCAACGCGCCCGCGTCGGGCATGAAGCGCTCGCCGAAATAGCGCGCGGTGACGAGCTTGGCGTCGAGGAAGCCCTTGTCGCCCCGGCCCTCGTCCAGCGCCTTCTGAGCGGCTTCAGCCATACGCAGCCACATCAGGCCCAGCGCGACGATACCCATGATGTGCATGTAATGGTGCGCCCCCGCACCGACATTGTTCGGATTGGTCATGCCGTTCGCCATGAACCACATCGTCGCGGCCTTGAGTTCGCCGTTCGCCTTTTCGAGGCGCGTCGCGAAATCGGCGAGCGGGCCGTCCTGGGCGGCGGCGCATTCGGCGTCGACGATCGTGAAAAAGGCCTGCACCGCGCGCCCGCCGTTCTGCGCGAGCTTGCGACCGACGAGGTCCATCGCCTGCACGCCGTTCGCGCCCTCGTAGATCATCGTGATGCGCGCATCGCGGACATATTGGCTCATGCCCTGTTCCTCGATGTAGCCGTGACCGCCGAACACCTGCTGCGCGTTGGTCGCGACTTCATAGCCCTTGTCGGTGCCATAGCCCTTGATGACCGGAGTTAGCAGGCTGATGAGATCGTCGGCCTGCTGCCGCTCCTCCTCGCTCTCGGCAGCATGAGACAGGTCGACCTGGAGCGCACCCCAGAGGCAGAGCGCGCGCAGTCCCTCGACCAGGGCCTTGCCGTCCATCAGCATGCGGCGCACATCGGGGTGGACGAACAGGGGATCGGCTTTCTCCTGGGGGTCCTTGGGCCCGGTCAGCGCGCGGCCCTGGCGACGGTCCTGCGCATATTGGACGGCGTTCTGGAACGCGACATCGGCCTGCCCCAGTCCCTGAATGCCGACGCCGAGGCGCGCGGCGTTCATCATGATGAACATCGCCGCGAGGCCCTTATTCTCCTCGCCGACCATCCAGCCTTTCGCACCGTCATAATTCATCACGCAGGTTGCGTTGGCGTGAATGCCCATCTTGTGCTCGATCGAGCCGCACGAAAGGCTGTTGCGCTCGCCGAGCGAGCCGTCGTCGTTCACGAGGAACTTGGGCACGATAAACAGTGAAATGCCCTTGACGCTGTCGGGCGCGTCGGGGGTCTTCGCGAGAACGAGGTGGATGATGTTGTCGGTGAGGTCGTGCTCGCCCGAAGAGATGAAGATCTTGGTGCCCGTCACTGCATAGCTGCCGTCGCCGTTCGGCACCGCCCGCGTGCGGATGAGGCCGAGGTCGGTACCGCAATGCGGCTCGGTCAGGTTCATCGTGCCGCCCCATTCGCCCGAAACCATCCTGGGGACGTAGAGCTGTTTCTGCTCTTCCGAGCCCTTGGCGAGAATGGCCGCGATCGCACCCTGCGTCAGCCCGGGATACATGGCGAAGGCCTGGTTCGCCGCCATGCGATATTCCTCGACCGGAAAGCCGACCACGTGCGGGAGTCCCTGCCCGCCGAACTCCTCGGGCTGGGTCAGCAGCGTCCAGCCGGCATCGCAATAAGCCTTATAAGCTTCCTTGAACCCCTTGGGCGTCGTCACCGAGCCGTCCTCGTGCCGCGTGCAGCCTTCCTGATCGCCCGAATAGTTGATCGGGAAGAGCACTTCCTCGCAGAATTTTCCCGCTTCGGTCAGCACCGCCTCGATCATGTCGGGCGTCGCGTTGGCGAAGCCCGGCAGGCTCGCATAGCGCTCAATGCCAAGCACATCGTTGATCAGAAAAAGCGTGTCCTGCACAGGAGCGCGATAGGCGGGCATGGGGTATCCTTCCGGGAATCGGGTGTCGGGCTTTCGGTCTCGCCTGGGGAGAGGCTCAGTCGGCCTTCTGGCCGGCGTCGACCTTCTTCACCATTTCGATGAAGCGTGACAGTTCATCTACAGCACTGTCAATATCATCGCGCTGGCGACGCAGGAGCGCAATCCGTTCCTGGCACTTTTCGATCGTCACCTGGCGTTGCAGCTTGCGGCCATCGCCGACGTCGTAAAGATCGATCATTTCGCGAATGTCCGCGAGGCTGAAACCGGTGCGCTTGGCGCGAAGAATCCAGGCGAGGCGGGCGCGATCGCGCTTGGAATAGATGCGCGACAGCCCCTTGCGCGAAGGGCTGATCAGCCCCTCATCCTCGTAAAAACGAAGTGCGCGTGCCGTCACGCCGAATTCGGTCGACAAATCGGTGATGCTGAACTGTTCGCGTCCCAGATGGTCGGGCGTGTCGATATGGGCGTGGCCGTATTCGTCGGTCATGGTGACAGAATTAGTTTCCGTTGACGTGAACGTCAAGTCTCGCAGAATCAGGAGATCTCCGCAGGCTCAATCGCTGCACGGCAGGCTCATATTGCCTTCTTGGTCGCGCATCTGCAAGCGTTTCGCATCGGCCGCCGACCAACTGGCGCGCGGCAAACGAAGCCCCGCCAGTGATGTCCGACCCGGACAAAGGCTGTCACATTGCGACGGAAGCTTGCCTGGCAACCGCAACTCATCCTCTTCTTCGTGCAGCACGATGCTGCAATCCTCGACGCTCGTGAAGGTGAAACGCCAGCCCTCCCCTTCGCGCGCCACCAACCCGGCCGCGCGGCAGGAAAGGCCCGCACCGAACGCCGCGCTGACGGCAAAGCGCCAGGACCCAGTGCCGGCCGGAACGACGCAAAGCGCGTCCCGGCCAAGCTCGTGCGAGCGCTCGAACACCCCGGTCGGCTCGGCCGCATCGCGCCGGATTACGCCGCGCTCTCGCGCTGCGATTTCGAGCGGGTTGCCTGTGTCGATGGAGCGGTCCTGCTGCTCCGGCAGAGGCCGGTTGCAGCCGGCCAGCAGCAGCGCGCTCAAAAGGAGCGGCCAGCTAGCCCTGCGCATCATCGTCGAGGAACGTCAGGGTCCCGTCGTCCTCCACCCGGCGATAAAAGCAGGAACGGCGCCCGGTGTGGCAAACGGGCCCCGCGGGTCGCACGACCAGAAACAGCGCGTCCTGATCGCAATCAACGCGCATCTCCACCATCGACAATCCGTTGCCGGAGGTCTCGCCCTTGCGCCACAGCGCGCCGCGCGAGCGCGACCAGAAATGCGCCTGCCCGGTTTCCTGCGTCAGCCGGATTGCTTCTGCATTCATATGCGCGACCATCAACAGTGCGTGGGTGTCCGCCTCGACGACGATCGCGGTTACCAGCCCCGCGGCATCGAAGCGGGGCAGGAAGCGGTCGGTCGTGTCGCGCGGGTCGGCCATGCAGGCGCTTTAGGACAGCCAGAAGGTGGCTGAAAAGGCCCCTTGGCAAAAAGAGTCCAAACAAGGGGGCGACATTTGCCTTCGGCCCTCCTATATGCGCGCCAGTTGCCGCCCCCAACGCCCCGGATCATCATGCTGACGACCCATCCTTTCGACGACGACAAACTCCGCGAGGAGTGCGGCGTCTTTGGCATTCATGGCGCCGATAGCGCCGCCGCCGTGGTTGCCCTTGGCCTCCATGCACTGCAGCATCGCGGACAGGAAGCGGCTGGCATCACCGCCTTTGACGGCAGGGAGTTTCACTCGCATCGGGCAATGGGTCATGTCGCGGGCAATTTCGACCGTGACGACATCATGCGTCAGCTCGGCGGTGCATCCGCGATCGGCCATGTCCGCTATTCAACCACCGGCGAGACCGCGCTGCGCAATGTCCAGCCGCTGTTCGCCGACCTTGCAACCGGTGGTTTCGCCGTCGCGCACAACGGCAATATCTCGAATGCGACGGCGCTGCGGAAAATTCTCGTTCGCCGCGGTTCGATCTTCCAATCGACCAGCGATACCGAGGTCATCATCCACCTTGTCGCAACCTCGAGCTATCGCACCTTGCTCGACCGCTTCATCGACGCACTGAAGCAGGTCGAGGGCGCCTATTCGCTGATCGTCCTGACCGCAGAGGGCATGATCGGCTGCCGTGATCCGCTGGGCATCCGTCCGCTTGTCATCGGCAAGCTCAACGACGCCTTCATCCTCGCCTCCGAAACGGTGGCGCTTGATGTCGTCGGCGCAGAGTTCGTCCGCTCGGTCGAACCCGGCGAACTCGTCATCATCCGCGACGGCGAACTGACCTCGCACCATCCGTTCGCGGATCGGCCCGCGCGCCCGTGCATCTTCGAATATGTCTATTTCTCGCGCCCGGATTCGATCGTCGACGGCACGAGCGTCTATTCGGTACGCAAGGCGATCGGCGCCGAACTCGCGCGCGAGAACCCCGTCGAGGCCGATCTGGTCATTCCCGTCCCCGACTCGGGCACGCCGGCGGCGATCGGTTATGCGCAGGAATCGGGCATTCCATTTGAGCTTGGCATCATTCGCTCGCATTATGTCGGGCGTACCTTCATCCAGCCGGGGGACAAGGTCCGGCACCTCGGCGTCAAGTTGAAGCACAATGCCAACAAGGCACTGATCGCGGGCAAGCGGATCGTGCTGATCGATGATTCGATCGTGCGCGGGACGACCAGCCTGAAAATCGTGCAGATGATGCGCGATGCGGGCGCGGCCGAGGTGCACATGCGCATCGCGAGCCCACCGACCCAACATAGCTGCTTCTATGGCGTCGACACGCCCGAACGCGCCAAGCTGCTCGCGGCGCAGATGACGATCGGCCAGATGGCGAATTTCATAAACGCCGACAGCCTCGCCTTCCTGACCATTGACGGTCTCTATCGCGCGCTTGGCGAAGTGAAGCGCAATGACGATATCCCGCAATATTGCGACGCCTGCTTTACCGGCGACTATCCGACCACGCTGACAGATTTCGATGAGCACGCGCTGGAGGATCAATTTTCGTTGCTTGCTGAACGAGTTGTCTGAAATAATGAGCAGAACGTCACAAGAGCTTGCTGGCCAGGTTGCGCTCGTTACCGGCGCGAGCCGCGGTATAGGGGAAGCGATTGCCTTTTCGCTCGGGACCCGCGGTGCCCACGTCGTCATTACCGCGCGCACTGCGGGAGGACTCGAAGAGCTTGAGGACCGCATTCACAACGCCGGCGGTAGCGCGACCATTGCGCCGCTCGACTTGACCGACGGCGATAGCATCGCCCGCCTCGCGAGTGCGATGGCCGAACGCTGGCAACAGCTCGACATGCTCGTCCTCAACGCCGCAATGCTCGGCACGCTGACCCCCGTGGGCGCGATTGATGGCAAGGAATTCAACAAGCTGCTGACCTTGAATCTGGTCGCGCAGCAGGCCTTGATCGCCAACTTCGACCCGCTGCTCCGTCGCGCGGCAAGCGGCCGCCTGCTCGCGCTGTCGACCGGCGTTGCGCGCGAGCCCCGCGCCTATTGGGGCGCCTATGCAGCGTCGAAAGCGGCGCTTGAGGTGCTGGTGACCAGCTACGGCGCCGAAATGCGCAATATCTCCAACGTTCGCACCGCAATCCTCAATCCCGGCGGCACCCGCACCCAGATGCGCGCTCGCGCCTATCCGGGCGAGGATCCGCAGAGCATCAAGGAACCCGCCGCAGTCGGCGAGTTCGTTGCGAAACTAATGATCGACGGCTTCGACAGCACCGATTATCACGCGCTGCCCAAGGTGATGGCCGACGCTTAACGCGATCTTTGCTTTCCCCTGTATAGGAAGCCGCTGGTTCGCATTTTGCAAAAGGCATCGCCATGGCCAGCACATTTCTCCGTTCGATCATCGCAACCGCCGTCGGGATTCTCGTCGCTTTCGCTCTCATCCTGCTCGCGCAATATGCGGGCGGCGAGGTGTCGCCCGAGGCCTATGACCCGGCAACCGGCGAGATATTGATCCCCGCGGGCGCCACCGTCGCGCTGGTCATCGGCTGGTTTGCGGGCGCCTTCGCCGGCGGATGGGTCGCGATGCGCGTCTCGGGCCGCGCCGGACCGGGCTGGATCGTCGCGGGCGCGGTGATCGGCGCCGGCATCTACCGCGCGGTCACCCTGGCCGATGCCGGTTGGATGATGGCGCTCGGGGTTCTTGTCCCGCTCGCGGCCGCCTGGGCGGCGCAGCGCACGACGAGCCTCGCTGCGAGTTAAGGGCCCGTCACCCCAGCGCGTGCCGGGATGACGAGATAAGGCAATCTCAGTCGGCTTCGCGGTCCACCGCAGCCTGCACCGCCCTGTAAAAAGCCTCGCGCGCCGCGCCGACGCCCTCGGGGTCGGTGGCTGCGGGCCAGTTGCCGTTCGAGGCGATCACCAGCTTTCGCTTCGGGTCGATGAAAATGCCCTGGCCAAAGATGCCCTGCGCGGCAAAGCTGCCATCGTCGTTGGTCCACCATTGATAGCCATAGCCGCGGCCCGGAATGTCGATGTCCGCCTGCTTGGTGGTTGCCGCGGCGAGCCAGTCGTCCGGCAACACTTTCTGACCATCCGCAACGCCGCCACCGAGGATGAACTGACCGAACCGCGCATAGTCGCGCAGGCTGGCCGACATGCAGCAGCCGCTGATCTCGTGGCCCGTCGGCCCGAGCATCCACACCGCGTCCTGCTCCATGCCAAAGGGCTTCCAGACCTTTTCCGACAGATAGTCGGACAGCGTCTTGCCCGTCGCGCTCGACACCAGAACGCCGATCAGATTGGTTTCGCCGGTCTTGTAGACCCACTTTGAACCTGCGGGCGCTTCGCGCGGTAAGGTCTTCATATAGCTGACGGTTATATCCTCGCCTGCAACCGGCTTCTGGAGGTTGAACTGCGCGACATCGGACTTGGGATCGGTATAATCCTCGTTCCATTTGACGCCGGAGGTCATGGTGAGCAGCTGGCGCACGCTGACATCGTCATAGGCCGATCCCTTGAGACCGGGAATATAGGCCGTCACCTTGTCGTCGAGGCTCTTGATATAGCCATCCTTCACCGCCGCACCGACAAGGGTCGAGGTGAAGCTCTTTGCGACCGAAAAGCTGGTCCAGCGGCCCGTGGCGCCATAGCCGAGCGCATATTTCTCGAGCCGGACCTTCCCGTCTTGAACGATGATCAGTCCAGCATTGCGCTGCTTCGCCATATAAGCGTCGACATCGACGCCGACGTCGAGCGCAGGGCCATCGGGCAGCGGATAGGCGGTCCCGCCCGCCTTGATCGTGTGGACGACGACCTTGGGAACGGTTTCCATGGTACGAAAGGCGGCGTCGCGTTGATCCTGGCTCCAGAACAGCACATTCAGATCCTCTGGCAGATTATCGGTGGCCTGGGTTGCAGCGGGCGTTCCATAGCCCACCGCAGCGGCGCAGAGCAGCGCCGCCGCTAGATATCGTCGCATCAACCTTCCTCTCCCCTGTTTTCAGACATTCTTTTCGAGTGTTACCTGGGCGACGTCGATACCGCCGCCGCGGAAGCCGCCTTCGCAATATTGGAGGTAATAGCGCCACAGTCGCACAAAGCGCTCGTCGAACCCGGCGGGAAGCTGCCCCGACGCGACGACGGCGTCGAAGCGCTCGCGCCACCGACGCAGCGTTTCGGCATAATCCTCGCCAAAGCGCCGCACATCACGCCAGGCCAGTCCTCGCGCCTCCGCCAGCGCGCGGAAGCGGCTTTCGGAGATCAGGCAGCCGCCGGGGAAGATATAAGCCTGGATGAAGTCGCTGCCCGCCGCATAGGCCTCGAACAACGTGTCCTTGATCATGATGTACTGGATCGCTGCCTTGCCGCCGGGGCGCAGCAAGCGGGCGATCGCGTCGAGATAGGCGGGCCAATAAGCGTGCCCGACCGCCTCGACCATCTCGACGCTCGCTATCGCGTCGAACGGTCCCTGCACGTCCCGATAGTCGCAAAGCTCGACCTTCGATCGGCCGACAAGATCGACCGCCGCAATACGCGTCGCAGCGACCTCTGCCTGCGCAGGCGACAAGGTGATGCCCGTGTAAAGAACGTCGTGCCGCTCGACGGCGCGCTCGGCAAGGGCGCCCCAGCCGCAGCCGATCTCGAGCAACCGGCTGCCCGAGCGAAGGTCGAGCCGGTCAAGGATCGCGTCGACCTTGGCATTCTGCGCCTCATCGAGCGTCATTTCGGGGCTTGCGAACAGCGCGCTCGAATAATTCATTTTGGAATCGAGCCACAAGCAATAGAAATCATTGCCTAAATCATAATGAGCATGGATGTTTCGCTTTGCCCCGCGGCGGCTGTTGCGGTTGAAGGCGTGGACCAAGCCATTCACCCAGCGCCACGGTCCGTGCGCGCGGCCGACGCTGCCGAGCGCTTCGCCGTTGCGCATGAACAGGTCGAACAGCGGTACGGGGTCGGGCGACGACCATTCGTCTTGCTCCCAGGCGCGATACCACCCAACGGACCCCGTTAGCGCGAGTCGCGCCAGCGCGGCCCAGCTATGCAGATGGACGACGGCGGTGGGCCCTTCATCCCGCGCGCCCAGAATCCGCACGCTGCCGTCGGGCAGATGGCCCTCCAGCGTGCCATAATCGAGGCCGCGGTCGATGCGGTCGAGCATGCGGTGGAACACGCCCGACGGAGCGTGCGCCATCAGCCACGCCAGCCCGCCGCCCGAGCGAAACACCCGGTCGGCACGCAGCAATTCCTTGCCGCGGCGGGGACTGACATGCGTGTTCATTGCATCTTTGTGCCGCAAATGCAGCGGCCTGACAATCGCCTGTGGCATGACGTCACGCCGCCGGTTGGCGTGTTCGGCGCAGGAAATGCCCCGTCGCGTCGCAAGTCACGCGGTACGATAGACGTCGGCGTCCATGTCGACTTGTGCGCGGCGTGCGCTTACCAGCCCGGGCAGGAGCCCCTGGCGATCAGAGCTCGGGTCCGCCTTCCTTGACGGTCCACGTCTGCCCCTTCTTGAGCAACCCCTGCAGATCGGCAGTCTTGCCTTCACGCGCCGCCTGGTTCTGGCGAACGACGTCGGCCTCGAAGGTCGGACGCGGGTCGTCGTAGAGGACGCCGAGCGCCATCGGAAATTCGCCGAACCGCATCTCGACGAGCATGTGCGCAACGCTGCGGTTGGTGACGTCATGGACGATCACGCCCGCGGCCTTCCAGTCGCCATCAACGACGTCGACGACCTTCAGCGTCAAAGCCTCATTGTCGAGCGCGATGCCCTTCGTGCCCTTCGCGAACAGCATCGGCTCGCCGTTCACCAGCCAGAGCTGACGATCTTCGGCGCCCTTGGGCGCGGCGAAGTCCTGGAACACATCCTTGTTGTAGACGATGCAATTCTGAAAAATCTCGACGAACGCCGCTCCCTTATGCGCGTGCGCTGCCTTCAGGACGTTCGGCAATTCCTTCGACACGTCGAAGCCCCGCGCGACGAAGCGGGCGCCCGAGCCCAGCGCGAAGGCGCAGGGCTGCGCGGGACGATCGACCGAGCCATAGGGGGTCGAGGGGCTGTTGGTGCCGACGCGACTGGTCGGCGAATATTGCCCCTTGGTCAGCCCGTAGATCTCGTTGTTGAACAGCATGATCTGGCAATCGAGATTGCGGCGGATGAGGTGCATCGTATGATTGCCGCCGATCGAAAGCCCGTCGCCATCGCCGGTGACGATCCAGATGTCGAGCTCCGGATTGGCGAGCTTCAGCCCCGTGGCGAACGCTGGCGCCCGGCCGTGGATCGTGTGGAAGCCATAGGTTTCCATATAATAGGGAAAGCGCGACGAGCAGCCGATGCCGCTGATGAACACGGTCTTTTCAGGCGGCGTCCCGGTTTCGGGCATGGTGCGCTGCACCGCCTTCAGGATCGCATAGTCGCCGCAGCCGGGGCACCAGCGGACCTCCTGGTCGCTTTCCCAGTCCTTGAGCGTGGTCGTCTTCGCGATGGTGGTCATCTCGTTCATGGTCGTTCCTCTCGGGGCAACAACGCTTTCGCGTCAGCCCAGCGCCTCCTCGATGGCGGCTTCGATTTCGGCGATGCGGAAGGGCTGCCCCGACACCTTGTTGAGCGGCTTCGCATCGACAAGATACTGGTCGCGCAGCACCGTCTTGAGCTGCCCCGTGTTCATCTCGGGGACGATTACCTTGTCATAACTCCTGAGCAGTTCGCCCAGATTGCCGGGGAGCGGCCAGATGTGACGGATGTGGATATGGCTGACGTCATGGCCCTCGGCGCGCTTACGGCGCACTGCCTGATGGATCGGACCGAAGGTCGAGCCCCAACCTACCACCGCGAGATTGCCACCCTCGGCGCCGAGCTCGACGATCTGGTCGGGAATGCGGATGCCGTCGACCTTCGCCTTGCGGAGATTGGTCATCGCCTGATGGTTTTCGGGGTTGTAGTTGAGGTGGCCTGTATCGACCTCCTTCTCGATGCCGCCGATCCGGTGGAGCAGCCCGGGCGTGCCGGGCTTGACCCAAGGCCGCGCCAGCTTTTCGTCGCGGCTGTAGGGTTTGAAACCGCCTTCGGGAACCTCGGTCAGAAACTCGACCGGGAAAGCCTCATAGGCCGTCAGATCGGGCACTGCCCACGGCTCGGCCGCATTGGCGATATAACCGTCGGTCAGCAGCATCACCGGGGTCATATATTGCGTAGCGATCCGGCACGCCTCGATCGCACATTCAAAGGCGTCCCCCGGCGAGCGCGCTGCGATGACGGGCATCGGCGCGTCGCCGTTGCGGCCATAGACCGCCTGATAAAGGTCCGACTGCTCGGTCTTGGTGGGAAGGCCTGTCGAGGGGCCGCCGCGCTGCGAATTGACGATGACGAGAGGGAGCTCGGTCATGATCGCAAGACCCATCGCCTCCCCCTTCAGCGCGATACCGGGCCCCGACGAGCTGGTAACGCCCAGCGAACCGCCATAGCTTGCGCCGATCGCGGCGCAGATCGCGGCGATCTCATCCTCGGCCTGGAAAGTCGTGACGTCATATTCCTTGAGCCGCGACAGATGATGGAGGATCGCCGACGCCGGCGTAATCGGATAGCCGCCGAAGAACATAGGCAGTTTCGCCAGCTGCGCCCCCGCGACAAGGCCGAGTGCGATGCCCTCGGCGCCCGTCAGCGTCCGGTAGAGGCCTGGCGCGACCGGCGCAGGCGCGACATGATGCTGCTTGAGTGGACCCGCCAGTTCGGCGGTCTCGCCATAGGCATGGCCTGCGTTGAGCGCGGCGATATTGGCTTCGGCGAGTTCGGGCGCCTTCGCAAACTTCGCCTTGAGCCATTCGATCAGCGGCGCGCGATCGCGGTCGAACATCCAGAGCGCAAGCCCCAGCGTCCACATATTCTTGCAGCGCAGCGCTTCCTTGTTGCCGAGGCCGAAGGGCTTCACCGCGTCCATTGTCAGCTGGCTGATGTTGAGTTTCAGCAGCTGCCACTTCGCGAGACTGCCATCCTCGAGCGGGTTCGACTCATATTTCGCCTTGGCGAGATTGCGGTCATTGAACTCTCCGGAGTCGGCGATGATCAGCCCGCCGGGGTTCAATGACGGGACGTTGGTCTTGAGCGCTGCCGGGTTCATCGCGACGAGCACGTCGGGCGCATCGCCCGCGGTCGTGATCTCGCTCGACCCGAAGTTGATCTGGAAGGCCGAGACGCCAAAGAGCGTTCCCTGCGGGGCGCGGATTTCGGCGGGAAAATCGGGGAAGGTCGCAAGGTCATTGCCCGCGAGCGCGGTGGAAAGGGTGAACTGGCCGCCCGTCAACTGCATCCCGTCGCCGGAGTCGCCGGCGAACCGCACCACCACCGCGTCGGAAAGGGGGGACTGCCGCTTGTCGGCTAGGTCCTCAACCGCTGTCGCCATTATGTCTTCTGCCTTCACCAAGTTTGCCAATTTGCGAGATGGGCCTAGGCCCCTCGACCGCAAGCCGCAATTCAGAAAAAATTGTGCACTGCAAAGCGCGGACCCCCGGTGAGTTTCATTTCGCCATTGAAGTTTGACTGGCGATGACGAATAGCTGGCATCCGAAAATGATGATCGAAAAAGAGAGGGACCCGACAGGATGACCGACGGCACCACCCATTATACGCGCCCCGACGTGGCGGCCTTTCTCGCCTTCCTCAACGCGCAGGAGGGACCAAAGATGGAGGAACTGCCGCCCGAAGCCGGGCGCGCGATGATGCGCGCAATGGGAGAGCTTGCCGACGCACCGCGGGGGGAGATCGCGCATGTCGAGGACCGGACGATTCCCGGACCTGCGGGTGATATTCCGGTCCGCATCTATGATAATCGTCCGGGCCGCGAAGCGGGACCGGTGATGGTCTTTTATCATGGCGGCGGCTGGGTGATCGGCGATCTGGAGACGCACGATCCCTATTGCGCCGAAGCCGCGCGCCAGCTCGACATGCCGGTGATCGCGGTCGATTATCGCCTCGCGCCCGAACATCCCTTTCCCGCTGCGCCCGAGGATTGCGAGGCGGCGACGCGCTGGGTCGCCGACAATATCCCCTGCACCGGCCTCGTCCTCTCGGGCGACAGCGCCGGGGGGAACCTGACCATCGCGACCGCGCTGACGCTGCGCGACAAGCCGGCGTCGAAGGCGGTGATCGCGATCCACCCCATTTATCCCGCCGTGACGACCCATTATGACTGGCAGAGCTATCGCGACTTCAAGGAAGGGCATCTGCTGACCGAAGGCGGGATGAAATGGTTTGGCGACCAATATGCTGCCGACCCCGACGATTATCGCGCCGCGCCGATCGATTTCCCCGCCGAGGGCCTTCCGCCGACGCTGCTCGTAACGGCGAGTCTCGACCCGCTGCGCGATCAGGGCCGCGCCTATGCCGCAAAGCTGATCGAGGCGGGGGTGCCGACCACATATCGCGAGGCGAAGGGCAGCATTCACGGTTATATCTGCCTCACCAAGGCCATCCCGAGCGCAGCCGTCGACGTCAGGGGCAATCTGGCTGTGCTCAAGACTATGATCGCCGAAGCCACCGCATGAACGACTACAGCCACCTTCCCTATCGCCCCTGCGCCGGAGTGATGCTCGCAAACCGCGACGGGCGCGTCTTCGTCGGCCAGCGACTCGATACGACGAGCGAGGCGTGGCAGATGCCGCAGGGCGGCATCGACCCTGGCGAAGAGGCGGAGGAGGCTGCGATCCGCGAGCTGGGAGAGGAAACCGGCGTGCACGGCGGGCTGGTCGAGATCATCGCGCGCAGCCGGGAGGAATATTATTACGATCTGCCCGACCATCTCGTCGGCAAGATGTGGGGCGGCCAATATCGCGGCCAGCGCCAGTACTGGTTCCTGATGCGCTTCATGGGAGAGGACAGCGACGTCAATATTCACACCGAGCACCAGGAATTTCGCGCCTGGCGCTGGGCGGAACTGGACGAGATTGAAAGGCTGATCGTCCCCTTCAAGCGCGCGCTCTATCGCGGGCTGGTCGAGGAGTTCGGCCCGCTCGTCTGATCCCGGAGGGCGAGTGCGGCGCGAAAGACGTCGGCCAACATCTGGGGCGTCAGCCGCCCCGTGTTCGTGTTGCAGCGTGAGCAATGATAGCTGTCGACGAGGTGGCACCCACGAGGAAGGCAATGCACGGCCCCGTGCGCGAAACGAAAGGCCCTGAGTCGCACCCCGGCGGCTCGCAGCGCCGCATCATGCGCAATCCGTCCCAGCGCGATGATTACCCGAACCCGGGGCAAGGCGGCGAGTTGCGGTTCGAAGAATGTCCGGCATGCGGCGATCTCGCTCGGCAGCGGCATATTCTGCGGGGGAAGGCATTTGACGCTGTTGACGATGATAGCGCCGTCGAGGGCCATACCGTCGTCGACGCGTGCTTCATATTGACCCTTGCTCAGACCGAAAGCGGTGAGCGTCGCGAACAACAGATCGCCGGCATAATCGCCGGTGAAGGGCCTTCCCGTGCGGTTGGCGCCATGCTTGCCGGGCGCGAGCCCCACGATAGCAAGCCAGGCATGGGGATCACCAAAGGCCGGGACAGGCGCATTCCACCAGTCCGGATGCTCGGCCCGGCACGCATTGCGCAGCGCCACCAGCCGCGGGCAGCGCGGACAATCGCGTGGCGGTTCGGTACCGGGAAGCGGGCTGGCAATCGCCATCCCGCTGCGATAGGCGCAGCAGCATGACCGGCGCAACGCCCACTCGCAGCGACCCGCTTGCCCTTTACGCCATCGGGCTTGGATCAAATCGCCGCCATGCGCGGTTCGGAGATCCTCGACGCGTACTCATGGCAGCGCTCGCAGCGATAGAGGCCGACGACATCGAACCGGTCGACGCGAGCCCGATCATCGCGACCGCGCCGCTCGGCCCGTCACGGCGGCGCTACGCCAATGCGGCGGTGCTGGTGGCGTCATCGCTCAGCCCGCCCGAAATGCTCGCGCGGCTGAAAGCCATCGAAGCCGCGTTCGGCCGTCGCACCGGCCAGCGGTGGAGCGCCCGCACGCTCGACCTCGACATATTGCTCTGGTCGGGAGGCGCGTGGAGTGACGGCGCGCTCACGATTCCGCACCCGGCGATGACAGAGCGCGCCTTCGTTCTCGGCCCGCTCGCCGCCATCGCGCCGGGCTGGCGCCACCCGATCGCGACGCGCAGCGTCCGTCAGCTCGCCGCGCATCTTCGCCGCCCAAAGCCGGTTGACCACGCCGCCGCACCGCACTAGGGCGGCGGCTCACTTTCGCACGCCGACCGCGGCGATGCGACGGGCCCTTAGCTCAGTCGGTAGAGCAACTGACTTTTAATCAGTAGGTCGCTGGTTCGAACCCAGCAGGGCTCACCATCATCTTCCCGCCATTTCCTGCAGATTTTGCGAGGCAGTGATCAATAATATTCTGACAGAATAAGTGAACGGGACGGACCCTCGCACGGTTTTCAATCCGCGTGAGTCGCCCTGGGTCCCCGGGGCCATTGAGGTGGGATAAACCGGATTGGTCGCTTGATCGCGGGGGCAGTGTCCTAGCAAATATCCCCGTGGCGGTCCGAACCTGGAGTCTGCAGCCGCGCGCCCCTAGTCACAATTCAAGATCGGTAATCGAAGATGTTGGGCGAGTTCGGTGGGCCGACACCGTCAGGAATCCAGCCTGCTGGCGACCCCACCATCCGCCTTGGGCTTCGCCTGATACCAATGATATCTTGGACGGCCATACCGGGCGAATGCGGCTAGTTTGTCCGGCGCCGATCGGTGGCGGCAGGTTGTGGCGGATCCATGCCGTGATGCTTCACCCAAGCAGGATGTCGCACGCCGCATTTCATGCCTATACCGATTCCCCCCGCCTTAGATTCCGCTGCCAGGGCGAGTATGGAATGCTGCACTTGATGCGAACGCATTACAGGAATTGATGGTGGGAAATCGTTCGAGCTCAAATCCAGGGTTGATGAGACGTCTGACCCTCACTCACGCCGTGCTATACGGTGTCGGGGTCACCATTGGGGCTGGCATATATGTTCTGGTCGGGATCGCTGCTGGCCGCAGCGGCATGCACGCTCCACTGGGCTTTTTGATCGCCGCTGTAACCATGGGTCTGACTGCGGCTTCGTTCGCAGAACTTGGTACCCGCATGCCGGTAAGCGCGAGCGAAGCAGCATATGTGGACGCGGCGTTCGGTCGTCGCTGGCTTACTGTCGCGATAGGACTCCTCGTAGTCGCTTCAGCCGCGATTTCGGCTGCGACAATTGCGGCAGGAAGTGTCGGCTATCTCAAGGTTTTCCTCCCGCTACCCTCTGCCTGGATCGTTGTCGGTGTAATTCTTTCGATGGGCGCCATAGCCTGCCTGGCGACGACCCAATCGGTCGCCTTCGCCGGGGTGATGACTCTAATTGAAGTGGGCGGTTTGGCGTTGGTCGTCGCGGCTGGCCTCGCGCAGGGTAGCGAGGCTATCACGCGCTTGCCCGCTATGGTTCCCGCGGCTCTCGATGGTGCCGCGTGGGTCGCAGTCGGCAGCACGACCATAATTGCCGTCTTTGCCTTCATAGGCTTTGAACACCTGGTGAATATTGCCGAAGAACTGAGGGAGCCGAGCCGTACTCTGCCCCGTGCGTTATTCATCACGCTTGGTGTCACGACTCTGCTTTACATGCTCGTCGTGTGGATCTCGGTGATCACCGTTCCGCCAGATGAACTCGCGGAGGCAGCTGCCCCGCTGGCGCTGGTCTTCCAGCGCCTCACCGGCCAACCCCTCGTCTACATGAGTCTCATCGCGATCGTTGCCACGCTCAATGGAATCGTCGTGCACATGATCATGATTGCCCGGGTGCTCTATGGCTTGGCCAAACAGGGCAATCTTCCCGAGCATTTGACCCAGGTGCACAGGACCGCCCGAACACCCATAGTCGCGACAGCCTATGCAATCGCTGCCATTCTCATCTTGACGTTGGCTGTTCCAATTGAAGGACTTGCTGACCTTGCAGCCCAAGGCACGATGATGATCTTCGCGGCGATCAACCTTGCGCTCATCGTCATAAAGCAGCGGAAGGAACCGGCGCCGGCGGGCGCGTTTATTTGCTGGGGCTGGTTGCCATATGCGGGGTTGGCGTCCTCAAGCTTGATGCTGATGCTCAGCGCCTTCGTCTAGCAGGATAAATCATCGTTCCGGCAGTATAAGGATGATCTCACCTTTTGCGGCACGCGCGGTTGATTCCCGCAATTCCCGCGATAAGCACTGATCCGCGCCGCCGTGCCTTCGCCAGGCCGAAGCTGCAAATGGGCTTTCGCGCTCATCTTAAGGGCCCATCCACCCGGAAGACCGAACGTCAGCACGCCGTGCCACGGCGCGGCATCGGTACGTTAGTTCTTGTACGGATGAGAAACTGATTGATCCACCCTGCCACCAGCTCGCGGTCGTTTGGACACCGCAGGCTGGAAATTGCACGGTCTATGTCTTCGTCCCGGATACCCCGGCCACGCCGGCCTTCGGCCAGCGCGATGGCAAAATTAGTTTCGAATTCCGGATGCAATTGCAGCGAAATCGCGGGCTGGTCCTGGTAGGCGATAAAGCCAAGAGGGCAAAACGCGTTGCCCGCGACCACCTCCGACGCCGGGGGCAGTTCGACCACCTGATCCTGATGGGACGCCGTTAGGGTGATTTCGGTCGTTCGGCCTGCCCAAGGCTGTTGCCTCACGATGACGTAGCGATGGTTTCCCATGCCCCACCCTTTGGGCGACCTTGCGACCTTTCCACCGAAAGCTTCTGCCATGACCTGGTGTCCGAAGCAGATTCCGACGAAAGCTGCGTTGCCCTTGGCTGCATTCAAGAACCGCTTGAGGTTGGAAATCCAGGGCGACGCGCCATAGGCGTCACTCGCGGAACCCGTGATGAGATAGGCGGGGCAATGATCAGCGTGCCGAGGCAATTCGCCCTGTTCAACGTCGAATTCGATATAATGATAACGTTCCTCGCCCAGCAGCTTTCGGAACATGTCAGCATAGCTGCCGTAGGCCGAGGCGAGGGCTCGCGGCGGTCCGCCCGCCTTGAGGATGCCAAGCTTTTCCTTGCGTGCTCGCAGGGGCTTGTCCGCCTGGGGACGAGGTCCTGGACCGTGATTGCCACTCATCGGGCGATTATTCTACCGGCGCGCCTTGCAGGCAACCGCCGGGTGGCCCCCCGGGGCCGCGCTGAGCGTGAAGGCCGCTAGGTGAGCGCCATATCCCGCAAGCAAAGGGCCGAAATCGAACGTGCAAGCGGGCGACCTTCATTTTCGGCTATGCTGCGGGAATGACCCTGTATCCGAAGATATAATTCTCCCGCCTGCGTAGTATCGGATGGGCCTGGGGTCCTTTTCGACTGGCGCAAAACGGGACGCTCTGAGGGGCGGCGCCGACGGTAATGATAGTTACCCGCTCCACGCCCCCAGCATGATGTCTCACGGCTCCTCAATGGATGAAGCTGCCCTCTACCTAGCCGACATGGTGTCCAAGCGGATGGGGCTTTCTGGTGCAGACACGAGCGCCGCAACGGCGACGGCCCAAGCGATAGCCGACACTCTCGTATCTTTGCCGATTGGACCGCTGACCTGAAGATGTTCATGGCCTCAGCGCTTAATATTTCCCCCATTGAAGAAGGGCCTGCTGATTGGGCCAGCACGTCGCTGCCTCAAACCCGGCAGGCCTTACCATAACCTTCCTCGATTTATCGCCGGAAGCCGGCGAGGCGCTGGTCAATGATGGCGTCCGCCTCGCCGATGATCCGGTCTATGAGTTCCTGGCAGCTGGGGATGTCGTGGATCAGCCCCTGGACCATGCCCGCCCAAAAGACGCCCTTGGACAGGTCGCCGGTCTCGAGCAGTTCGCGGCCCGCCTTGCCGTTCACCAGCTCGGCGACGTCGGCAAAAGTCGCGCCGGGGACCGACAGGCGGCGCACCACCTCTTCAGACACCGCACTCTTGCCGACGCGCGCGGTGTTCTTGAGGCTTCGGAAAATGAGGAAGCTCCCGCGCTCGTCATTGTCGACATAGGCTTGCTTCACATTGTCGTGGATCGGCGCTTCCCTGGTCGCACAAAAGCGGGTGCCCATGTTGATGCCCTCGGCGCCGAGCGACAGCGCTGCAACGAGCCCGCGGCCATCGCCAAAACCGCCCGAGGCGAGCATCGGGATCTTCACCTTGTCCGCGGCGGCCGGAATGAGGATCAGCCCCGGGATATCATCCTCGCCCGGGTGCCCTGCGCATTCGAAGCCGTCGATCGAGATGATATCGCACCCCGCCTTTTCGGCCGACAGGGCGTGGCGAACCGCGGTGCATTTGTGGAGAATGGTGACGCCATGGGGCTTCAGCATCTCCCAAATCTCACGTACCGCCTGGGTGCCTGCGGTTTCGACAATCTTCACCCCGCCATCGATGATCGCCTGGGCGTAGGCCTTGTAGTCTGGCGCGTTGATCGTCGGAAAGACTGTCATGTTCACGCCGAAGGGCTTGTCGGTCATCGACCGGCATTTTTCGATCTCGTCGCGCAGCGCTTCAGGACTCGGCTGAGTGAGTGCCGTCAGAATGCCAAGGCCGCCCGCGTTCGACACCGCGCTCGCCAGTTCGGCATAGCCGACGCTCTGCATGCCACCCTGGACGATCGGGTGTTCGATCCCAAGCATCTCCGTGATCCGCGTCTTGAAAGCCATGCGTTGTTCTCCCTTCCCGATCTTGCCGCTACGGCATTGCTGACTTCACCCTTGAATTAAGTTGACGCTTACGTCAACGTCGGCTCATAGCAAAATGATTAGATAGCGAAGGGAATTGAAATGTCGGCAACAAGAACGGGCATATCGGACCGGGCGCTTGAGATCGCGGTGCGGGTCGAGGCGTTCGTCCGCGAAACGGTGATCCCGTATGAAAAAGACCCACGCCGCGACCATCATGGCGCGCCAACCGACGAGCTGGTGATGGAAATGCGCGAAAAGGCTCGCGCTGCGGGTGTGCTGACGCCACACATCCTTGACGACGGCAGCCACCTCAATCAGCGCGAGACCGCTGTGGTGCTGATCAAGAGCGGTCTTTCCCCGCTCGGACCGCTTGCCTGCAACACCATGGCGCCCGACGAGGGCAATATGTATTTGCTCGGCAAGGAGGGCAGCCCCGAGCTCAAGGAGCGTTTCCTCAAACCAATGATTGAGGGCCGTGTGCGCTCAGCGTTCTTCATGACAGAACCCGCTGACGAAGGCGGCGCAGGATCCGATCCCTCGATGATGCAGACGACATGCCGCCCCGACGGCAATCACTGGGTCATAAGCGGGCGCAAGACCTTTATCACCGGGGCGGAAGGCGCGCGGGTTGGAATCATCATGGCGAAGGCCGAGGAAGGTGCGTGCATGTTCCTTGTCGACCTGCCTGACCCTGCAATTCACATCGATCATATACCCAATACGATCGACAGCTCGATGCCGGGCGGCCACGCGACGCTGACCATCGATAATCTGCGCGTCCCTGCGGACCAGATGCTCGGCGAGGCCGGCGAAGGCTTCCGCTATGCACAGGTCCGTCTCTCCCCTGCCCGCCTGTCACACTGCATGCGCTGGCTCGGTGCGTGCATCCGGGCCAACGAGATTGCGACCGATTATGCCAATCGCCGCCATGCTTTCGGCAAACCGCTCGTTGATCATGAGGGTGTGGGCTTCATGCTCGCGGAGAATCTGATCGACCTCAAGCAGGCCGAGTTGATGATCGACTGGTGCGCAAGCGTGCTCGATACCGGGTCGCTCGGCACCGCCGAAAGTTCGATGGCGAAGGTCGCGGTATCGGAGGCGTTGATGCGCATCGCCGATCGCTGTGTTCAGGTGATGGGAGGCACAGGTGTGACCGACAAGACAATCGTCGAGCAGGTGTTTCGCGAAGTCCGCGCCTTTCGCATTTATGACGGGCCGACCGAGGTCCATAAATGGAGCCTCGCCAAGAAGATCAAGCGCGACTGGAAGGCGCAGCAGGACTGACCGACGCTCACGCCGCCGACCGCCAGTCCATATCCGTAGCGTCAAACCACTTGACGTTTACGTTAACGTACGGATGATGGGCGGCCACCAGGGCGGAGGAATCGGGAGTCGCATGTCGATATTGTACGATGAGGGACAGGAGGCGATAGCGACGGAGTCGCGTCGTGTTTTGGAGGCGCGAGTGAGCAAGGAGGATATGCTGTCCTTGCTTGAGGG
>Ga0180220_1000973_pt1 | contig 24614 bp, 14 predicted proteins | sample eDN5th37CBELigBY_FD_151335 | JGI IMG/M metagenome (GOLD analysis project Ga0180220, IMG submission 151335) | Enriched backyard soil microbial communities from Emeryville, California, USA - eDNA 5th pass 37_C BE-Lig BY (version 2) (version 2) | ecosystem: Environmental > Terrestrial > Soil >...
ACCGTACTTCGATCGCCACTTGTAGAACGTCGCCGAGCTGATGCCCAGCTCCCGGCACAGTTCGGGTACCGCAAGGCCGGCTTCCACCCGTTTGATGGCTTCGATGATCTGGCTGTCCGTGAATCGTGACTTCTTCATGCTGTAGAACTCCTCAACGAGAAAATTCTACTTCTGACCTCAACGCTTTTGCGGGGGGATTACCCAACCGCCACGACTACTTCAATGAACGAAGAGAGGCGTTGGAGTTATTGGCCCAGAAATTGGCACCCGTGATATGAGGCCTTGCGTAAGTCAAGACGCTCACGTCCCATTCCGTCTGTCGCACAAGCAGGCATAAACAATAATGAGACGCATTCAAACTTACGTCCGAGAAAGATTGGTATCCTGAATTCGCCACACGGCAATCTGTCGGGCAGAGAATTTCTCTTCAGGGTGTGCGGTCAGGAATTCGACAATCGCCTCGCCAAGGCTTAAGTGCCATGGTGTTTGTCCTCTTGGGTCATTCGGCCATGGCCTTCAACAATGCATCGCGGGCATCGGAGTAGAACTGAATGTCGATCTTGGTCGCCATGTCGTCGGACAAATCGACCAACTGACGCCGACAGGCCACCGGCATCAGTAGCGAAGTCGCCCCTTTTTCAACGGCAATCTCGGCAATCGTGACAGCGTTGTGGATCGGTTCGATCGAGCCCCCGAGGTTGATCTCGCCAACGATGATCAAGCCACCACGCACGCTTCGCTTCAACAGTGACGTGCATAGGGCGACCAAAGAGGCCACACCAAGCTTGGCACCTGACTTCGCCGCGTCAAAAGCCCGAAGCTGTACTGTAAACTCATGCTGCCTAGGGTCTTTATCCCCCACCAATTGCATGGACCTGGCATACAGGTTCTGTTCGGCAAAGCCGATGCTTTCGCGGAACGCGGGGGGAATGGGCTTGTTGAGCACCTTCACACCGGAGCCTGGGCCTTCATTGACCTCGATGCGGTAGAGGCCCGGGTTTTCTTCGCCGCCACCCGGGCTGATGGCCCACACCTGACCTGGCTCCAGCGGGTCGCCGCCAATACTGTTGTCGCTTTGCAGCTCAGGCGTCGAGACAAACTTCTCAACGCCGTCGGTACCCATGATGTAGCTGAAGTGCGTATTGCGAAACTCGGCAGCGCCCACACGCTTTTGCTGCTCTTTTACGCGGCGCCGAACCTCCATCGCGATGCGAACAGCCCATTCCAAATCTTCGTCCGGAACTTGGGTGTCCGAACTCGGATACAACAGCTTGAGCAAACCGCTGACCGTCTTGTTGACCGCATTGGTGTCACGGCCAGACAGGGCCCCGCCAAAGAAGACGCGGTTCTGTAATTCGCTCACCCGACTCTGGTTCCGAAGCTGGCTCCAACACTCGGAGAGGAAGTCGCTGACCAGGCCGAAGTGGTTGGTGACCAGATCCTTGTTGATCTTGGGCACATCCCAACCTGGCAAGAACGCATGGATGCGGTCCATAAAAGCGGTGTCGTCACGCATCTCCGGCGGCATGGGGCCAAACAAGTGCCCAATGCGCTGCTGATGTTCTACATCGACGTCGAAGTTGCCGACCATCACGATGCTGCCATCGGCGCGAATGCTTTCTTTGCCTCGGCTGAACTCACCGGACTCCATGTAGCCCTTCATGATGTTCACGCCATCCTTCTGGTCGAAGGAGATGCCCGACACCTCATCGAAGCAGACCACGTCGTATTGGCAAACCAAGCCCCTACGACCTCTGACCGTGTTCTCCACGAACATCTTGGCAACGGTAGCTTTGCCACCTGATACAAGGTGCGCATAGGGCGAGACCTGCTGGAACAGATGACTCTTGCCGGTGCCGCGAGGCCCGAGTTCAACCAGGTTGTAGTTGCGCTCGACGAACGGCACCATGCGCAGCAAAAGCGCATTCTTCTGCCGCTCGGTCAAACCCGTGGGCTCAATCCCAATGGACCGCAGTAGAAACGACTTCCACTCCTCGGTCGTGAATTCGGCGCGTGCCTTGGACAGTGTCTCAAGCACGTCGCGTTTCGATAGCTGAATCTCGCGCAGGGAGGTGATCCCAAAAGGTCGCCCTTTGGGCTCCTGAGCGATGGCCACATCGAACGTCACGCTCAGTTCGGCATAGAAACCACCGGTCAACATGCGTTCGTGCTGGTTGACCAGCTCGCTGCTGATTCGCACATCTGTCAGCCGCAGACTTGGCAAGCTGGCAACGTACTCGCCCTTGTTATCCACGCGTGCCGTCACCAGGTCGATGATTTTCACCTCTCCCGTTTCCAGCGCCCTGGCCTTGAACAGCTCCTCCTCGCCGGCGCGGACCGTGCGGGACTTGAGCTGACGCTGAACGATCTCAAGCCCCTCTTCGATCTCCTCCGGATCAGTACTGGCGCAATAACGCCCGAGCATGAACTCGACAACGTAGGTAGGTACCGGAAATTGCCGACTAAAGGTGCGGACCAAGTCTTTCCGGACCAGATACCCGTCCAGCACCGAGGCTGCTTTCTTGTCTATCTGATCCAATTCAATCATTCGTCATTCTCCGCCGATTACGGTGTTTGCCTCGGCCACCAGCTCGCCCGATGCACTGAGCAGAACCAGAGACGCCGCGCGGCCTTGCAATTCTTCGTTCTCAACCACCACCGACGCGGTACCGTTGTCCTTGAGCGGCTTCACGCTCACGACCACGCTAGACGCCGGGTCGCCAGCCTGGGTGCGAATATCCAGGGACAGATTCGCGTACTGACCATCCACAGCCACCGTGCAGCGCAAGCCCTTCCAGGCGATATCGGTGACCTCGACCACCTGCTGTGCTGAAGCGCTCCCCCTTCGGGTCACCATCAACTCCAGCGTCAGACACTCCTGCAAACTCAATCCGCCGTGGTTGTAATCCACCGATTTTCCATAGCAGCTCACCCCGTCGGCCAGCGCAAACTGTTGGTGCGGGTTCCAGAACCAGGGGTACAAGCGCTCACCGGTAGAAGCGCCTGGCTTGATCGAGGCGCAGCGCCCCCATTTGTTGTCAGTGAGGTCCTTGGACATCTGAATCGTGGGTAACTTGCCCGGCATGAGTAGCCAGCCATGGTCGGTCACCACTCTGACGCTGTTCCAACCGGCAGCCAACAAAGCTCCGATGCGTTCTGCAATCTCGGCGAGAAGCAGGTCGATATGCTTGGCAAGCTTCCAGCCGCGTGCATGCCCCTCGCTGTCGATGTCGCCAAATTCGCACCATGCGTTGCCCTGGCCATCGCCGCTTTCGGTACGGTCCAGCACTTTCCAATGGTTGTCGTTCAGCAGCTTCTTCAGGTGGTAACCACCCTTGAGCGACTGACCGGTGGCAGCAACGCAAGGCTCGAAGTCATCACAGTCGTCGGCACCGCTGATCTTGGTTCGCACTGGCGAAACAGCCGCCTTGCCAGTTGCGGTTACGCTGGGCAGCGCCGTCCAACTCATGGCCTCCGCTACCTGGCAACCGCGTGCCTCCAGGATGGCAGAGAGACGGCGGGCCGTGTCAAAGCGCAAGCCATCCACGAACAGCACGCACTCGCCCTTGGAGGCGGCGAAGGCCTTGGCACTGGCGATCGTTCCACCGGGGTAGCTCGATCCATCGACCAGCTTTTGCAGGTAGCGCGCCGACTCCTCCAGCCAGGGCAGATAGATCGCCCGCACTGCAGCCGTCACCGCATCAACATCCGCCGCTTTGTCTACGCACGCCAGTGCTGACAAAACCGCATCGTCTGCACGCCAGCCCTGCGTGGCATACCCCGCCTGCAAGTCCGCAACCGAGCCGGCCGCCAACGCCGTCTTGGTTACCTCTGCAACCACTGCCAGGTGCTTTACAGCCAAAGCCAGCGGCGACTCACCCAGCTCAGCCCACACCAATTCGCGGCGTTGCGCATGTACCTTCTCAAGCTCCAACACGCGCTTCCTGGCTTCGTGCGCCGGCATATGGCTTAAGGCGAGCAAGTCACGTTGAAGCGCTTGCTCCTGTTCCTCGTTCCATTGCGGCCAACCGCCCGCCGATTCAGCCGTGGCGAAGAGGTCAAACAGTGGCGGCTTGCATTGGCGGATTCGGTTCGGGATGTTGGGGTAACGCTTTGGCGCCTCGCTATAGCGCTCCCACACCGAATGCCAGGGCCCTTCGCGCATCGCCAGCTTGCTGGCACCAGCCAGCACGCCATCGGCCTGGGGATTGAACGCAAGCTGCGACTTGCAAACCTCCACAAAGGCCTTCCACTCGTTGGCGCCGCGCGAGGTCTGAAACGCGTCGCCCAGATTCAGCCACTGCAGCAGGTCACGCACCGGATCACCGCCGGTCAGCAGGGTGTTGAAGTAGTCTTTGCCCAGCCGCTTGCCTTTCAGCAATTCAAGCTCTTCGTCCAACAGCCGGTACAGCGCCAGTTGCATGGCGTTCCTGGAGTCGTTGTCCTGGGCCACATCCAGACCCATGCCGCCTTGGTCGGACTTCAGGAAGGCCATGATGGTCCAGTCCTTGGCATTCGCCTGCGACCAGATCACGCCCCGGTATTGCAGCTCGGCCAAGGGCTTCAAGAGCTCCGGGCAGTCTTCAATCGCGCGCAGATCCTGGCGGCTGACACCGGGCAGGTAGAGCACCGGCACGCGGTCGGCTGGCAAAGTGACATTAGGCGCCTTTCCCGCAATCACGCAACGCAACCAGATGGCAGGCCCAGTACGCTTGTCTGGCGCATAGTCGCCCAGCACCAGCAGTTCTCCCAATTCGCTTTGAAGGCGTGGGATCACCGCCTCCCACTGGCGGTCCTTGTCAGGCCACAAGATGCACGCGGGCGCGACTTGAACCTCGGGGTTGAAGATCGCCGAGTCGCGCAGGGTCTTGACCAGATGTTCGATCACGCGCATGAATGAGCCTCCGTCATGGCGAAGAGATTCATCACCTGGTTAACTAGCGTGGTGGTCCGCGCATCGATCTGCTCCACGCTCCATGCCTCGGCCGTTGCCAACTCGGCGTTGAGCTTGAGCCCGTTCTTGTAGCCAACCTCACGGCCCTTGCTGTCAGTGCGGTCGCGTTTCTCTTTGAAGCTCTTGTTGCCGAGCGCGCTATTGAAGCCGGAGATCGTCAGGTTGCCCAGCTTGTGGACATGCGTTTCCTGAATTGCTTTCGCCTTCTTCTCATCTCCGCCCGCGATCATCGTCACCCACGACGCAGGGATGTTGTCGCCCTGTGGGAAGATGTGTTCGATGGTCCACACGAATTGCTTGCCTTCGTACTTCCAAAGATCAACCCAGGTCTCCTTGGTCATACTCTGCTCAGCTAAGGCGCACAGCACGAACCGGGCGACCCCGGCGTTCTCCTCGTAGATGGGGCCTTCAAGCTTGCTGCGGAAAGTCTCGTCGCTGGCAGACACCGCGAGCAGTTCGTCGCGAATTGTCTTCACCACGGCTGCACCCGGCAGCTCTGCCACCTTGTCGATGGTGGCCATGAAGAGGCGCGTCAGGTCACGGGTCGGCGGCGTATCGGTGAGGTTGCGTCGAACGAAGAAGCAAACCAGCAGCCGGGCGATCTCTTCCAGCTGCGCCACGTCGATCCCCAACGCCTCACGGCGCACCAGCAGGTACAGCATCAACAGGTAAGACGGGGCGCCCTGAATGCGGTCCAGGTCCTTCAACGGCTTATCCAGCAGAGCCCAGGCCTCGTCAGTGTTACGCCCCAGCATCAGTGCATACAGCTGACCTGCGGAGCGAATGGCCTGCAGATGGTGCTTGGCGTCTTGGTTGATCAGCTTCTCGTAGATTTGGATCAGATTGGACCTTGTGGCCACGGGACCCAGGGGGTCTTTCTTCTTGTCCTCGTCCTTGCGGAACGGTGCATTCAGTGGGTCCTTGAACGCGTTGTAATAGTGCCGGAAGAAGCGCTCCTGGACGCTGTAGTCGTCGCCCAGATACCCCAGCAGCTTGTTCCAAACGTCGAAGTAGTGGTCCACCTTGCCGGGCTCGGTGGTCTCCAGCCGCGACAACAGCTTGTTCTTTATCAGGTCAATGGCCGTGAGCGGCATGCCCCGGTTATTGAGCGACTCGAACAGCGTGTAGGCATCGGCGTGGCTGGCGACCTCGATCTTCACCAGGCAGGCCTGGCTCACCTTGTCGAGGAAGGCCATGATCGACGCCAGGCGATCGTTCTCGCTGTCCACCATCTCTTCGATACGCCCCTGGAAGTAACGGAAGGCGCGGAAGATCTTGCGGTTGCCCGCATAGGCTGGTGTATCGAACGGGCTGATCACGCCCACGTCGGACAAGACGGCACGGTAGTCGTTCTGGTTGTTGTTCTGAATTTGAGGGATGACGCGCAACTGGTCGTCCCCCTTCTTCAGCACGAGCTTTCGCTTGAGGTTGATCAGCTCCACGCGCTGGTCGTCATCCAGGTCTTTTTCGTGCAGTTTCAGCGACTGATACAGCGCCGCAAACAGCAGAGATAGCGTCGTCAGCCGCTGCTGGCCGTCCACCACCTCCAGCCGCTGCACCGCCAAGGTGTCAGTAGTCTGGTTGATGCAGATGATCGAACCCAGGAAGTAGCCAGGATCGTTCTCTTGTACGTCATCAAACAACGACTCCCACTGAGCCTTGTTCCATGTGTACTCCCGCTGGTAGCGCGGAATCGCATAAACCACGCCTGCTTCGATGTCGAAGAGCTGCGAGACCGGGTAGTTATTTACGGACTTAATCATCTAACGCCTCAAAAATGGTATTTCTCACGTCTACGGCGGAATGCCTCTTCCGTCCCCTCCATGATGTCGAGAACAGCCTTGGTGACAGATGCCTGGTCAAGTCCACCGCAAGCGCGCGCTTCACCTTTTCCGTCCCGGGCTTCGAAGGCGTAGACCAGCTCGGCATCACCATTTACCGGCAAATTAGCATTGTGGGTAGCAATGATGAGTTGACGCTTCGATTTCACCTTCCGCAGCATCGGGATCAGCTCCCGGAACACGAAGTTGGAGTCCAACTCATCCTCAGGCTGATCGATGACTAACGGCCCACCTTCCTGCGCCAGCAATAATGCTAGGGCGGCGGTGTTCCGCTGGCCGTCAGAGAGGGAACCTTCGGCGATACTGCCTGCTGTCGATCCATCCGCCCGAAACAGTTTCATATCAACGGTGTCTTGTACCCGAGAGCAGCGCAGATTTTCCCAACGTTCGAGATTGTTTTGGATGTGCTGGAATAGCTCTTGGCTGCTTGCTCCAAAATCAGGACCCGCTGAACCTTGCTCCGCGGACAAACGCTCCTCCAGAACTTGCCAGGGTGACGCAGCATCTTCCTGCTCGGTAAACAGTGTGTAGAGCGTCTCCCCACAGCTTTCCCAATTTCTCCCCAGCCGCGTCCGCCTATCAGAGGGCGCAAAACTCTCCCAGAGCTCCCGGAAACTTTTATGATCTTGCTGGTACTTTGCAGTGACTTCGATAAAACGCTGTCCCCCTTCCTTCAGTACAGCTAGTTCATTGGCCCGTTCGGCGGCTTCAACGCGCTTCTGAAATTGCTCTCTCCAGATTTGGTGTAACTGCTGCATGAGCCGATCGGTGTCTCCCGCAGCTTCCTTGAGCCGCTGGATTTCTGCACTGATTTCATCAATCTCCCGCTGTTTCTTGGCGCGCGCTTGATTGATTTCCTGAAGATGTCCAACATCATCTGGTGTCAGACCTTTAGCCGCACAGGCTTCACTGAACTTGGCGTCGGCCTGATCCAGTTCCTCCCGTATCGCCCTCCACATCGGATCGCTGGCTTTAAGATCCTCGACAGCGGCTTCGAATTGCTCGACGGCATCACGGATAGTTCGGGCCAACGCATCCTTGGCGGCCTTTACCTTATCGTCGAATTGCCTAAACCAAGTCGCGTGAGTTGAATCTGTGACCTGAAATGCTACGTGCGATGCGGCGATTGTCTCGGCCAGGGAGGCAACGTCGGTGAACTGCTTGCCTGGTGTTCCTAAAAGCCCTTCGAGGTAGCGCGCCTCGGCCTTGAGGAGTTGGTGTCGGCGGGCATCCTCTTGAATCTCGCTTCGTGCCTTCCATTGCCGGTCCAGTTCTTGCTGCTCTTGCTGGAGCCGCTTGTAATCCTTTTCGAGCGTCTTGGCCTTGCGTAGATTGGAAAATGCGTCCTGGATTTGCAGCTTGAGCTTGTGCTCCCGGTCCGCCAGCTCATCCAGTTCGTCTTTGTTGAATCCGTCAATCAACTCCAATAACCGCTGAGCCTGACGAACGCTTCCGTTATCGGTTTTCGACTCGGTCAGGCGGTTGAGCTGCTGCTGGCTGTAAAAGCGAATAGGCAAGCTATTGAAAAAGGTTTCAGGATCCGCCAGGTCGCGCCCCTGCACTGTGGGGCTGCCGTTTTGCCAAACGATCCGATCCTCGACGCCATCCGCGCTGACCCAGCACACTTCAACTTCTGCGCCGGGTAGGTTCAGCGTCTCGCGTACCCGGTTGATCCGCTCTTTTGTCCCGTCATCAAGATCCTTCGACTTATCCTTGCCGAGGATGATTCTCAGGTATTCAAGCAGAGTGGATTTCCCGCTGCCACGCCCTCCGATGACGCAGTTCAAATTGGGGGAAAAATGCACCACCTGGTCAGCCAGGAACGCCACATTCTTGATAGAGATTGATTTGATGGTTGCCTGACGAACACGCTGCGCGGGATGCGTATCAGTCGTTACATCTTCCGGCAGAATGATGCGGGATTCGTGGTCGAGGAATGCCTGGCGGAGCGACTCTATGGAGGGCTCCGACATTTTCAACCATGAGTACCGGTAACCAATGCTGTTAGGTTTCGGCTTTTGATGCTCATCGAGATCAACCAGCTTCTTGTTGTCCGAGGACATTAGTGTGGCAATGGGGCGAATGCGCTTCCAGTCTTCATGGCAATCGTCACCAGAGCGAAATAGCTTCTGGAATGCATTGCTCATTCGACTTACGGGCTTGGGAACCTCAACGGCTAAAAGATCAGGGTTTCGGTATTCCTCCTGCTGGAGCCATTCACTAATCCGATCGTTATCAAAAAGGCTGTCTTCGAAAACGTGAGGGACAATAACGATTCCTCGCCATGTGCCGTCCGGATTAGGTTTCTGTACGACGCTTAAAATGTCGGGCAGGCGTTTTGTTGACTTGGCCAGCCGTTCATTTTGTATTCGAGGTCTACCAACTCCGCATTCCGTTAGAACGTGGTCTATGTCGTCGGTGCTTGTTCCTGGCTCAAAAAGGCAAAGAACATGCATTCCTTTGCCGACATCCGCTTCAAGTTCAAACCCTGGAAACAAGGTGATCTTGTGGCTGAACTCTCGCTCAATCTCAGCGAACGCAGCCTGTAGGTGTGGAATGAAATCCTTGCTGAGAAAGTTGTGGTCGGTAATGCCCACCACATCCAGACGCTGCTGATAACAGGCTTCCGCAAATGCCTTCGCTGCGGCAGCCTCCTGTCCGGCTTCGAGGCGGTCTCCGGCCCAATGCCGCGCGTCCGCAGGTGTCTGCATCTGCAGGTCGCATTTCAACCAACGCATTCCTTTGTATGAGGACGTCATTTGGCAGCCTCCCTTGCGGCACGCTTCTCAGCCAAGGTCAAATGATGGTCATTGATGCGGTCACCCACCTTGCCGCCGTATTGCAGGCCAAGCTCATACCAGGGCGCGGAGGGGATATCGCTGCCGCGGTCTTTATCCCATTTGATCTTGGGCCTGTCGCGCAATACGCCGGCCCCTTTCTTTCCAACATCAGGGACAGAAAGGAAGGGGCGGATGTTGAGGCGCACACCGTCGTTGAGATCGGGGTTCCAGCCGATGGGCTGTTGCTCGATGGGCTTCCAGCGCACGAAGATGTCATAGGGGGCCTCGCCGACAAGGATCAGCTCCAGGCGCTTTTTCAACCCTTCAGCTGCAGCGAGTTTTTCCTGCGCACCGTCCACGCCGTTGTCAGCGTCACGCTTCTGACGGCTGATCCAGTCCCCCAGGTAGGTGTAGATCAGGGCTTCCAGCGTTTTGTAGTCGAGCTTGTGATAGTTGACCAAGGCGGCAAAGCCATCACGCAGGCCGTCCCAGATGTGCCAGACAAATGGACGATGACCGAAGAGCGCACAGTGCTGGGTGAAGAACTTGTCGCGCAGCCAGCTTTCCAGCGACTTGCCGGCATGGTCGGCGGCCGCCAGCAACTGGGCGAGGACATCGTTGCTCCAGTCTTCGCCATAGGCATCTGCCAGCAGATTCAGCAGCCGATCACTCGCTGATGCTTCGCGGCCTACGGGCGGAATGCAGACGATGCCGTCTTTGTCGGCATGCGAGGAAAGCGCCTTGCTGCGGGCGATCCAAGCGCGCGCCTCATCTGACAACTCCATTTCGTTGTCGGATTCGGCTGGCCAGGTGTAGCCGACCAAGCGGGCGACGGCCACTTGCAGCGGAGAGGTTGCCGGCTGCGGGTGGCCGTGAAAAATCCACTGGGTTGGATCGTTTGAGAACTGTCGTGGTATCCCGTCAGGAAAGGTCTCTCTCGCATTCTGCGACCAGTACTCGTAATCAAAATCCGCCGAAAGCAACGTCTTTGGTGAGCCTACCTTAAGCGATGTGTCGAATGATCGTATGGCTGCTCCCAGCTCACCGCTAAGGGCGTAGGCCGCGATTGCGTCGAGATGTTTGCTGTCTTTCGGTACGATCGCGCAACAATTGATGTCGTAGATTTCGCCGGTATAAAGTGTGCATGGGAGATCGCCCATTAAGCTAATCACGATTCCACTCTTGCCCCAGTTTGGCTTCCCTCTTCTCCAGTTCTGCGCGGCGTGATTCAAGTGCTTAACGCTTTCCGCAAGTAGAAACATGGCTCCTTGCTCTTGCTCCCACAGAACTATCCTGGACCGGCCAGCGTAGTTTGATATTGACGAGACTGAGCTTTGGAGGAACTCCCAGGCGGTTCCATACTCCGATACCTCCCAGTAGTTGCGCTCGAAGCGCTCGGAGTCACCGGCTGACATCCCCGTTCTCGCCTCAGCGAAGTCACCCAGGGTGGTGACTTTCTCGCCACTGCTCAAACCAATTCGCGCGTCTGGCGCATCAAGCCAAAAATTCTGCCTGCAGACGGCCAGCGAAGAATTCCGCAACTCATGTTGCTTCTCTTCGATCGTCTTTCCCTTTACCTCAAGGTACGTTGTTCCACTTTGGCTCGTGGGACTTCTATTGAGTTGTGAAATGATTAATACGGGCTGCGCCCGAATGCCCGACTGAAACGCACCCCAGCCAAGTTTGCATATGCTATTTAGAGTGGAGGTCCGCAGCAGGTGATCTCTGAAGTGACGGTGCGGCCTTAGGAATGTCCACTCACCGGGAGTGACGACAGCCACCGCGCCGTTGGGCTCCAGAAGGCTTCGTGATCTCAATAGAAAAGAGACGGCCAGTTCTCTGTAACCTTCTGGATAGGTATCCTTCAGGTATTCGCGTAGCTCCGTTGTCTGCTTCTCAATTCCCAGGAACGGAAAATTTGTCGCGATCAATGCGAATCGTGAAGTTAAGATGGCTGCTGCGGATAGCAAGCCCCGAGCACTTATTGCCGAGTCCCAAGAGTTTTCTGCGCCGACTTCGCTGCCCTCAGAGCGCTCTGCGTTGAGGGCCAACTCCAGAAGGCCGGTGAGCTTGTCGTAACCGGCAGAGAAGAGGTCGTTCTTCTGGAGCTCTCTTGGGCTTAGCAAACTCCCTAGAAGCGGCGCCTGCAGGAAAGTGGCGTGCAATTGACGAAGACCTGCCTTCAGTGATTGCTGCTCTTCGTGATTCTTCGGAACTAGGTCCTCCCAGTCCGCCGGTCTTGCGGCGACTTGGAGACCGCTGCAGGCAATCTTCGGTAGGGGGATCCTGCGGGCGCCGAGCGGCTTACCTGATGCATCCGGATAGCGCCAAGCCTCTAACGCCACCGCAAACACCGCAATTTCCACACAGCGCGGGTCTATCTCAAGGCCATGGATATTTTCGGCCAGCACGCGATTGACCGCTTCTTTGGCACTCAGGCCCTCCGCTGCCATGCGCATTGGCACCAGCATGAGAAAGGCGGCCACCAGGAAATGCCCCGAGCCGCAGCAGGGATCGAGCAGCTTGAAGTCGGCCAGCGAATCGGGCCAGCCCTCAAACTTACCGGCCGCCGGGGTGCCGTCTTCCAGGGTGCGGAAGTAGTCGAGGTTGACGGGACACGGTTTGTCCGGATGCCGCGTGGCCCACCAGGCGCCGAGCGAGTTGTGCAGCAAGAAGGCCACCATGTATGGCTCGGTGAAGAGCTGGGTGACGGCGGGCAACTCGTCGGCGCCGATCTTGACTTCCGACTTGTTGATGCGCTCCTTGTTGTCAGCCTGCCAGAACTGATACACCCAGCCGAGGCTGTCGCTGGCCTTGAACACGGCATCGGGCAGGTCCTTCAGCAAGCGCTCCAGTTCGCTCTGGTGTTCGGGCGCAAAGGTCAGTTCGAACACCGGCGAACCGGGCTTGAACACCTGTGGCAGCATGCGGGCGGCCAGCCTGCCGGCCAACTCCCAGCCGTTCTTGGCGCCTTCGTCTGGCGCCAGTTCCTCACACTCTTCGAGGGTGACGGCCACGCCGTCGTACATCAGCAAGTTGTTGTCGGCCAGAAAGCGCGCGAACAGCATGCGGTGCCAGTGCTGATAGGCCACCTCTTGCACCAGACGCTGTACCTCTTGCTTGCCGTAAGTCGGGTTGGTGCTCTTGGAGTCGCGAGCGTCGCCAAGCTGCTTGCCGTGGATGCGCAAGCGATTGCGCAGCGCCTTCTCGGCATCGCTCAGAAAGGGCTCCGGCTTGTCGTGGCCAACGCCCAATTGATCTACCGCTGCGCGCGCAGCAGCTTCAGCAACCTTGCGGGCTGCTCTAACCGTTTTCTCCAGCGTGCTGCGCAGGTCTTTATCCAGTGTTTGCATCATGTGTATTCAGACCTCAATGAAGAACAACCGGGCCGTTTTTCAGGGCCTGCGCTATGGCTTGTCGGGCATCGTCCAGCCAGGCGTCGATCTCGGCCTCTGTCTTGATGGTGCGGCTCGGCAGCTTGACGAATTGTGCCTTGGGCTCCATCAATTCGGCAGCGGCCACCAGCACGGCGTCGAAGCGCGCGTCGATGGCGGCCACACGGTCGGCGAAGGAAGAGAGGGACAAGCGATCCACCGTGGCCAGCACCTCCTCGGTGTTGGCCACTTGCACCTTGGGTGCGTCGGCTAGAGTGAGCTTTTGGGCAGCCAGCAAGCTGTTGCGCTGCTCGGGCTCTAGCTGCTGCCAGTTGCTGTCGGCGTCCAGGCGCGCCATACCGTTCTTGTGGCGGGCCTGGTAGTCGGTATGCAGACGATTCAGTTCGTCGCGCAGCAACTGCGTGAGACTGGCCACCAGCGGCATGACGGGATCAGGCTCTTCCAATAGCTGGCGTTGCTGCTCCAGGTGCGTGACCTGTGCCACCAAGACCTCGGCTCCCGGTAGGCTATTGGCGTGGACCAGCAGACGCTTGAGGGTGTTCCACGCCGGCAGGCGCTTCTCTATGCGTTCAGCCAAATCCGTCCAGGTATCGATGGCGGCGCTGAGCTCATCGCGCTGGTTGTACAGCGCTAACAACTGCTCGTTGCCTGCGGTGAGGCGGATTTCCTCCAGCCCCTTCGTATCTGGCTGCACTGGGCGAGGTGGCTCCCCGCCGGCGCGGTTGGCCAGCTCTTGCGCGTTGACCAGGAACTGCGGCACGTAGGCCAGCTCTTCGCCTTGCTTCGCTGTGAGGCCGACTTTCTGCAGTACCTTGCGAATCTGGATGCGCTGTGCCGCCGAGACGGTGGCAGATTCGACTTTGAACATGGCCTTGCCGATGGCCTTGCGTTCCAGGTCTTTCGGGTCAATGATCTGGCCTTTTTCATCCTGGGCGCGGATCAGCCCGGCCACCAGCAGCACCTGCAGGCCACCGTCCACCGCATCACCTGGCCAGCCGTAGGGAGCGCCTTCGAAGTGCTTGCGGATGTCGATGCCTTTCTTGCCGCCAGCGATGAAAGCGAGGATGGCTTTGCACACGGGGTTCTTGGCGGGCTCACCATCGTCGCCCACACTCTTGAGGGCATCCGGGGCGCCTTTCTGAGCCTTCTCGTAAACCTTGGCCCAGCCAGCATGGTCGGCAATATGGAATTGCGGGTACAGACGTTGCAGCGCATTGGTGGCGGCGTCCAGCGTCATCTCCTGCAGGTCAGTGCCCAGGATCTCATTGCCACCACCTTGGAAGACACGGGCGCCAGAGAAGGCTTCTTGCAGCAATTCGCGAATCTTGCCTTCAGCGGTTTGCTTGGTGGTCTCCATCGCCGAGCGGGCCTCCATGCCCTCGGCGGTGTTGGGCACACCGCGCTTGTCCAGCGTGGCGCTGGCCGCTTTGAAGTCGATCAGGTAGTGCCGCAGATCGTCGGCAGAGCGCTTGGGGATGAAGACGAACACGGTGGGCGACTGGTTGCCTGCCTGGCGAGCGTCGGCACGCACCGAGTTTTCGTCGATGCTCCAGCCGTCACGCACCCAGACGCAGACCTTCTCGTTGGCGTCAGCCGGTAGCTGAGCATCGAACACCGGAAAAATGTCGCGTGTGACCTTGGATGCGCCTTGGGTCAGCGACAGTTTGCGCACCATCTCGCCGAACTTCTTGCGGATGCGGTCGTCGCGCTCCGCCTCCACGCGGTGGGCTTCGTTGGCCAGGCTGTTGCGCTGGCTGAGAAATTCGTCGTTCCAGGCAGCGCTTTCTTCAGTCTGGATGCGGTACTCGTCACCCACCTTCATCAGCAGCTCGCACTTGTCCAGCACGCTCGGGAGCTTGCTGCGCAGCGCGCTGGAGCCTTGGGTGAGGTCTTCCACCAACAAGTCAGCCAGAGTGTCGGCAGTGGCGCGAATGCCGATTTCGTGATTGCTGCTGGCCAACTTGTTGATGAGAAACACCAGGCCGCAAGACCGTGCCATCAGACGCTGGTCATCTGAGCCTTTGGCCCAGACCATGGTCTTCTCATGCACCTTGCGCGGCAGGATGCGCGACTGCAACAGCTTGTCCGCTGCGTCAAAGTACAGGTAGTCCGCAGGCACCACGCTGCCGATCGGCGCATCCACATTGGTCTGGATGACCTTGTGGATCATGGAGAGCTGGTTGCGCAGCTGGCTGTCGGTGCCGGTTTGGTCCAGCACGCGCAGCGTGTTCTCCCAAAAGCGACGGCGCACCGGCAGGATCGGGTAGTCCTGCGAAAAGAATTGAATGTCGTCGGCGCGGTGGCCAATGGTGGTACCAGCCAGGTGGCGGGAGATTTCGCCCAGGTTGGTCTGCATCACCTGCTCAATCGGCGCTTTTGCCTCGGGCTTTTTGGCCAGGATGACCTGGCGGATCACGGCATCGACGTCAGCGTCGGACAGTTCCACACGGACGGTGAATCGGCCTTCGAGCTTTTTGAGGTTGGAGGTGCCAGTGACAGCCGTCTGGCCGGTACCGATGAACAGCATCTTGGCGCCGATGTTCTTGCAGCAGGCTTCAACCACTTCCTGCACGTCAATGGAGCGTTGGCTGTCCTCGCCGATGTACTGCTGCACCTCGTCCAGCACCACCAAGGTAAGGGGGAACTTGTCGTCACGGGTCAGCGCCTGGCGAATGGCCTTGATCATGTCGCTGCTGGAGACATCCTGCACATAGGGGTAGAGGTTGTTCAGGGTCTCGACGCAGGACGCTGGCGATGTAAACAGGTTGGGTTTCGCTTTGACCAGGGCTTCGTGCAGGCCCTCAGCCACGTAGAAGTTGTCGAGTTCTTCGTTCCAGTCAAAACCATTCTTTTCAACGTCACCACGCACGGCGTCGTAGATGCCTTCGTGCTGGAGCCACATGACAAAGCGCGCTACCGGGTACTGTTCCGGCAGGCCGACCGACTTGAAGATGATGCCGAGCAAGGCCATGCGCACAGACTTGTCGCGCGAGCTGGAGCCCAGTGTGCCAGAAGCAGCGTGCAAGCCACCATGGCGCTTGGCCTGGGTGCTGAGTTCCTTGAGATAGTCGCTTACGCCCTGTGGCAGGTTGGCAATACCCCGCGCGGTAGCACCGTCGTCAAATGGGGTATCCACCCAAAGTGCCCGCAGCATCTTGACCAGGTGCGATTTACCCGAGCCATAGAAGCCACTGACCCAAACAGCGGGCTGTTCGGCCTGTTCGATGTTCTTCAGGTAGACGTCGAGAATGTGCTCAAGGCCCTTTTCGTACTGGCCATCGCAGACGAATGTTTCGAGCTCGTACCGTAGGACAGACAATGCCTGGTTGGTTTTTTCGTCGTTGACGCTGGCCACCCCCTCGTTGACCAGCTTGCGGGTCGACGGGTCCTTTTGGTAGATGTCGCGATTACGCATGTGCTTCCTCTTAATCAGAATTCCTTGTCTGCGGTGATTGGCACGGCGAGGTAATTCCAACCGTCGTACCCATCCAGCAAGCGGTAGTTGTTGTTTTCGTAGCTGCCTGGGAAAAAGACCAGCAGGCGGCCCTTTACCTTGGGCGCGAGCTTGTCCACCACCTCCTTGACCTTCAGGAAGCCGAACAGAGTGCCCACGCCTTGGAGCGCCACGACAAACTCATCACCGACGTTCTTGTCCTGCAGGAAAGCCTCGAACTCGGCTTCGATGTAGCTCAGGTATTTGGGTAGCAGCGTGGACAGCAGATGAGGCTTTTGGAAGTAGCTCTTGGCATAACGCTGCGAGGCCAGCCAATTCGGGAAGGAATTGGTCAAGTCGAACAATGCCCAGTCGTGGCCCGCAGCACGGGTGGCGATCTCAAACTCGTCGATTTTGGCCCGCAGGCGCAGCTCTTCGATCTCGTGGTAGACGCAGAAAATGACACGCTGGGCGGCAGCGGCGTCATCACGCCATGGGACAGCCACGTACTTGCTGTAGGACTGAATCAATCGCTTAATTCTGCTCACGGAGCCACTCCATTTCCTGCGCGGTGATCAAATTAGGGAAAAGCACCTCAACCACTTGGCCGACGCGCTTGAGCGAGATCCAGCCCCGACGCGAGGCGTCCTCGGCCAGCTCAATCGTCTTTTCGAAGGGGCAGTCGAGCATGCGGGTGAAATCGCTCTTGAGTAGCGACTCGCCACGAAGACCACTGACATAACCCAGAAGCAGCGCAAACGACACCGATCCTGGAGTCGCCACAGCGCAAGTCCGCACCTTGCGGACACGGCCGACCAGGTGACCTGCCTGGGTCCAGGATGAATTGATGTTCTGTGCAGTGGACTTGAGCGTCGCCTTACTGAAGCGTCCCGGCTCCTGTGCGTCAATGAACTCTTCTATCGCCTCACGGGTGACGGTGGCGCCTTCTTGGAAGCCCAAGACAAAGGGCGCCGTGGCCCGAAGCAGTGGGTCACGCGAATAGGCGCAGAGCGCTGCCAATAACGGCTGTCCATCCACATCGCGTTTCCAGAAGAAACGCAGGGCACGGAACACCAGCAAGCGTGGATCGAGGGCATAGAGGTCGACTAAATGTCGGAAGGTCAGTGTTCGCGTCTTGCCCGAGCGCTTCCCCAAACAATTGGCAGTCTGGATGGCTTCCAGGTAGTCGGCCTTGGCCGCGTCGGCCGCGTCCACAAAGGACAGTAGTGCGCGCAGCTCAGCGAGCATCATCGTCCGGGCGGTATGGACGCCGCCACGCTCATAGCTGAATCCAAGTCGTTCCAGCTTTTTGTAGTGTCTGTTCTCTACGGTCACGATGTTATCAATTCCGGTATCTTTGCATGGTCATGACTCATTCAAAAAGGCTGGACTGCTTGGGGATGTAAGCCGCTGGTTTCTTTTGCTTTTCTAATACGCCTTCGTCGACCAGACGCTGCAACCATGCTTTGGCCTGCGCATTGGATACGTTCAGCGCGGCTGCAACTTCGGTATCTTTCATCGGTACACGCAAGAGCTGCTGAATTGCTTCGCGCACGGCAGCAAAGATCACTTCGGCAGGGGTCGATTCTCGCTGCGGAGACTCCTTGGCCCCATCTGTCGGCGCTGCGGCCTCCGGTGTGACTCGCGGTAGTTCTTCCAATGCCTCAGTGGGTGGCTGCGCATCGGAAACTCTGTCGACCGGTGTTGTTGGCTTGTTCGCGGCCTGCAGCGCTGGCGCGGTGTCATGTAGCGCGGGCGCCGTTGGCTTGACATTAGTCGACGTTGGTTCTTCGTTCGAGAACAGCGCAAGACCAACCTGTGGTGAGGCCGTGGGCATCACTACGCTGAACACGTCCTCGAACGAATCCACGTCTTGCGGATTCGGCCAAGGAAGTGCGCCTTTCTTTCGTAAACTATCCAGTCCCGCAGAAGACTCACCCGTCGATCGAACGAAGACCGGGATGAACTTGTACTTGTCGAGCTGCTCGACAGCCCCCGCCCAAGTACCACCTTTGTTCAGATCGGAACTGACTACCAGTGAGGTGTCTGCCAATGCATAAATCAGCTTGTTACGCTGCATGGCGTTGCCCACATTGAATCCGGCACTTGGGTCGTAGGGCGAAATCAGCACCAGTTGCCCATCGAGCAGCAGGTTGCGGTGCTCGCGTTTCATGCAGGTCTTCTCTAGACTGTCTGCCAGAACCCCGCAGACCTTTCCGCCAGCTTCAAGCGCACCACGCATTGCAGCCTGGTCGATGCCCTTGGCGCCACCGGAGACAAGCGTTCTGCCTGCCCGAGCAGCGAGCTGGCCAACTGCCATGGTGTAGTCGATGAGGGCGTCGTCCACATGCCGCGATCCGACGACGGCGAGCCCGCCGGTTTCAAGCAAAGCCATATCGCCACAGCCGTAGAGCACTGCCGGGGCATCTTCGCGCAGGCGGGCCTTCAGACGGCGGGGGTACTCTGCATCGGCGCGACTGACCACCCAAATGGCGCGCGTTTGCCAGCGCTCGATCACTTGCCCCAGCAGGAACCCACGCTTCAGCAATTTCTGCAGGCGGCTCTCATCAATCACCGGTTGGCACGCACGCAGGATTTCAGCGGCATCCGCCGAGAGGAGATCCGCGGGCTGACGCTGGATCTCGCGCAAATGACGCGCGAGACGTTTGTATTCACCAGGTGAGAGCAGATCCGATGATGCAGTGCCTCGTCCGGCAATGAGCGGCGCCGTCAGTAGCAGGATCGCCTGGGTGTTGGGAGAGAGGACTGGCGTCATTCGTCGTATCCTGTTTGTGATAGGGCCATAGGCCAAACCGCGCCGCTGCCGCTTTTGCGCAGCAGCCATGCAGACACCGTCAGCGTCCAGCGCGAGTCGACCATGTCATCAACCAGGAGGACTGGTCCGGGAGGAATGGGCTGGCCGTTGAGTGCGAGCGAGCCATCAATGTTGCGCGCCTGTTGTGTACTGTTTGCCATCGTTTTCTGTTCGGGCCGTGCGTCTGTTTTTGCGATGACCACATGAAACGGTAGGCCCAGCGCAGCAGCCAAGCGTTGCGCGAAATTCGGCACCAATTTGGGATGTCGAAGCGAAGGAACGCAGGTCACCCAGGTCGGGCTCGGCTGCGGATTCCACTCCTGAATCATCTTCACGCACGCAGCAACGAGGTCATCGGAGAAGTGGCCGTCTTGGTACTTACCCTGTCGAACCATGCCGCCCCAACCGGCATCGCCCCAAACGCAGAGGGCTTTGCCGGATTCGGCCTGGTGGGGGGGAGCGATGAGTCCTTTGACGCCGTACTGAGGCATTCCACCATCGGGCCACTTTTTGCGTGGCTCGATGGGTAAGCTGGTTCGACGAAGAAATTCGACGGCGGCCTTGACCAATCCAGGATCCACCGTTGTCGGCAACGGCGGCAATGCAGGCTTGGTGACGGCACTAGGGTCACCATCAAGAGCTCTGATCAAGAAAGCCATGTGCGCACCGAACGGTAGGCTCACATATTCCTGCATCTGCCGATACTCATCTCGCCGTAGCGCGGTGAGACGCTCCGCTCGATCCCAGAACTCTTCACTCAGCGTTGCTGCCGTAAGTTGCCATTTAGTGCCTTGCTTGGCGATTGGCGCAGGCGCCTCAAGCGAAAGCAACGAAATCGTCTTCTCGATACGTCCTTTGCTGAGATTGACTCGGCTCAATAACTCGGGCACAGACAGCCCATTCGGCTCGGCTTCAAGCGCTCGCAGGACATCGGCAACTTCTTGTCGGGTCGGAAAGGCACTCCGAATAAACCAGTCAGTGATGTCAGACTCTTCCTTACCGCTGAGGAGAACTCCATAGGCGGAGTCCAGAGCGCGTCCCGCGCGGCCAACCTGTTGGTAGTAGGCGACGACCGATCCCGGCACTTGGTAGTGGATGACAAATGCCAGATCCGGCTTGTCGTAACCCATGCCCAGAGCTGTTGTGGCAACCAGCGCTTTGACTTGGTTGTTGAGCAGCGCCTGCTCAAGCTGTTCTCGGCGATCGCCAGTTTCACCTGTGTAGGCTTCCACGTTAAAGCCTTGGGTCTTCAGCCATTGCGCCACCTGATTGGCATCGCGAACCGTCAGAGTGTAGATGATGCCGTGGCCCTGTAGCGTGGCCAGTTGCTCTGCCAGCCAGGCAAGTCGCTCGGCCTGGCTAGGCAAGCGGATGGTCTGCAGCGAAAGCGAGGTCCGATTCAAGTCGCCACGCGAGACGTCCAGCTTCGGGCCGAGCACGGCAGCAAGGTCCGCCATCACGCGGTTATTCGCTGTTGCCGTGGTAGCAAGCAAGCGCAGGTTCGGCGGTAGCGTCTTGACCATCCTCTCCAACAGGCGATAGTGCGGACGGAAGTCGTGGCCCCAGTCGGAAATGCAGTGTGCCTCGTCGATGACCAGCATCGAAACTTGTGCAGCGATGCCGGCCAAAACCCGCGTGCGGAAGCGCTCGTTGGCTAGACGCTCCGGTGAGATCAAGAGAATGTCGACCTCCCCCCTGCCCAACTTGCCCTCGACTGTCGTCCAGTCATCCATGTTGTCGGAGTTGATAGTGGCGGCGCGAACCCCCATCCGCTCTGCCGCTGCGATCTGGTTTCGCATCAGCGCCAGCAGCGGCGAAATCAATAACGCCGGGCCGGCTCCAGCTTCCCGTAGCAACTTGGTCGCGATGAAGTAGACGAAACTCTTTCCCCACCCGGTCTTCTGCACCACCAGCAAGCGGCCTTTACCTTCGACGATGTGGCGAATAGCATCTTCTTGGCCATCACGGAAAGTGGCATCGGCGCGTCCGGAGCCGATGCGGAGAAGTTCCAACGCCAGTTTGGGGTTGTAGGCCACGTTATTGTTCTCCCTTGTCTTGTTCAGGCGAGCGGTACCCAGGCGCCAGCACGGCGCTGCGCACACCGTAGATGGCCAGGTGGTCCTTCAGCCACAGACGGTACTCGTGCCCGCGCAAACTATGGTCAGGCGAGCAGTCCACACTCCATTTGCGCAGGAAGTACCCGGCAGTGGCAGCGCGCAGCTTTATCCGCAGCACACCACCTTGCATGCCGTAATCCATCTCGGTGATCTCCGGCCGGGGGTGATCAGGGTGCGGCACCAGCTCCAGCTCGACGATTCGGCTCCACTGAATGTCCTGATCGCTCATTTCATGGGGCGCCACTGGCGGGCCCTTGAGCACGACAGGGTTCTTGATCCGAGTGATAACGAAATCCCGGAACTCCTGCGACAGCCGGTCGAAGGCACGGACGTGCCAGCGCAGCCCGTTGTCGATCAGCGCAAACGGAACGATTTCCCGCTCGGTGCGGCCACTGGAGATCGAGTAGTAAACGATGCCGAGCGGACACTCTTGGTGGATAGCCCGGGTCAAGCTTGCCAAGACATCCAGGTCCGGTTGAGTGAGCCGTGACTGGCTTTCACTCGCCACCCACGCCTTGAGTCTTGTAGGCTCGCCGTCGCCAAACCCCTGAGTCAGCCACGACAGCACTCGTTCAGGCGGAGAATCAAATATCGGTCGGAACTCCCGCCCCAAAACATATGACTTACCGCTGGAGTCGTAGTTAAGGTTACCAGGCGCAAAGTCGCGGTACAGCGCCAGATCTCGGGAGGCAGCCGCAGACTGAATGCCAAATCTCCGTACCAAGTCCTGTCGACGTATTTCTCCCATAAAGCGCACGCGCAACTCCACAAACGCGAGCCGGTCACGTTGTGGCTGCGTGAGGCATGCGAGATTTTCTAAAGGCATGTGACTAAATGGATCCGAGTATTACCACCTAAGTGTCGCCGACAGTATATTGGCCATATCCGAATACGTCGACCATATTTATTTAATACGACGTACCTACTGTTTTGATCACCATATTCTACGCTACCGGCGGCCTTGGAGTCGCTTAGGCCGAGTGAGGTCCGGCCAAGCGAGCGCACTACCACCTGAAAAGACTTGGTGGGATCGCAGATTTTTTCACTCACATATCACCTTGATGAACGCAGACAGCGATTGCTGTCTGCTTATGCCCTCTTCCTCTTCGTCAAGGAGTTCCAATGTCTGAATCCTTCGCTACCCCGTCTCCGGGTGAACAGCAGGCTCCGCATCCCACTCGAGGCATCATCTTCTGCCCGCGCTGCGCCTCTCCCCACACCCAGATCAAGAATCGCGCCAAGAAGCTCGGTGGCGCCTTCGGTACGTGCTTCGGTATCGCCAGTTCGTTCTCTGGCGCTGCCAAAGGCGCCACAGTCGGCGCTGCGATCAGTCTGCGTGCTGTTAGTCCATCTACTCCCATGAACAGCCTTACGGTCGCCGTACTTGGTGCGTTCGTGGGTGGAGCCATGGGCTGCGCCACCGGCGCGGCACTTGGTCAGGTCATCGATGAAACGGTGCTGAACAACCACCTGTGTCTGCACTGCGGCCATTCCTTTCCTACGCCATAACCATTCTTCTGGAGATCCCTCATGGCTCACCTCATTGAACAGATGGCCTATGTCGGCCAAACGCCCTGGCACGGTCTTGGGAATCGACTCTCTGCCAACCAGCCCCTGGAAGTCTGGCAAAAGCAGGCGGGCATGGATTGGGAGATCAAAGAAGCGCCCGTGCAGTTCACCGATGTGGTGGACGAGACGCAAAGCCGCCTCATCACCTTCCCACAGAGCAAGGTGCTGTACCGCTCCGACACCCATGCCCCTTTGTCTGTTGTCAGTCAGCGCTATCAGGTCGTGCAGCCTCGTCAGATTCTCGAGTTCTATCGCGATCTGACGGAGGCCTCAGGCTTTCAACTGGAAACCGCTGGTGTCCTCAAAGGTGGTAAGAAGGTCTGGGCATTGGCACGTACAGGCCATTCGGCCACGATCCAGGCGACCGATGTCACCAACGCCTATGTGCTGCTTGCCACGGCGTGTGACGGCACCTTGGCAACCACCGCTCAGTTCACCGCCGTGCGGGTCGTCTGCAACAACACTTTGGCTGTAGCCATCGATGACAGCCGTGGCGCGGTGAAGGTACCTCACAGCACCACCTTCGATGCAGAGGCCGTCAAACGTCAACTGGGCATTTCCGTATCCAGTTGGGACACTTTCATGTATCGCATGAAAATGCTCAGCGAGCGCCCGGTCAAGCACTCGGAAGCTGAAGCGTTCTTTCGGCAGCTGTTCACCGAACCCCGCCAAGACGTTTCCACCCCGCCCAATGAGCGGGCCATGTCCAAAGCACTGGACATCTACAACGGTCGGGGTCGGGGTGCAGAGCTAGGCTCTTCGAAAGGAACAGCGCTCCGTCTGCTCAATTCCGTGACAGAGTTCGTTGACCATGAGCGACGCGCGCGCAATACCGACTACCGACTGGATTCTGCCTGGTTCGGCCAAGGCGCAGCCCTGAAACAAAAAGCGCTGGATCGCACGCTTGCGATGCTGGCATGAAACATACCCTTTTCACGATCACGGCATAAGGCCCGGCGCTCACCAGCTGCCGGGCCTTATGCTTTTTATGGAGTTCACTCATGAATACCGCTGTTCAAATTCAGCCGCAGCTTCGTCCTGCTCTGCGTCTGGTCAAAACCAATACGCTCTCCCGCGATGAATGGCTGGAAGTGCGCAAACATGGCATCGGCAGTTCGGACGCTGCTGCCGCCGTCGGCCTGAACCCCTACAAGAGCCAGCTACAGCTCTGGATGGAGAAAACAGGTCGGGATGCTGATCTACCCCAACCCGATCCCGACGATACGACGTCTCCCGTCTATTGGGGTACGTTGCTGGAACCCATCGTCGCCGCGTCCTACACCAAGCAGACCGGTCGCCGGGTACGTAAGGTTAATGCGGTGCTACAGCATCCCGAGCGGCCTTGGATGCTTGCCAATATTGACCGTGAAGTGATCGGTGCGGGCGATGTACAGATTCTGGAGTGCAAGACAGCCGGGGAATTCGGCGCACGTCTCTGGAAGGATGGCGTTCCCGAGTACGTTCAACTGCAGGTGCAGCATCAGTTAGCCGTGACGGGCAAAGGTAATCCCCCCGCAAAAGCGTTGAGGTCAGAAGTAGAATTTTCTCGTTGAGGAGTTCTACAGCATGAAGAAGTCACGATTTGTCAGCGCCGAAGTAATACTGACCCCTGGCGCCGAGGTAAAACTGACCCCCTGGGCGATGATGGCGGCTTTTGGCCGCCAAGATGTTGACCCAGGAGCAATCATTGGAGATTCGAGTACTGGCCCG
>Ga0180220_1000974_pt1 | contig 24596 bp, 16 predicted proteins | sample eDN5th37CBELigBY_FD_151335 | JGI IMG/M metagenome (GOLD analysis project Ga0180220, IMG submission 151335) | Enriched backyard soil microbial communities from Emeryville, California, USA - eDNA 5th pass 37_C BE-Lig BY (version 2) (version 2) | ecosystem: Environmental > Terrestrial > Soil >...
CGAGTCCCGAGCCCGAGCCCGAGCCGACGGCGCCCAGTCCCGAGCCCGAGCCGACCGTGGTTTCGCCGCCCATCGCGCCCGCCGCGGCCAGCCCCGAGTCCAAGCCGACCGAGCCCGCCGAGGCGACGGAATCGCCGCGGCCGGTTGTGACCGAGCCCGCGACCGAGGCGCCCTCGCTTTTCCGCGAGGCGGTCGCCCCGTTCGCGACGGCTCAGGATGCGCGAAGCGCGCCGGTCGTCGTCGCCACGCCTCAGGTTTACTTCGACTCGCCCGAGGCCGCCGCGCCGACGCGAGTGGAAGCGCGGCCTCGATGGGACTTCTGGCCTTGGAAGCGATCGAGGAGCGTCGGGGGCGGGTTCCCCGTCGAGACGCCGGCCCAGCTTCCGCCGGTCCAGTTCCCCGCCTCGTACGACTCGATCGCGGCCCGGCCGCTCGTCCCCTGCCCCGACCACGCCCGCGTCGTGACGCCGACGGCCCAGCAACGAATCGTGTTTCCGTCGGCCCAGGGAGTCATGGAGGCGCCGGTCGTCGAGAAGACCTCGCGCCTCAAAGCGCTCGGCGCCAGGCTTCACGACAAGCTGGAGCGGCTTCGGGCTTGGAAGGATGAGCACATCTGCAAGCACATCCAGAACTTCAAGGCCGCCCTGAAGGGAGACAAGTGCTCAAGCTGCGTCGGCCACGGCCACCACGGCGGGCCGATCGCCCACCCCTTGGCCTCTCCCCAGACGAGCCCGATCCTGGCGACCTCTCAGTTCGGGTTGTATTGAGCGGGTGGTTCGCCGCCAAGCATCCTTCTCCCCCCGCAAGATTATTCACCGCCGACGCAACTCTGGAGCCGACGAATGGCTGGGACGCCGAAAGCCGCGCGAGGCCGTTGGGAAGGTTGGTCTCCATAGCCCCGAAGGGGCGGCCGTCGGTAGCCGGGGGTGTCAACCCCCGGGAACCCGAGGCCCACGGATGTTCCGGCCGGGGAGCCCCGAAGGGGCGACGGAAACCCAATTATGGACGGAGTTGCGGTCGTCCCCGCCGGACTCGACGGAGCGGGGCGCGACGCCCCGCAAGTCCGGGGGTTGACACCCCCGGCTACCGACGACCGCCCCTTCGGGGCTTTCGGCCGCTCTCCCGCGCGTTGGCCGGTCTGATGGATGGGGTTGCGTCGTAGATGAATAATCTTGCCCCGGGAGCGGGGGGGAACCCCACTTGTGGGGTCGGGCCGGAACGGTCGGATGAGGGTCGTCGGGTTTGCGGAAATTCTTTGGCGGGCGTTCTGTGCGAGCCGTGATCGCTCCGAAGTCCCACGCCCCCCACCCGGCCCTTCGGGCCATCCTCCCCCGGTGGGAGAGGGAAAATCTCCGGGATTTTCATCGCGCCAGCGCCTCGCCCTAATCGGGCGTCCCGTATCGGGCCGAGGCGCGGAGCGGCGGAAGATCGTCGAGGGCGTCGCGTTCCAGCGCTTCGGCGAACCGCCTGAGGGCCAGTTCCAGATGGTCGGCGACCTCGGCGTTTTGCTCGACGACGTCGTTTTGGTCCCAACGATCCTCGGGCTTTCGGTACAGCTCGACGAAGCGCGGCTCCTCGGGGTCGTGGATCAAGGGGAGCGTCAGGTGCCAGGCGTGGGTTCGGATGGCGAACTCTTCGACGTCCATGCCCATGCAGGCGTAGTCGCGGACCCGGGTCTGTTCCCCACGGATCAAGGGCAGCAGGTCATGCCCGTGGATCATCGGCGCGTCTTCCGGGGGGCGGACGCCGAAGTATTCCAAGAGGGTCGGCAACAGGTCGACCGTCTGCGCGAGCGCTTGGTGACGGCTTCCGCCGTGCTTCGCCCCCGGCATTCGGACGATCAGCGGCGTGTGGATTAGCTCCTCATAGAGCCAGGGGCGGAACCGTCGGACGTAGCCATGCTCGCCCAGGGGCTCGCCTTGGTCGCTGGTGAAGATGACGAGCGTGTCGTCCATCCGGCCCATCTTCTTCAGCGCGTCGAACAACTCGCCGAGCCAGCGGTCGACCAGGGTGACGGTTCCCGCGTAGGTGCGTCTGAGGCGGAACAGCTCGGCCTCGTCGAGATCGTCGCCGACGGCGGTGGCGGGCACGTCGATCAAGACCGCCACGTCCTCGATGTCGATCTCGTCCTCCTCGAGCGCGTCTTCGACGAGGTCGCCCTCTTCGTCGGACTCGAACTCGTCGGGCTCGATGGTCGCGTACTGATCGCGGTAGGGCTGGGGAGGGTCCCAGGGGCCGTGGGGGCTGAACAGGTCGAGCCAGAGCAAGAACGGGTCCGACTCGGTCCCCCGCCGCTCCAGCCAATCGATCGCCGTCTTCACCGTTCGAGCGACCCCGGTGTTCTCCTCCACGTCGGTTCGCAACACCTTCCGATTGCGGAGAAACTGCTCCCAGCGGGCCTTCCACAGCTCCCTGCGCTCGGGGTCGTCATCCTCGGACGGGAGCCGCAATCCGGGCTCGTCGTCCAGTTCGACGCCCTGGGCTCGCGGATCGGTCGCGGGGATGAAGGGGTCGTAGCCTTGGCCTCTGACCCAGATCACGTCGTCGAACCCGCGCCCGTATCCCATCCCCGTCTCGCGGAGGAAGGGAACGTCGGAGATCAGGGCGGTCCGAACCCCCTGGCTGGACAGGAAGTCGGGAAGGATCAGCTCGTCGGGGGCGAGGGGAGTCCAGCCCAAGTCGGGGTTGGCGAACCCGTAGCGGCCCGTCCACCAGCTTCGCCGCGTGGGAAGCGTGGTCAGGTTCTCCGGGTAGTGGTGATCGAAGACCACCCCTTCGGCGGCCAGGCGATCGAGATTGGGCGTCTCGATCCAAGCGTTTCCATAGGCGCCCAGAAAGTCCAGGCGCAAGCTGTTGCAGACGACAACGATGGCGTTCATGCGGGTATTCTAACCAGAGGAATGTTCAGGACCAATCCCCGAGCGCCGATCTCTCCCCCCGGAACCGCCGATCTCCCGATCGGCTCTTCGCTCCAACGGCCCGGACGCCGATTGGGGGTTTGGGGCGTCTCGCCGAAGCACGATCAGCGACTCGCCTCGGTGGACGACGCGGAAGCCCTGCTTGATGAACATCTCGGGATCGAGCCCCGAGGCCCGGAGGAAGATCCAGGTGAACTCCGGGCCGAGGGTTGGGAAGCCCTTGGGCGGATTGCCGAACATGATGTAGCTGTAAAGCCCGCGCCGGGAGGAAAGAGGGGCGGTGAACTCGTAGGCGGCCAGCACGGTTTCGTCCGGCTTGACTTGGCGGACGAAGGTCCAGTACGGGGCCACGTCGGCGGGGGCGACGGCGGGGGGAATCTCCTCCATGAGCGTCATGACCCGATGCAAACCGGTCAGGCCGACACCCGCCGCCAGCAGCCAGGCCAGCGCCAGCGCGATCGGGCCGCCGGGGCGGGCTCGGAGCCAATTCGCCAAGCGGGCGTAGCCGACCAGGCCGGCCGCCAGCGACATCGCCAGCAGGGGGACGGTGTACCGAACGTGGTGCCAGCCCGGGCCGGCCAGCAGCCAAAGCGCCCAGCGTCCGCCGCAAAGGCTCCAGATCCAGGGAATCGCCAAGACCGCGACCCTGGGCGCTAGGAGGGCCAGGAAGGTCCAACCGCCGACGCCGTAAAACATCAATTCGCCAGCCGTTTCGAGCGTCTGCGCGATCGTCGCCCTCGGGCCGAGGAATTCGTTGACGTACGCCTCGGCCGCGCGCGGGCCCACCATCAGCTCCAAGTAGCCGAAGAAGCCGAAGAGGATCCAGATCAACCCGACGTCGAAGATCACAAGCCGCCAAATGCCCGTGGTCGAGGAGTCCTCCGGCCGTCGAGGGGGGAGAAACGCCATCAAGACGACCAGAGCCGCGAACTCCTGGCGGCAGGCCAGCATCCCCCCAATCCCCAAAGCCGACAAACCAATCCGACGGCTCCGGATCCCCTGCACGGCCCACAGGACGAAGGGAAAGGCGAGCTGAAGCTCGCGGAAGTCGTTCCACGCAAGGGGCCAAAGCAAGGGAGTCAGCGGAACCAAGAACGCCGCCGACAGGGCGACCCATTCCGACCTCGATCCCGGTTCCAACTCCGACCGAACCAGCGTGTGGGCCGCGGGGATCACCCACCAGAAAACGATGCCGTGAATGATCAGCAAGACGCGGGGGTCGGGGAAGATGAGGTAAAACGGCGCCAGGATGAACCGGATCGGCGCCAGGTAGTTCATCCTCCAAATCGACGGCCCCTCGATCGAGTACGAGGCGATCGGCCGAACGGTCAGCTCGCCGCCCCCTTGAGACAGCAGCCAGAACCACTGATTGTAGTAGGCCAGATCCCACGACCAGCCGCTTTGCAGGTCGTGATACCGCCGAAGCGCCTGGGCCGTGGTCAAGGCGGTCAACGACGCCGTCAGCGCCGCCACCAAAAGCCAAGCCACGGCCCGACTATTGATCGCCACGCGCCGCCCGGTCGAAAGCCCTCGTCCCAAACTTCTGGCGGCTCGTTCCAAGAAACCCTCCGGAGAGGCGAGCGGGGAGCGCCGGCGCCATGATTTTTCGCCACGAAACTTGAGCCGCGCGAACATCCCCTTCTCCCCTGGCGGAGAGAAGGGGATGCATGCCCGCTTCAAGCCGTTTTCGACGGAGCACCGAGGGCGAGAAGGACGATGGTCCGCGCGCGACGCGCGAGCGGATCACGCCGCGGCAATTCTCGCGCTGAACGACGATGGACGCAACGCCTCCGCTCGCTTTTCTTTTAAAATACTTTCTTAGACGAGCGCGAGCCCGCCCCTACAGCCCCGCTCCGGGGGGGCCAAGGACTTCGCGGGGCTGGTTGCCTCGCTCCCTGCGCGTGGTGATCGCGTTGACGGCGTTGATGTAGGCCAGGGCCGACGCCTCGATGATGTCGGTGGAGACGGCCCGGCCGCGGAAGCTCGACTCGTCGCTTTCGACCTCAAGCTCCAGCGTGACCTCCCCCTGCGCGTCCTTGCCCTGGCTGACGCTTCGGACCACGAACTCGTGGAGGTTGGCGTGCACGCCGGTGACGCGCTCGACGGCCTTGAAAATGGCGTCGACGGGCCCGTCGCCGATCGCGGCGTCTTGGACGACTTCGCCGTCGGGGCGGCGGATCGAGACGGTCGCCGTGGGCAGAACGCTGGTTCCCGCCGTCGTGTGCAGGCCGACCAGTTGCCAAGCGGCCGGAATGCTCCCCATCAGGTTGTCCACCAGGGCGGCCAGGTCCTCGTCGTAGATCTCCTTCTTCTTGTCGGCCAGCGCCTTGAAGTCGCGGAAGAGGGTTTCAACCTGCTCGTCATTGAGCGTGTAGCCCATCTCGATAACCCGCTCGCGGAGGGCGTGGCGGCCGGAGTGCTTGCCCAGCACCAGGTCGGTCTGAGGCACCCCCACGTCCTGAGGACGCATGATCTCGTAGGTGGAGCGATCCTTGAGCATCCCGTCCTGATGGATCCCCGACTCGTGGGCGAAGGCGTTGCGGCCGACGATCGCCTTGTTCCGCTGCACCGCCAGCCCGGTGATCGTCGAAACCGTCCGACTGACCGGATACAGCCGCTCGGTCTTGATCCGGGTCTCCAGGCCGTAATAGTCATAGCGCGTCTTCAGCGCCATGACGATCTCCTCAAGGGCGGCGTTGCCGGCCCGTTCGCCGATGCCGTTGATCGTGCATTCGACCTGTCTCGCGCCGGCCTCGACGCCGGCCAGGCTGTTGGCGACGGCCATCCCCAGGTCGTCATGACAATGGGTGCTGATGACCGCCCGGCCGATGTTGGGAACCCCCTCGACCAGCGCCCGGATCACCGCCGCGTACTGGGTGGGCGTCGCGTAGCCGACCGTGTCGGGGATGTTGACGGTCGTCGCTCCGGCCTCGATGGCGGCCTCGACCACCTCGCGAAGGAAGTCGATCTCGGTCCGCGCGGCGTCCTCGGGGCTGAACTCCACGTCCTTGCACAGCGAAGCGGCCCGGCGCACGCCGGCCACCGCCCGCTCGATGATCTGCGATCGGCTCATCCGCAGCTTGTGCTCGCGGTGGATCGCCGAAGTCGCCAGAAAAACGTGAATCCGAGGGCTCTGGGCGAACTGAATGGCCTCCCAGGCGCGGTCGATGTCGCGGTCGTTGCAGCGGGCCAGGCCGCAGACGGTTGAACCGGTGATCTCCGCGGCGATGGCCCGAACCGACTCGAAGTCGCCGACCGAGGCGATGGGGAACCCAGCCTCGATGACGTCGACCCCCAGGGCGGCCAGCGCCTTGGCGACCTCAAGCTTCTCGGCCATGTTCATGCTGGCGCCCGGCGATTGCTCGCCGTCGCGCAGGGTCGTGTCAAAGATCCGCACGCGGTTCTTGTCGGGATCGGGATGGGAACTCGACGACGAAGAGGCGGATGGAGATGCGCCAGAAGCGGTCATGGCTGAATTCGTTCCTCAAGAGGACTCCGAGACCGACGAGGCCCGTTCGGCTCTCAACCAGTGTACGCCCCGACCCGACCCCAACGCAAAACGATTGCTCGACCGGCGACGACCTCCAAGACCTCTTCTCGCAAAAAAGAAGCCCCAAGATCCACCGGCCGGGGTGAATCTCGGGGCTTCGCTGGTCCACCAAATGGGAACTGGGCAAGCCCTACGACGATCCTCCCCAACGGCCGGCGAGGCCGAGGGTAAGAAGGTTCCGTAGAATTAGGCTTGCCGGCAAAACGCGCATCGCGGGCTCCAAATGTGAAAGCATTAACTCCAACGATGGTAAACCGAACCACTCGAACAGTCAACCGTCGAACCCAAAAAAACGCGTTCCCCAAGCGCCTCAACGAGCGCATCTCCCGGAAGGGCCTCCCCTCCGCAAACCCCTCGACTCTCATCCGGCCTCCGGCCGAATCGTGTTCGGCGCGAGAGTTTGAGTCTACCGAGAAAATGGGGGCGAACATCCCTTCTCCCCTCGCGCAAGATTATTCGCCGTCGACGCAATCCCATCCATCAGACCGGCCAACGCGCGGGAGAGCGGCCGAAAGCCCCGAAGGGGCTAAAAAGACCAACCTTCCCAACGGCCTCGCGCGGCTTCGGCGCGCCAGCCGTCCGTCGGATACGGAGTTGCGTCGACGGCGAATAATCTTGCCTCGCGGGAGAAGGAGGGAAATCCCGCCGGCTTCCGGTCGCGCCCCTTCGCTAGCCGGCTCGCGATGGCTTGTGCGGGTGGCGCGGCTCACAAGGGATGGCGTGGCCGCAAGGCGCGCGGATTCTCGTCCGAGATCGCGCTTTTTGTGGCATTACTTACTAGGGGATGGTGCGCGCGGAGTTTGCGTGGATGTCGCCTCCCTCGCGATCTCGATGGAGGAGGATCTCGCTTCTCGCAAAAAAATAACCGAACGAACCCAATTTCCCAAGGCGCCGATGCAACCTAGAATTCTTTGACTCACCTGGATTTACCGCTTCCCAAGGCGCTATTCCGAGGGAGAAAGCCGAGTCCGAACGAACCCAAAATCGAACCCAAAAACCGATGCGCCGGGCGCGGTGGCCGAATTCGCGTGGCCGTCCAAAGAAAGCCAAAAGCGCGCTCGCGGCGACGAACTTCCCCGAATCGACGGCCGACCGCTCATGTTGGCCCGGCGGGCAACGTATTCTTTGATGTCGGGAGGCGATGGGAGGTCGGGCCTCCTCGCGATTCGACTCCATCCATTCTCGGAACGAGGAAGGCCGATCACATGGCGAGATTCGCGATTCTAACGCTCTTGTTTGGGCTCGTCGCCGCCGAGGCCCGAGCAAGCGCGCAAAACGATCCGGCGGCGCCCCCCGCCTCCAAGGCGTCCGAGGACGCGGGGCGGGCTTCCGCCGACGAAGCGGCGATCCAAGCGCTGGTGGCCGAGTTCGTTCGGGCCTTCAACGCCGGCGACGCCCAAGCCGTCGCCGCGCTGTTCGCCGACGACGCCCGCGTGGTGTCGGAGGAGGGCCGGTCGATCACCGGTCGCGCGGCGATCGAGCAGCGCTTCGCCGAAGGGTTCGAGTCGACTCCGGGGCGGACCATCGCCATCGAGACCGAAAGCCTTCGGATGCTGGGCTCCGACGCGGCCATCGAAGAGGGGATCGCCATCGTCACGACGCCGGCGGAGAACGGCGGCGATGCCCGCGCCGAGCGCTCCCGCTTTCTGGCCACCTACGTCAAGCGGAACGGCAAGTGGCTTCAGGAGGCGATCCACGACTTTCAAGCGATTGACGAACACTCGGCCCACGAGCGCTTGAAGGAGCTGGAATGGCTCGTCGGCGAGTGGGTCGACGAGGACGACGAGGGCGAAGTCCACACCGTTTGCGAATGGTCGGAGGACGGTTCGTTCCTGCTCCGGCGATACAGACTGAAGGTTCAGGGCGAGTTCGTCATGTCGGGCGTTCAGCGGATCGGCTGGGATCCGCGTCGGAAGCAATTCCGGTCGTGGGTCTTCGACTCGGAGGGCGGTTTCTCCGACGGCCTCTGGGCGCGCGACGGCGACCGCTGGATCGTCAAAACCGACGGCGTGCTCCAAGACGGCCGCTCCGTGTCGGCCACGAACGTCATCACGCGACTGGGGCCCGACTTGATCCGTTGGGCCTCGATCAGCCGAATCCTGGATGGCGCGGTCCTCGCCGACGCCGAAGACGTGATCCTCGCGCGCAGGCCCCCCGAGCCCAGTCTCCCCTCCCCCGATTCCACTTCAACCGAACAACCACCTCCAGGAGAGACGCCGCGATGACCAGAATTCTCAGTTTCGCGCTCGCGATGGTCGCCGTGCTTCTCCTTTGGCCGGCGCGGGCCGACGCCCAGCGCGGGGGGGGACGGGGCGGCATGCGCTCGGGGGGCGCCGGCGCGCGCCACTCGTTCAACCGAACCCCCTCGTTCACGGCTCCAGCCCGCCCGCAATACGGCGGAGGCGGCATGAGACAATACGGAGGCGGCATGAGCCCCTCGGCCCCGGCCGCTCGGCCAACGCCGCGCCCGGAGCGGTCGAACTTCGGCGGCGCGCGTCCCCCGGTCGCTCCGTCCACCAGACCCTCAAATATCGGGAGGGAACGGCCGTCGATCGGCACAACCCCGCGCCCTCCGGTTCAAACGACTCCGCGCCCCGCCGTCCAACCCTCTCCAAGACCGCCGATCGCCGGCCCCGGGCCCGGCCGGCCTCCCGCCTCGGCTCCGGGTCGTCCTCCGGGATGGGGATGGGGACCAAACCGGCCCCCGGTCTGGACGAGCCGGCCCGGCTGGAACCGTCATAACGCTTGGATCAACGGGTATTGGCACGGCCGAAACCAGAACTGGTGGACCAACACCGGCGCGTTCTTCACCGGCATGGCCATTGGCGGCGTCGGCGCCTGGGGGCTCAACTCGGCCTTCTACAACTGGGGCTATCGGCCCTACGTCAACCCCTACGTCGTCGTCGCGCAACAGCCGGCGGCGGTGGCGGCGGCTCCGGTCCTGGATTACTCGCAACCCCTGCCGACGAGCGAGCCACCCGCCCCCGAGACGGCCGACCCGGCGCTTCAGACGTTCGAAGCGGCCCGCGCCGCGTTCAAGGGCGGAGATTACGACGGCGCGCTCCGCATGACCGACGAGGCCCTGAAGACCTTGCCCGACGACGCGGCGATCCACGAATTTCGGGCCCTCTGCCTCTTCGCCCTCAAGCGGTACGACGAGGCCGCGGCCGTGCTCTACGCCGTGCTCTCGGCCGGTCCGGGCTGGGATTGGACGACCCTGATCGGCCTCTACCCGAGCGTCGACGTCTACACGGCGCAACTCCGCTCGTTGGAGCAATTCCGCCAGGCCAACCCAACCTCCGCGCCCGCCCGGTTCGTGCTCGGATACCATTACCTGACCCAAGGGCACGCCAAGGCGGCGCTCGCCGAATTTCAAGGGGTGGTCCAACTCCAACCCGCCGACGCCCTCTCGGCGCAGCTCGTCGCCCTGCTCTCGAACGATCGCGAGCAGCCGAAGGCCGAAACCGTCGCGCCGGCCTCTCCGGCCGAGGCGCCGAAGGGAAACCTCGTCGGCTCTTGGAAGGCCTCTCCCGAGCCCGGCGTCACGATCGAACTGACGCTCGAAGACGACCGCGACTTTCGCTGGAACGTCAACCAGAGCGGGCAATCCCTGCCGATCCAAGGCGAGTACGTCTACGACAACGGCGTCCTCTCCCTCGTCCGAGCCGAGAACGACGCCATGGTTGGACGGGTGACCTGGAAGTCCGACTCCGAATTCGTCTTCCAAGCCATGGGAGGAGGACCGAACGACCCCGGCCTGACCTTCACCAAGTAAGGGGAGACACCCCACGGGAGGGCGATGCTCTCGCCGAACCGAAGCCATGCGCGGGGCGCGACTGGGAGGGCGAGGCTCCCGCCGAGCCGAGGGCCATGCGCGGGGCTTGGCGGGAAGCCTCGCCCTCTCGGATCAGCCCCACCAAAACCAACGCCGCGCGAAATGATCGCCGCTCAAGCCCCGAAGAGGGCCGCGGGCGAGCGTGCTTTTCCCCCCAAATGATCCAAAGAACGATGGCTCTAAACCTCGCAGGCCGCGGGATGGAGGGCATGTCGCGAAGCCCGCAAAGGCGCCATCTCGGCCCGGTTGCGCCCGCTCTCGCGGGCCGCGGAGAGGGCCGAGCCCGCCGCGCCGTGAAGTTCGGCGAGGTCCGAAGCGCACGAGGGGTACGAGGCCGCGCCGATCGATACGGTCAGCTCCGGAGCTTCGGAGAGGAGGCCCGCCTCCTCGGTCACGATTCGACGGAGCTTCCGCGCCACAACCAGCGCGCCGTCGATGTCGGCGCGGGGCAAGACCACCACGAGCCGATCGTCGTTGAGCCGGGCCACGAAGTCGCTCGACCGAATCCGAGACGCGATCGCCAAGCCCACGCCGCGCGCCGTTTGATCGGCCTGCTCGGAGCCCAAGAGAGCCCGGATCGCGTCGAATCGGTCGATCGCCACATACAAGACCGAGAGGAACTCCGCGTGTCGTTTCGCCTGATTGAAAAACAGCGGCAAGACCGCGTGGAGGAACGTCTCGTCGTGGATGCTCGGAGTCGAGGGCTTGGCGCCGACGTCGGGCGAATCCGCCTCGCGCCTCGCGGCATGGGTCGGCGTCGATCCAAACTCAAGACGCGGCTGAGCCGGGGTCGTCGGGTTGATTCGGGTCCTCGCCTCCAGCCGATCCAGGGCGTCCCCGGCGATCATCCCAAGCGTCGCCAAGTGGCGGCGAACCAGCCCGCCCCGATCGCCGAGCCGTTCGGCCGACTCGTCCACGACCAGCCATCCCCACACCCGAGCGCCTCGACGAGCCGCGACGGAGGCCACCTCGAATCCCGGAACCAGCCCCCGCTTCTGGAGCGGAACCAGCCGGGCCGAGCCGATCCCCGACACGCGCCTCGCGGCGCTGGTCAGGGCCCGTTCGACCGCCGGGGCGTCAATCGCCTCGGCGACCTCCCTGACAAAATCATCCACCAGACTTTCGTCTCCGCGCCCCGTCTCCTCCAACGCCCCCCCCGCGCTCGGCGAAGCCGATTCGGCCGCCAGCCGCCCGTTCGCCCCGCCTTCGTTTCGCGGATTGAATTCAAAGAACATGGCGATCCTCGTGAGATGATTCGCCCACTCGGCGCGAGCGCGTCGAGCGGGTCAACACGTCCGGTGGTTGATCCGTCCTCAGAAATCTAGGCCACGAAAGTCAACGCGGGCATGATTGCTTTAAAAGAATCCGCTCTTGCCGGGAATTCGAATATCGGCCAGGATGCCCGACCTCTCGTTTCCTGGAGGCGGGCCAAGTCGGCTCGCGGCGTCTCCGTGGCCTTTTCCAGTCGCGCCGGTCGTCGAGATCGAGGGGACGGAGAGTCCGAAGTTCCGCAACGTCACGTCTCGCGCGGTTCGGACGCCGATCAAGCCGTGGGTTCGAACGGTCCCACGAGGAAGTTTGGATCAGTTCGACGCGCCTTGGCGGCCCGCGGGCGAGGATGTTCGACGCGCGGGATCGTCGCGCGGCGATGGACGCGGACTGAGCGCTGCTCTAGGCGGGATGGGGCCCTGGATCATGAAAAGAAGGCGTGTCGTCGCGATGCTTGGAGCGGTTGGGGCCTCCGCGCTGGGCCTTGGGTCGGTCGGATGCGTTGGCGGAGTCCCCTCCTCGGCGCGGGTCAAACAAATCTTCGCCCTGCAGCCGGTCGCCGAGAACCCGCTCTTGGTCCCCGTCGACGACTTCGAGGCCGTTTGGAACAAGACGGTCGCCGAGGTGGGAACGTACTTCGAGATCGCTTCGGAGAACCGGCTGGCCCGGACGATCATCACCGAGCCGAAGATGAGCGCGACGATGCTCGAGCCCTGGCTGGGAGACACCGTGACGTTCCAAGACCGCCTGGAGGCCACGCTGCAAACGGTCCGCCGGTTCGCCATCGTCAAGGTCGAACCGGCGGCGATGGGCGGTTATCTCGTGAAGGTGGAGGTCCACAAGCAGTTGGAGAACCTCCCGAAGCCCGACCGACAAGCCGTCGGCCGGGCCGTGTTCAACAACGAGTTCCCGGTCAACCGATCGCGGCAGATGGTTGGCCCGGTCCCCGTCGCCGCGGGTTGGATTCCACGCGGTCGCGACCCCAATTTGGAACAGGCGATCCTCTCGGGCGTCCGCAACGCGTTCTTTCTCTGATCAAGCCGGGGTCGGCTCGATTCCAATCAGTTGGCGTTGAACGTCCACCAGGCGCCGGCGCCGGCGATGCCGATGAAGCTGATGGTCGGATCAAGCAGGGCCGCGCGGTGGGCGGGCGAAGCCATCCACATCGCCTCGATCCCGGGGAACCCGCCCATGGCCGAGTTCTGGAATCGAGCCGGTCCCATAACGTGATGCCCCAGCCCCCGAGCCGCCTGCTGGCCGTTGTTCATCGCGGCCCAGTTCGAGAGGTTCGGGTCGTGGCTGACCGCCCCCAAACCATACGAGGCCCGAATGCCGTTGAGCCAGGCGGTGAAGCCGTAGGGATCGCCCCACGACGAAGCCGCGGGATCGGCGGCGGGCTGAGCGGCGGCGGGCTGAGCCGCGACCGCGGTCGGCTGCTCGACGTATTGAACCGGCTGGGCGGCCGGCTGCGCGACGTACTGAACCGGCTGCTCGACGTACTGAACCGGCTGCGCGGCCGGCTGGTAATTTTGAGGAACAACGACGGACTGGACCGCCTGATAGAGGTTGGTGGGAAAAACGTACGTCGGCGCGGGAGGAGCCGCGACAACGGTTCCAGGCGCCGCTTCGGCCTGGTAGTAAACCTGCTGTTGAGCCTCGGCCCGCGAACCGACCACGAGGATGACGGCGAAAGCCAAAACCAGTCGACTCAAGACGCGAGGCTCAATGGTGAAGCTGAACAATGGACATACTCCCAGTGATCGCGCGGGCGGCGCCGCTCCGTTGCGGCGCCCGCAATCGCCGGAATCAAGCCCGGATCCGGGATGGATCGCTTGAAGACGCCCCGGCAAAACCCGCACAGAACGCCAAAATGGGAATCGACTCCTCAAAATGCAATTCCTTTTTCCGCCTCCCGAAATATTCAACAAATGTAAACCGAGCTGCCCTCTTTGAAATGATTCACGTGCATATAGGTTTGCGCATACGCGCCGCCAATGCGTCCGCCCGGCGCGATCCGAACGCCGCAACCCGATGTCTGGTCAAGAAAAGCGAGTCGCGCCACGCCCGCCTCGGCGGGGACGGCGGCGATCTCCCCAGGCCCCTCCGAAGCCTCGCCACCCGCCCGCCGCGACGGCGAACCGTTCTCGAAGTTGGCCCAAAGGCCTCCCTGAAAACCCGCGCCCCGCGACTCGCCAACCTCCCGAGCGACGGAAACGGGAGGAACACGCGAACTCGCTCCACCAAGGCGGCCGCCCCCGTTTAAGACCCCGGCGCGCCCGAGAACCACGCCCCCGCGCGGGCCGAAAGCCATTCCGAAACCGAAACCCCCAAGCCCTCGCGGGCGACCTCGCGACGAACAAGGGAACATGAAGCTATCTTCATCCCATGTCGGTCGGAACCCCCACGACGAATCGAAGGCCGCCGAACGTCTTTATTCGGCTTGCCTCGCCCGCCGAAAACGCTTTATTTGGCGTCCGGGATTTCGAGCCGTCATCCGCCCCCGATCGACCGAATCGGCCGCGGGCCGCGCGCCTTTGGGACCGCGCAATCCAGCATTGGGACAAGCGTCGTCGCGTGTCCAAATTGCATCGCGCATTCACCCGGTCGAGGTTGAACGCTCGGCGCGATGGAGTCGGGCGGTTGAAAGGATGGAAAAGGCGGGGAGGTTGGGGCCTCCCCGCCAGGGTGGCGGGCGCTGGTTCGGTTCGTCAGAAGGAGACCGGATGGGGGTCGGGATCGGCGAACCAGGGGTAGATGGCGGGAAGCACCAGCGCGGTCAGCATGGTCGAGGTGAACAGGCCCCCGATGACGACCGTCGCCAGCGGGCGCTGGATCTCGGCGCCGGGGGTGGTGGCCAGGGCCATCGGGACGAAGCCCAAGCCGGCGACCAGAGCGGTCATGAGGATCGGCCGGATCCGGATGATCGACGCCTCGCGGGCGGCGTCGTGGGGGTTGAGCCCGTCCTCCCTCAGATGCTCCACGGCGCTGATCCAGACCAGGCCGTTGAGCACGGCCACGCCGAACAGGGCGATGAAGCCGACGGCCGCCGAGATCGAGAAGGGAAGTCCGCGAAACCAGAGGGCGAAGACGCCTCCGGTGGCGGCCATCGGCACGGCCGTGAAGATCAGGAGGGCCAACCGGGTCGAGTGGAACGAGCTGTAGAGCAGCAGGAACAGCAGACAGAGGGCGACCGAGGCGACGATCGCCAGCCGCTTCGACGCCGACTCCAGGTGCTCGAACTGTCCTCCCCAGCGGAAGACGTATCCGGGGGGCTGCTCGACCTCGGCGTTGACGGCGTCGCGGGCCTCGTGGACGAAGCCGGCGATGTCGCGTTCCCGGACGTTGACGCCGACATACACCCTGCGCTCGATGTCCTCGCGCTCGATCTCGCTGGGCCCCTCTTCAAGCGTGATGTCGGCCAGGTCTTTCAGGGGGATCGGCCGGCCCATCGGATCGGCGATCCGGATCGAGCTGATCCGCTCGACGTCGTCGCGCCACGACAACGGCAGCCGGATTTGCAGGGGACGGCGGATCTGCCCTTCGAAGACGGTTCCCACCGTCGTTCCCCCCAGGGCCGAGACCACGTCGAGCACGTCGGACCCCTTGATGCCGTAGCGGGCCAACTGGTCGCGGCGGACGGCGATCGTCAGCATGGGGAGCGTCCCCGAGGAGGGGACCTTGATGTCGTGGGCGCCGGGGATCTTCGAGAGCACGCGCTCGACCTCCATCGCCTTCCGCCTCAGCACGTCGAGGTCGGGCCCGTGGATCAAGAGCGCCACGTCGCTTTTGACCCCGGCGACCAGCTCGTTGACCCGCATCTCGATCGGCTGGCTGAAGCCGAACTTCACGCCCGGCACGTTCTCGGAGAGAAGCGCGTCCATCTCTTCGATCAGGTCGTCGCGCGAGAGGCCCGGGCGCCACTGTTCGCGGGGCTTCAGCATCGCCCAGGCGTCGGTCTGGTGGACCCCCATCACGTCGTTGGCGATCTCGGGCCGACCGGTCTTGCAAAAGACGGTGCGGACTTCCGGGAGGGTCAGCAAGAGCGACTCGATCTGGGTGGAGACCGGCACCGCCCGCTCAAGGGCCACCGAGGGGATCTGCACGGCCTCGATGAGAATGTCCCCCTCGTTGAGCCGGGGCATGAACTCAGCGCCCAGATTCAGGCCGACCGGAATGCTCGACAGCACCAAGGCCCCCGCGAGGCCCGCCGCCAGAATCGGACGATCGAGGAACCGTTCGAGCAGAGGCGCGTACCATTGCTTGATCTTGCGGATCAGCCAGATGTCCTTCTCGCGGGGCTTGGCGCCGAGACCCAGCGAGGCCATCACCGGCATGAACGTCAGCGACAGGATCAGCGAGCCGACCAGGGCGAAAACGACCGTCAGCGCCATCGGGCGAAACAGCTTCCCCTCGGAGCCTTGAAGCGCCAGGATCGGCAGGTAGACGATGATGATGATGAGCTCGCCGTACATGGTGGGCTTGCGGACCTCGATGGCGGCGTCGAGAACGATGTCCTCCTTGGGTCGGGTCCCTCCCTCGTGGCCCAGCCGCCTGACGCAGTTTTCGACCATGATGACGCTGGAGTCGACGATCAGACCGAAGTCGATCGCCCCCAGGCTCATCAGGCTCGCCGAGACGCCGGTGGCCAGCATCATGTTGGCGGCGAAGAGCATCGACAGCGGAATGGCCAGGGCGACGATCAGCCCCCCTCGAAAATTGCCCAACATCAACAGCAAAACGGCGATCACCAGGGCGCCGCCGGCGGTCAGGTTGTGCAGGACGGTTCCCAGCGTGTCGTTGATCAGGTGGGCGCGATCGTACAAGGGTTCGATCGTCACCCCCTCGGGGAGCGACTTTTGCAGCTCGGCGAGTTCGAGCTTGACGTCTTCAACGACGCGCCGGCTGTTCTCGCCAATGAGCATCATGACGAGCCCGACGACGATCTCGCCCTGGCCGTCTCGGGTCGCCAAGCCCGATCGGATCATCGGCGCGGGCTGGACCTTGGCGACGGCGCCGACCGTGATCGGCACGCCGTTCCGCTCGTCGATGACGATCGCCGAAATGTCGTCGGTCGACTCGGCCCGGCTCACGCCCCGGATGTACCGGGCCTCCCCCTCGTGGACCAGATAACCGCCCCCCGCGTTGGCGTTGTTGGATCGAAGCGCCGTGAACAGGTCGGTCATCGACAGGCCGTAATTGCCGAGCTTGTCGGGGTCGACCTCGACCTGATACGTCTTCACCTCGCCGCCGTGGCCGTTGATCTCGGTGACGCCGGGGACCTTGCGAAGCTGAAACGAGATGAACCAGTCAAGCAAGCTCCGCAGCTCCATCGGGGTGATCGACGAGCCGGGCTCGGCCTTGACCTGAAACTGGAAGACCTCCCCCAACGCGGTGGCGATCGGCCCAAGCTCCGGGGTTCCATATTCCGGCGGGATCGCCTCGGCGGCCCTGGGAATCCGCTCGCCGACGAGCTGCCGCGCCCGGTAGATGTCGGTCCCCTCCTTAAAGACGATCGTCACGACCGAGATGCCGAACTTCGAGATCGAACGAATCTGCTCGACATCGGGCAGGCCGCTCATCGCCCCCTCGACCGGGAACGAGAGAAGCGACTCAACCTCCAAGGGAGACAGCGCGGGGGCCTCGGTGATGACCTGAACCTGCACGTTCGTCAGATCCGGCACCGCGTCGATCGGCAGATGAACCGCCGAGTAAACCCCCATCCCGGCGACCAACGCCGTGAAGGCCAGAACGAAAAATCGATTCTGGAGCGACCAATGAATGATGGCGTTCAGCATGAAGGATCCAAACGTGCGAGGGACGAGTTGGAATTTCGGACCCGTTGCGGAAAGATGGCCGTAGCCCGGATGAGGGTCGGCGGGATTGTGGAGAACACCGCGAGACGGGGTCGGGAGGACAAGCGGGGAATGCGCGCCTTAGTCGTCGTCGGGCGAGTTTTGAAGAATCAGCTCGCTCTTGAGCACGAAGGCCCCCGCCGCGACCACCTCGTCGCCCTCTTTGAGTCCCGACTTGACGACGGTTCGGCCCTCGACTTGGCGGCCGGGCTCGATCGGATGCAGGACGAAGGCGAGGCGCTCCGGGTCGGCGCCCTCGGGCCGGAAGACTCCCGGGTGGCCGTCGACCCAGACGAGCGAGCCGGACGGGATGGTCAGGGACGGCTCGCCGACGGGGCCGTCGAAGAGGATCCGGGCGAACATGCCGGGGCGAAGCGCTCCGTCGGCGTTGTCGGTTTGGGCCCGGATGGCAACGGTGCGGGTCAACGAGTCGACCTGGGAGCCGACGGAGAGGAGCGTCGCCTCGAAGTCCCGATCCGGGTACGCCGTCGTCGCGAATCGAATCGCGCCCCCCGCGACGTTGGGAATTTTGGCCAGGTCGGATTCGGCGACGCTGGCGGCGATCCAGACCGTCGACAGGTCGGCCAGGCTCAGCAAGAGGTCGGTCGGAGCGGCCTGCTGGCTGGAGACCACCGATTTGGCGATGACCGTGCCGTCGAACGGGGCGACGATCCGATAGACGGTGATGTCGTCGTCGCGATCTGTCTTTTCAACCTCGTCGGGGTGGTCCAAAAGGTATTGAACGTCTTGGTCGACCCCCAAGATGCGGAGCCGCTGCGCGGCGTCAACGACGGCCGACTCGGCGAGCTTAAGGTCTTGATGGGCCAGCCGCGATTCCCGCGCCGCGTCGAATTTGGCCTGCTCGATCGCCGAGAAGAGCGCGGCCTGCAACCCCTGCCGGTTATGCTCGGCGACAATCGCGGGGTGTTCGCCGATGACGCTCTGGCCGCGCAGCTCCAGCGACCGCTTCTCCTCGTGCACGGCAATGTCGTACTCGGTGTAGGCCTGGACCAAGAGCCCCCGGAACGAGCCGAGCGGCTTGTCGACGAACATCTTTTCGAGTTCCCCCGGATCGGCGCGCTTGACGAGTTCGGGGATCAAAAGTTCGACGTTCTTGGCGATCTCGGCCCGCCACTCGGCTTCGATCCGGGCGCTGAGCAGTTCGCGCTGCTTGGCCCGGAGGTTCAGCCGCGCGGCGCCGATGTCGGGGCTGTCGAGCGTGACCAGCGGATCGCCGCGCTTGACCTCTTGGCCGAGCGTCACGTGGACCTCGCGGACGACTCCCTGGGCCCGCGATCGGACGTCGATCCGCCGGTCGGCGTTGACCTCGACGAGGCCGGGGACGCCCAATTCGGTCGCCAACTGGTCCACGCGGGCCTTCTCCGTCGAGACGCCCGCCACCCGCGACTTCAGGGGGGTTAAAACGACCGTCGTCGCCGAGTCGGCCTCGGTCGCCGATGGGGAATACGACACGGTGGTCGCCTCTCCCACGACCGCGGTCTCGGAGTCCAACGCGCCGAAGAGGGGGTAATGGCCGGGAAGGTCGGTCGTCAGATGGGCGGCCAGCAGCAACAGACAACTCGCCGCGGCCAACCAGGGAATGATTCGCCCCCAGGGGCGCTGGGACGCCCGCGACTGGGGACGCGAGATCGCGTGGGACATGGGGAAGAACTCCGCAAGGGTCGCCGAGGAATGGATCAGGCACGTCGCGAAGGGTTGCCGAAGGCGCGACCGCGGCGTTCAAAATGTCGACGCGCGGGGGCCTCGATGCGGCGAATCGCGGACGATGATCGTCCGAGACGGAAAGGGCCGGCGCGGAAATGTCGATCGCGCGCGAGCCCTCCATTCTCAGCAGTTCCAGCGAACGAGCCTCGCCAGGGGCGAGTCTTCCCCGAATTCAATCCAGGGTGCCGGGCGGCGCCCCTCGGAGTTCCAAGAAAGCGGCGGCGCGGTCCGAGGGACGTCGATCCAGACGAGATCGAGCGGCGATTCAGGACCGAATCGTCCCGACGCCCCGTCGCGCGCGTCGACCGCGGCGGTCGAATTGGGGCTCCAGAAGCACTCCAAGAACTCATCGCCGTCGTGGGCGTGGAGGACTGGAACGTCCCCCCGATCCTCCGACAGCGCGGCGTCCAGGTGATGAGGGAGCAGCCAATGCCAATGCAGAACCGCCACGTCCTCGGACTCGCCGGCCTGGGGATGCCAGCGGAGGAGGTGGTCGTGTTTCGGGCAGGTCTCGCCCGCGCCGTGATGGTGTCGGATGACGTGGAAGTCAACCTGGGGCAAGGGAACGCGGAGCAATCCCGGGATCATCAGCGCGAGCGCCAACCACCGCGCCACAATCGTCATGGGTCGACGATTCATGATCTCGCCCCACACTCGAACCCGTTAAAAGACTCCCGCGCCTCAGCGGCTTACGGTATTATGGAGGCCCCCAACAACCCGGTCAAGCCGATCGATCGACGCTCGGCGTCTCGCCGGATCCGGAGGCGCGGGCCAAGCGCGTCGGCGCGGCCGTTTCCTCTTGAATCTTATACTTGGTCTAGGCGTTCTCTTCAGACATCATGGCAAATCTCCAAAATTCGGCGGCTGGTTCGCGCTCTCTGTTCGTCACCGACTTCGACGGCACCATGACGCGCGAGGACTTCTATCAACTCTCCATCAAGCATCTGCTGCCTCCCGACGTCCCCAATTTCTGGATCGATTATCGCGAGGGCCGGAAGACCCATTTCGAGGCCCTGCAAGCGTACTTCGCCGAGATTCGGGCCGACGAGAAAGAGGTCCTGGAGATTGTCGAGCGGATGCGGTTGGACCCGAAGATCGCCCCGGGCGTTTCGGCGCTTGAGCGGGCCGGCTGGGACGTGGTGATCGCCTCGGCCGGCTGCGCCTGGTACATCCAAATTTTGCTCGACGAGGCGGGCGTCCGCGTTCCGACCTACGCCAACCCCGGGCGCTTCGAGCCGAACCGAGGGCTGTTGATGGAGCCCCCCGCCCCCGGCCCCTTCTTCTCTCCCACGCTCGGGGTGGACAAGGCGGCGGTGGTTCGCCACGGCCTGGAGGAGGGCCGTCGGGTCGCCTTCGCCGGAGACGGCTTCCCCGACCTTGACGCCGCTCGGCTGGTCGACGACTCGCTCCGGTTCGCCCGCGCCGACCTGGCGAAGGCGCTCGCCGACGAGGGATTGAGCTTCCGGCCCTTCTCTTGCTGGTCGGAGGTCGCCCAGGCCCTTTGCGAGTTGGACCAAGAGGCCCCGCGATGTTCCTGAAAACCCAGGTGGCGATCCCGTCGCTGGTGCGGGTCAAGCCGGGCGCGCTGGATCGCCTGGGGCTGTATTTGAAGCGAAACGGGATCACCGGGGCCTTGGGCCTGGTGAGCCGGGGGATGGTTCCCGAGTACGTCGAGCGCGTCCGCGCCGGGTTGGCCGAGCGGGGCGTCTCGAAGGTTGAGTGGGTCGAGGTGGACGAGGCGTCGTTCGAGAAGGCGACCGAGCTGTTCACCCGGCTGAGCAAGGAGGCCGAGGCAATCATCGGCCTGGGGGGAGGCAAGGCGCTCGACGTGGCCAAGTACGTCGCGTTCCTGGCCCGCCGACCGTATTACGCGGCGCCCACGTCGCTGTCCAACGACGGTTTCTCCAGCCCGCAATCGAGCCTGACCATGGGGGGCCGGCGCAAGTCGCTGGCCGCCGCGCTTCCCTTCGCCGTCGTGATCGATCTGGAGGTCTGCAAGAACGCCCCCCGGCCGCTTTGGCTTTCGGGCGTGGGGGATCTGGTCTCCAAGATCACGGCCATCTTTGATTGGAAGCTCGCCTTCCACCGCGTCGGCGAGCCCGTCGACGACTTCGCGGCGCTGCTCTCCGACGCCACGGTCAACCAGTACGTGGCCGAGCCCTCCTTCGACCTTCAAGGGGCGAAGCTCCTGAGCACCTCGCTCCTGTTCAACGGAATCGCCATGGAGATTTGCGGCTCGTCGCGACCGGCCAGCGGCTCGGAGCACCTGATCTCCCACGCCCTCGACGCCATCTCAAGCCGGCCCCGGCTTCACGGCCTGCAAGTGGGAATCGCCACCTATCTGATGAGCCTCGTCCAGAAGAACCAAAGCGAGCGCATCGCCGGCCTCTTCGACCGAACCGGATTCTGGGACGAGATCCGATCCGACCCCTTCTCCCGCGTCGAGTGGGTCGAGGCGCTCCGCCTCGCGCCGTCGATCAAGGACAACTTTTACACGATCCTCTCGGAGGAGGGCGCCATCGACGAAGCCGTCGCGCGGCTCCACGACGACGAGCGCCTCAAAACCTGCTTCACCTCTTGAGCTTGACGCGCCAAGCAAGATGGGCAAACTATACCGCCTACAACATGAAGTTGCGGGACGGCTTGCGAGACATCAACGCGCGGCGCGCCAGGGATGGCCATGAAGGGAACCTTCGTCGGAAGAATCGTCGGCTTGATTCTCGTCCTCCCGCTCTTGGCCAGCGGGTCGGCGACGGCCCAGGAGAAACCGACCCGCTCCTCGGGCGACGCGAACCTCGAGCTCTCCAGAGGCGAGCGGCTCCGTCACAAGAAGGTCGCGCGGTTCGAGATCGGCCAGGGACCGCGCTCGTACTGGCTGTTCGAGCCCGACGAACCGAAGCCCAAGCGCGCGCCGGTGGTGGTCTTCCTGCACGGCTGGTTCTCGGTCAATCCGGCGATCTACGGCGCCTGGATTGACCACCTGGTTCGAAGCGGCAACACGGTCGTCTTCCCCCGGTATCAGAACGACGTTGGGACGCTTCCCCGCGACTTCCTGCCCAACACCCTGTTCGCCATCCGTGACGCGCTCGGGGTCTTGGCGGCGGGGAAGGACCACGTTCGCCCCGATCTGGATCGCTTCGCCCTGATCGGCCACTCGGCCGGCGGGAACCTGGCCGCGCAGGTCGCGGCGGTCTCGGGCAATCCCGACTCCGGACTCCCCGAAGTCCGCGCCGCGGTGCTCGTCATGCCCGGCGAGGTCTTCCCCAGCCGCCAGCCCAGACTCAGCCAAATCCCCGAGACAACGCTTTTGGTCGTCGCCGTGGGCGAAGACGACGTCGTGGTGGGCGACCTCCGAGCCCGTCAGATTTTCAATCAGGCCAGCGCGGTGCCCCGGTCGCGCAAGCGATACATCCTCTTTCGGTCGGATCGTCGGGGCGTTCCTCCCCTCTTGGCCGACCACACGGCCCCAACCGGAGCCAACCTCAGGCTCGACAACGGCGAGGGGATCCTCCGCGCTCTCCAACTCAACCTCGGCGACGTCAACGCCTTCGACTGGGCCGGGTTCTGGAGGATCGCCGACGCCACGCTTGAGGCCGGTTTCGCCGGCTTGACCCTCGACGAAGCCATCACCGACGAGGACGACTTCACCCACCTGGGCTATTGGAGCGACGGCCGCCAGGTCACGCCCCCCATCATCAGCGACGACCCGGCCAACGTCCCCCGCGTCCTCTTGACCAACGGAATCAAGCTCATCCCCTGGGAATGGCCCGCCAAAACCAACGACGACGCCGTCGCGCGAACCGCCGACGAATCCCTGGCCAGGTAATACCCGGGAACAGCCGTCGCCAAGCCTCGGATCCGCGGACCTCGGCCACAACGATGGAACGCCCCGCGCCCCGGTGGGAAAGGGGATGGAAAGAGGCGACCAGGCCGACGAGGCAAACGGCGCGCCCTCCCCAAAACTCGCGTCAATCCTCCATCCTTCCCGCCCTCGCGCCGCCCGGTGCCGGATCGGGCCCGGACCGTCGACAAACTGATTTCCGGCTCGGATCGAACCGATACGAAGGGTGAGAGTCAACCCTGATCCGGAGGTGATGGCGGATATGTCGCGAGCTGGGAAAATCAAGACCACCGAATCCGCCATTCCGCTTGCCGGAGCCTCGTCGGCGGTCCCTTCGCGCGTCAAGTCGGCGCGTGTTCGAGCCGACGCGGCGCCGGGCGCCGAGGCGTCGGACGAACTCGCCGAGGCCCTCCGGCGGCAGATCGTCGCCCTTCAGCGGATCAGCAGTCTGGGGATCATCGCCGGCGGGGTCTTCCACGAGTTGAACAACGCCCTGACGCCGATCCTCAACTACGCCAAGCTGGCCCTCCGCAACCCCGATCCCGAGTATCGCGAGCGGGCCCTCAAGCGAATTCTCGAAGCGTCCCAACGCGCCGCGGCGATCACCGGGGGGATGCTCGGCCTCTCCCGCCCCGGACGCGACCCAAACCATCGCGAGCCGGTCGATCTGGGCCGGCTGGTCGAGGACGTGGTCACCCTAGTCGACAAAGACCTCAGGCGCCATAACGTCCGGCTCGAACTCCAGATGGAGAGCCGGCCGTTCGCGAGGATCAACGCGGCCCAGATTCAGCAGGTGCTCATCAACTTGCTGGTCAACGCCCGCCAAGCGATGCCCGACGGCGGAGTCGTTCGCCTGGGTCTCGGGCTCGATCCCTCGGGCCGGATGACCGAATTGAGCGTCGTCGACCAAGGGGCGGGGATCGCCCCGGAGAACCTCAGGCGGATCTTCGAGCCCTTCTTCTCGACCAAGCCCGCCCCCGACTCCAGCGGCCTGGGCGGAACGGGCCTCGGCCTGGCCGTCTGCCGCGACATCATCGAAGCCCACCACGGCCGAATCCGCGTCGAAAGCCGCCCGGGTCAAGGGTCCACCTTCACCCTCCTGCTCCCCCACGCCCCTCAACCCGCCCAAGTTTCCGACCGCGCCGGCGCGGCGTAGATGATCCAATCGTCCGCCCGAATTTTCCGCGCCCGCCTCGAAATCGTGGATAGTTCGCCCGCGCTTCCGGCACTATGGGGGAGACGCGGCCGACGGATTCACGTTCGGGGAGGCGGAACATGGGGCGAAGTTCGCCGGAACAACTTCAGCGCGATCTCGCGACGCTCTTTCGGTCGGGGGCGATCGCCGGGCTGACCGATCGGGAATTGGTCCAACGGATCACCCGGCCGACCGACGACCAAGCCGAAACCGAGGCCGAGGCGTGCTTCGAGGTCTTGGTGGAGCGTCACGGGCCGATGGTCCTGCGCGTGTGTCGGAACGTTCTGCGCGATCCCCACGACGCCGACGACGCTTTTCAGGCGACCTTCCTCGTTCTGGCGAAACGGATTCAGTCGATCCGCAAGCTCGACTCGGTGGGCTGCTGGCTCCACGGCGTCGCCGCCAGGGTCT